>Ga0196965_1000686_pt1 | contig 16681 bp, 14 predicted proteins | sample S1_20metaG_FD_148668 | JGI IMG/M metagenome (GOLD analysis project Ga0196965, IMG submission 148668) | Soil microbial communities from Anza Borrego desert, Southern California, United States - S1_20 | ecosystem: Environmental > Terrestrial > Soil > Desert | place: USA: California | collected... | reverse complement strand
GTTCCGTGGCAGCGGGTGTACGAAGAATAGAAGCGATTACAGCACAGGAGGCTGAGCGTTTCGTTCGGCATGAACTTGACGTGTTGGGCGAACTGAAAGATCTTTTCAAAAACCCGAAAGACATTGTATCTGTTACGAAAAATCTCCTGGAAGAAAAGCATGCGCTCGAGAAAAAACTCGAAGCGTTTCAGCTGGAACAGGCCAATCAAATCAAGGATCAGCTTGCGAAAAAAGTAATTCAACGAAATGGTTGTAGCCTTATTTTGGAAAAGGTAACAGTACCCCATGCAGATGCGTTAAAGAATATTGCTTATGGGTTACGCAATCAGTATGATGATCTCTTGCTTATCCTCGCTGCGGATGTTGATAGCAAACCACAAGTAGCTGTGATGATTGGTGAGAAGCTCGCGCAAACGAATCAGTATCACGCCGGAAACATGGTGAAAGAATTGGCAAAGGAAATTGCAGGCGGGGGAGGAGGCCAACCTTTTTTCGCTACCGCAGGTGGAAAAAATATTGAAGGCCTGAACGCGGTTATCGAAAAAGCAAAACAACTAATTCAGGGTTGAGCAGGAAAATTTTTATGGACAAAGCAATTCGTGATAAATATACAGTAGTGGTAGGGTTGGAAGTACATGCACAACTTCTTACCAAAAGCAAAATCTATACAACTGATTCAACCACTTTCGGCAGTTTACCCAATACCAATGTGAGTGTTATTACGTTGGCTCATCCCGGTACGTTGCCAAAGTTGAATAAAAAGGTTGTTGAGTATGCAATCAGAATGGGATTAGCCTGCCACAGTGCAATTTCACGGTTTAATATCTTTGACAGAAAAAATTATTTCTATCCTGATTTACCAAAGGGTTATCAATTAACGCAAGACCGTACACCCGTTTGCAAGGGCGGCTATGTTGCAATAAAAACCAAAGCCGGTGAACGAAATATCGTATTGAATCGTATTCACATTGAGGAAGATGCCGGTAAATCAATACACCTTGCCAATGAGCCGGATACCCTGGTGGATTTTAACCGTGCAGGGGTTCCGTTGATCGAGATTGTAAGTGAACCTGCCATTCGTTCTTCCGAAGAGGCGTATGCTTACCTTACGGAGATCAGAAAGCTTGTTCGTTACCTTGAGATTTGTGATGGCAATATGGAAGAGGGTTCACTGCGTTGTGATGCAAATGTCTCGGTGATGTTGAACGACGCGAAAGAATATGGCAAGAAAGTGGAAGTGAAGAATATGAATTCGATCCGAAATGTGCAACGCGCCATTGACCACGAAGCGGCACGGCAAATTGCCTTATTGGAAAAAGGTATCGCTATTGTTTCGGAGACCCGAACTTTTGATGCGAACGATGGCAAGACGTATGGTATGCGAACAAAAGAAGAACTGAATGATTATCGCTATTTTCCAGATCCTGATTTAAGTCCGATGATCGTTTCGGAAGAATGGCTTGCCGAAATTCAATCTGGCATGCCAGCTTTACCACATGAATTATTCGCGAAATTTGTAAAAGAATATAATCTGCCGGAATACGATGCACAGGTATTAACCGATGCAAAAGATGTGGCCGTTTACTTTGAGGAAGTGTGTAAGCTAACCACGAATTACAAGGCGGCCTCCAACTGGATCATGGGGCCGGTGAAATCATACTTAAATGAATTGGGATTAACAGCAGATGAATTTCCGCTTAACCCGGCGATGATTGCATCAATTATTCAATTAATCGATGCCGGTAAAATCAACTTTGCGATTGCTTCTCAGCGGATCTTTCCGGAGCTGCTAAAAAATCCATCAAAGTCGGCTTTGGAAGTGGCCCAACATTTGAATGTGTTGCAGGACAGCAGCCAGGACTCTATTCTTCCGATTGTCGAACAGGTAATCCGTGAGTTTCCGCTTAAAGTGGAAGAATATAAGAACGGAAAGAAAGCCATCATCACCATGTTTATGGGTGAGGTAATGAAACGTAGTAAAGGAAAGGCAGATCCAAAACTGGCCAACGAATTATTAACGAAAAAACTGTCTGAGGTGAAACTTTGATTCACACAGTTTACAAATTATTAAACACGCTGAAAGTCAAATTAAGCGCAACGCTTCAAAATTGTATTGCATGAAAAAAAACAGATTGATAAACAAGGTCATCGCATCATGTTTTCTTTTTTTAGTATTTAGTATTTCTTGTTCCTCCACAGGGAAAGAAAAAGAAAACGATAAACAAACCGATAAACAAACCGGTGATAGCTGGACCGTTACGGTAAGTGGCCATGTAACAACGCCACAGAAAGGGCAGATACTGGTTCAGCGTATTGAGAATAATGGTGTTGGTTTTCAGGATACAGTAACGTTAAAAGCCGATAACACCTATCTGAAAAAGCTAACCATATCAGCACCCGGTTATTATAAGATAAATTTCTTCAACCGCCAGGTCGTTGATTTCATCCTGAACAAAAGTAATCTTGAAATAAATGTTCAGGGCAACGATCCAAATGGATTTGCGGAGATCAAAGGTTCACCGGAGATTGATATAATTTATAAGGCACAAGGTATTCTTCAGGCTGCAGAACAGTCGCCGGTGATGGCCCGCCTCAATGCAGATTTTACGAAAGCAGCACAAGCCAAGGATGAGGAGGCAATGGCTTCTCTACAGCAGGAATATTTAAAGGAGATTGCAAAAAGTCACAACCAGGTAGCTGAGCTACTTCGCAAGGAACCTGCTTCACTCGGCGTGATGAACTTCCTGCAGGGAAACAATAATCTCGATCGTGATAAATACCTGGATGTATATGTTGACGCCGCACAGAAAGCAGAAAAAGCCTGGCCGGATCTTGAACAGACTATTCAGTTTACAGAGATGGTGGACAAAATGAAAATTACCGCGATTGGTCAGCCTGCTCCTGAAATTGCATTACCAGATACAACGGGGCAGATCGTTAAACTGTCGTCTATGAAGGGAAAGTATGTGCTGCTTGACTTCTGGGCAAAATGGTGCGGACCCTGCCGACAAGAAAACCCCAATGTAGTACGCGCTTTCCAAAAATATAAAGACAAAGGATTTACGGTGTTTGGCGTTTCGCTGGATCGTTCGAAGCAGGATTGGCTTAAAGCCATTGCAGAGGATCAATTAACATGGACACATGTTTCAGATTTAAAATTCTGGCAATCTGAAGCCGCTAAAACATACAACATTACGGGAATTCCATTTTCATTGCTGTTAGATCCAAACGGAATTATCATTGCGAAAAATTTACGCGGAAGAGCATTGGATAACAAGCTGGCCGAAATATTTGCGAACAAAGGACAGTGAGCATAAAAAGTATATTTCCATTTGTAGCAGTGATCTTATTTTCCTGCAGTACAATGACACAGGAAAGTGTCACTTCTTTTCCTATTACCTACGAAAAGAAGACGTTTCTGCTCGAATCTGTTCCGGGATGTAGAGAAGAACAAGCTTGTGCACGTTATGAGGTGATCTACCCTGTATTTTCCGGATTGGATACAACAGTAGCGCGAACACTACAACGTGCAATTGAATTAAACGTGGCCATGGGTGATCCGGATGCTGCCGATAAATCTTTGGAGGAAATTGGTAAGGATTTTATTTCGGGTTACCGCGAGTTTTCAACGGCTATGCAGGAGAGCGGGCCTGGATGGTACTACCAGGCTGATGTGGATGTTCTTCTTTCAGTTGATACATTGCTTAGTCTCATCATCGAAGAGGAGCATTATACAGGTGGCGCCCACGGTGGAGCAGCTACTTACTTCATTAACATCAATCCAAAAAAAGGTATGCAAGTTACCTTGCCGGACATTTTCAAAACCGGTTATGAGGATCCTTTGAATGCGATCGGCGAAAGACTTTTCCGAAAAGAACGGCAATTGTCCGATACGGCATCCTTCCGTTACAATGATTTTGAATTTCCGGATGACCAGTTTAAACTGAATCTAAATTTTGGTTTTACAGAACAAGGAATAGTTTTCGTTTTCAATAGTTATGAGGTTGCCCCATATGCAATCGGGCCCACTAAGATTTTAATTCCCTATGGCAAAATACAAGACTGGCTTAACACCAAGCCAGTCTTGTAACAGTTCATTTCAGCACGTTGAATTGGCTTTTTTCTTAGCGATCGGAAACTGGAAATAAAGATCTTCCAGTGAAGAAGTTTTTTTCTTCGTATCCTCTTTATCGCCAAGGCTGAAGTTGATCGGAAGCACTAGCTTTTGTCGCACCAGCATACCCTTGTTTTTTGCCGGCGTCCATTTCGGTGATAACGCCATAACGCGTAAGGCTTCTGCATCAATGGCAGGATCGACGCCTTTTAAAACGCTCAGGGAAGTAATGGTGCCATCGGGCTCAACCACGAACCCAACGAGTACCTTTCCTTCAATACCACTTGCTCTTGATTCTTTGGGATATGTTATGTTTTCAGAGAGAAAGTCGTAGAGTGCAGGCATTCCGCCAACCGGTGCCGCGGATTCTTCTACAATGGTGTAGGTCTCATTTGATTTGGACCGCTCACTGATGTCTGCGATTTGTTCATTGTACTGAATAATCATGAAGTTACGTACCGGTTCATTATTCACTGCAGTAGGTTTGAACATATGGACTCCGGCAATTTGGCTTTGATCCAATTGATTCATCTGCTGTTGCATAGCTTCCAGTTTGGCTTTTCCTTCAGCGTCTACTTCGATCAAAAGTAGTTTCAGATCCGGATGATTGGCTTTTAATTGATCGTACTGTTGTTGAACAACCGCAGGAACATCCAACGCCATGGTGGAGGACTGTGCAATATCAGTAACCTCCTGTATAACCTGATCATGACATGCTACCGTAACAAAGAATATCAGCAGCATTGATCCAACGGTGGCAATCTTCCACCGATGGAGTTTCATTTTTATTTTTCGTATCATTTCGATTCGTTTTAAGGTAAGAGAATTATTAAAGTAATTGGCCATTCGAATGTCGGCCGACATAAGGGCAACCCTGGCCAGGAGATTGCAGTATTCATTCACATCATGCGTTTTAACAGCGCGCGCATCTGCTTCAAACTCATGAAGTTGAACGAAAATTTTACGGTATATTCTTACAACAGGATTAAACCAGAAGAATATTCCAATGATGTTGATTACGATAATATCAAAAGAATGCCGCTGTTGAGCGTGCACTTGTTCATGTGCTATGATCTGCTCTTTTTCATGTTGGCTAAGTGCACTTGCCTGGCCGATGAAAATAAAATTGAAGAATGAAAAAGAAGGATATGAATCGTTTGATTCGGCTATAATGAGATTGTTAACACGGTGTGTCGCCGATTGTTTTATAATTCGGATTAACCGGATGAGTTGTATAAGAAAAAGGGAAAGAAAGAAGACCACGCCACAAGCATAAATCATCGCTATTAGTTTCCAAATAGAAAATGAGCCTTGGGAATTCTTTGCCATTCCTGATTCCGCCTGTAAGGTGAATTCAGGTAACCACACTACGGGGATAACATCGCTCAACGCAGGCAGTGCAATATGGTTTGTCTTGATATGAAACATTGGAAAGATCACGGAAGCCATAACGCCGGCGAGAAACAACATTCGTTTCACTTTAAAATCTGTATCACGTTTCAATAAAAGCGCACAGGCAAGTGCAAAGAAGCACAACCCGGCATTGGCTTCGATGAGGTAGTTCAAGTAAGAAGTCATGGTTTTGGTTTTTTTAATTCTTCCAACAGTTTTTCCACTTCGCCGGCATTCAGTTTATTTTCCTTCGCAAAAAAAGAAACGAGGTTTTGGAAGGAGCCATTAAAATATCCTTTGATTAAATTGTTGAGATAAAATTTCGTGTACTTATCTCGACTGACCAAGGGAAAATATTCATGCGTTTTACCATAGGCTTTGTGATCAACAAACCCCTTTGTTTCTAATATGCGCACAATGGTTGAAACAGTATTGTAGGCAGGTTTGGGCTCAGGCATTTCTTCTATAATGTCTTTGACAACACCCTTTTGAATTTTCCACAATATCTGCATCACCTGATCCTCTGCTTTGGTCAGTTCTTTAATATCTTTCATAACTACTATCTGTTTAGGTATAAAACTAAAAGATTAGTTATAAGAAACAAAACAAAATTTAATTTTTATTTATCAGCACCAGCAAGGAGGTATTCTCCGATATCCATTTATTGTATTGCGCAGGGGACGCACCCGTAGGGGCATTCATAGCGCCAACCAGGATATCCATTTTGTGATCATGATTGATATCCATCAGCTTCATTACAAGCCAACGTCCTGAGTTAGCCATGGGGTTGATTGCTGGCACGTATCCTGAGGGTGTATTTTCAAAGTAGATAAAACTCTGTTCCGGAGATTTATAGAAGTTTGGGAAAAAGGAAATTGCTGCGATGTCAATGTCACCATCTTCATCAAAATCATACGGCATCGCTTGTGAGGCACCATGCATGGGATAGAACCAGTCTTCTGTGAATTTGTTATTTCCATTATTTAAAAATATACGAACACCATGGTAAGGTTTAAGTATGGTTGAGTAATCCGCGTTATCGCCATTCGTATAAAGAATATCAGAATGTCCGTCGTTGTTAAAGTCGGCAATTTCAAAATAACTTGATCCGTAGACTGGCGGGAAGCGAAGTAATACATGTGGCTCGAATGTGAAATTACCTTTATTTAAAAAGAGGATGATTCGTTCATCGCCCTGCGTCATTAACGCCAGTATATCGGGCCTTTTATCCTTATTAAAATCTTTTACCACCACGTTTCTGGCACCCGGTAAATATTGTAATATATGTTTGTGATAATGAAGAGAATCGTGTTGTTGAAATACACTTAATGCACCGGTGAAGTTTCCAAATTCTGAAATTATAAAAACTTTCCTCTGATCGTTATTTAAATCAACCGAGGTGAGATGAACAGGTCGCTTTAGCGAATCAAGGATGCTGGCGTATTTAAATCCGGCTAAATCAATTTTGCCCAATTCTCCTTGGGTTTGGTCATTCGGATCCATGATACCCATCAATAAGACTTTTAGCTCGTTTTGTTCCACCACCAATGAAGAAGGAGGGCTCGGCAGTTGTATGGATGCTTCAGCTTTTAGCTCATACGATAATTGTAAAAGATTGCCTGAACCAGTACCGATGTAAATTTTTTGACTCAACGTGTCGCATTCTATCAGCGTGATACCGGATTCTGCGCCGGCTATCTTAGCAACCGAAACAGTAAATGGCAATGCATGATTGGTAATTTTGTTCTCCGGAATTAGCAGCGAATCTGGCGCGTGGGCGAGATAGTAATTTTTTATCTGTTCCCATTCCTCTTGCGTCACCATAGCTTGTTTCGGCAATGCGGTTAGGATAGCTTTGTGATCATACTGATGAAAATCACGGAGCGGGAAATAATCAAGCCCCATACGAAACTTCATTTGCGGAAGCACTTGCTGTTCCCAGGTAGCTTTGTCTAATAATTCAGGATCAGGAAACAGATGACAGGATGCGCAATACGTTTTTGCCAGGTGTTCTTCTTTTTCCTCGCGGGTTTGGCAGCTTACCAATAGCAAGAAAAAGGAAGCAGTGAACATTCCCTTAACCAGAAAAAAAAATTCCGTTTTCAAAGTGCCTGTGTAAAACAATACGAAATTATGTTAGCACCCATTTGTAAAGCCTGCAGGCGTTTTTCCTGAGGATCGTTATGAATTCTTGGATCTTCCCAACCATTTCCGAGATCGGTTTCGTAAGAATAAAAGACAACCAGTCTTCCTTCATATATTAAACCAAATCCCTGTGCAGGTTTGGCATCATGCTCATGGATTTTTGGAAGACCATTCGGAAAGTCAAATTTCTGATGATAGATTGGATGTGAATAGGGGAGTTCCACAAGTTCCAATTCAGGGAATATTTTTTTTAATTCGATACGGATGAATTTATCGAGTCCATAGTTATCGTCAATGTGTAAGAAGCCACCACCAGTAAGGTATTTCCTGAGGTTAGCAGCGTCTTCTGCGGAGAATACAACGTTACCATGACCAGTCATATACACATAGGGGTATAGAAAAATATCACGACTTCCTGCCTCCACCACGTCTTCATCTGCAGCAAGGTTCATTCCTAACGTTTGATTACAAAATTCAATCAGGTTTGGCAATGCAGTTTTATTCGCATACCAATCACCACCTCCTGCGTATTTTAGTTTCGCCAGCTTAATGGGAATCTGAGCCATAGCAACATTGCCCATCAACAGAAAATGAAAAAGGAGTACAATTCTTACACACTGGGTTACCATATCATGAAAATGATTATCTAAAAGTGAAAAAAAAAACCTGTAACTAAAAGCAGCACTTACAGAACGTTTAAATCACGCTATTACCATGAAAACTTCATCGAAATTTCATTTTTTTTCTCTTGTTTTTGTCCTGATCGGGTTTGTTTCCTGCTTGCCTGATGAAAAGAATGTTCCTATTCGCAATTCTGAAGATCTGAAAGAGGAGACGATAACGGATTTTTACTTCCAGGATCTTGATGACCTTTCTGGTGTAGCCCTTGCCGCGCCGGCGGCCGATCAATACACTGGTGGGAGAGGACAAACGACGATTACCATTGAAGACCATCGCTTCGGTTGTGAAGGAATCATAATCTCTATTGAACCTGGTGTAAATTCTACCACAGAAAATCCAAATGGTGTATTAACAGTAAATTTTGGGAGTTCAGGATGTAAGGATCTCAAAGGTAACATCCGGAAGGGTAAAGTAATGTTTACATACACCGGTAAACGTTTTATGCCAAATTCAACCGTGGTGACAACATTGGAAGATTATATGATCAACAATATCAAACTTGAGGGTGTGATAACGTCAACAAACGTTGCTTCCAGTACAGAAGACGCGCCTGAGTTTAATGTAGTATTGACAGATGGAAAAGCGATTTTTGGTGACGGATCTGTTGCCAAACGGGAATCTGATATTACGTGGTCGTGGCTTCGGGCTGAAAATCCTTTAAATGATAAACTGGTTGTTCATGCCGGAAGTATAGCTTCAGGTGAAACAAGAAATGGTACGGTGTATCATGTAACGGTAAGCGATCAAATGGAATATCAAAGGTCATGTGCTATCGCTGTTGCAGGAATTAAAACATATACACTGAACAAAGGAGCCGAGATAATTATTGACTTTGGTGAAGGAAGCTGTGACCGGGTGGTTACGGTAAGCGCCGGTGAATCAGAACACACTGTGATGCTATAAAAAAGATATAAAAACAAAGCAAGGCCTGTATTTTAATGCAGGCCTTTTTAATTTCCGGTATTTCTTGAGTTTGTTCATGCCGCTTTATTACTTGCAGTATTAAATAGAGCGCTATGAAACAATACCTGGATTTAATGCGGGATATTCTTGAAAATGGAACGCATAAAAGCGATCGTACCGGCACGGGCACAGTTTCCGTTTTTGGAAGGCAAATGCGCTTTGATTTGAGCCAGGGTTTTCCGTTGGTAACAACCAAAAAGCTTCACTTACGGTCGATTATTTATGAATTATTATGGTTCTTGAACGGCGATACCAACATTAAATATCTAAACGATAATAAAGTAACGATCTGGGATGAGTGGGCGGACGAAAACGGCGAACTTGGACCAGTTTACGGTCATCAATGGCGCAGCTGGCCATCTCCTGATGGAAGGTCTATTGATCAGATTACGCAAGTACTAACACAGATCAAACAAAAACCGGATTCAAGAAGACACATCGTTTCTGCCTGGAATCCTGCCGAAGTCGACAAAATGGCGCTTCCTCCCTGTCATGCATTATTTCAGTTTTATGTAGCCGATGGTAAACTTTCGTGTCAGCTATATCAACGCAGTGCTGACTTTTTTCTCGGTGTGCCTTTTAACATTGCGTCTTATGCTTTATTGACCCACATGTTTGCGCAACAGTGTGATCTTCTTCCTGGGGAATTTGTATGGACTGGTGGTGATGTACATTTGTATACCAATCACATCGATCAGGCAAAATTACAATTAAGCCGGACACCTTATCCATTACCTTCTCTCATGATTAACCGGCATCCGGAATCCATCTTTGATTATCGTTTTGACGATTTTGAGATCGTCAATTACCAGTCGCATCCCGGGATTAAAGCACCGATAGCGGTTTAAATTTATGAAGTTAAACTTAGCGCCCTTTTTGTTCTTAGTGATTTTTAGTTTTTCATGTAGCTATACGGTTGAGAAAAAAGAAAAAACCGTGTCGTCAAAAAAAACGAAAAAGACAACCGGTGTAAATAAAGTCTACTATGAGGATGGAACTTTGCGCGCTGAGGTAAACGTGGTCGAAGGAAAAAGAAATGGCCTCGCCAGAGATTTTTATCCCTCCGGGAAACCGCATCTTGAAGTTGAGTATAAAGATGGCCTTAAACATGGCCTTACAAAAATGTATTATGAGAATGGTACATTATATGAAGAAAGTGCTTTTGATATGGGGGTAAAGCATGGGGTACAAAAGAAGTACAGACAAGATGGTAAATTATTAGCGGAAGCAAAATATCATTTGGGAGAGCCTTGTGCAGGATTAAAAGAATTCTTAAAAGATGGATCGTTAAAAAAAAAATATCCGACGATCGAAATCACACCCATCGATAATATTTTAAAAAACGACAGCTATACACTTCGCCTGTCGATGTCCGACAAATCCAAAAATGTGACTTTTTATGAAGGGCGATTGGATGGGAGTTGCATTGGTGAAAACGTAGAGCAAGTACATGATACTCCATCCAAAGGGATAGGTCAAATAAAGTATTATGTGCCGCCGGGCATGGTAATCATGGAGCAGCTTACCATTATAGCCAAGGTTAAGACCTTGCAGGGCAATTATTATGTAACCTCCCGGTCATATAATGTTGCCGTAGAAAACCGATGATTCCCTCTATTTGATCATACGCTGACGCATCAGCAGTTCATAATTTTGAGGTGAAAGTTCAAGACCTTTTTCAATGAGACTTCTTGCTTTGGCAGTTTGTCCTTTGCGGAAGTAATACACAGCTGCAGTAGAATAAGCCTGGCCTATTAAATTACTATTAACCGGAAGACCGGGAATTTTTTTTAGGTATTCTTCAAATAGCACTTTGTACTTATCACCCGTAGATGCCTTGCCAAACTGATATTCAATGCCAAATTGCGCAAGGTAGGTTGAGGCCCTCATGTTATTGAATGTGTTGTTGTCTAGTAGGGTAGGATATTGTTGCGCATACTTCTCGAGTTGATTCATAATTTCCAAATTATCTCCAGTAGCTGATAATGTTTGAGCAAGTACACCGATAAAGGCTGTGTTAACGTCGAGTTGTGTTGGCTTGAGTTTGAGTGCTGCTTCAAATAACGGAAGTGCCTGTGCATGTCGTGATTGAATGTACAATAATCTGCCGGACTCGTAATAATATAGAAATTCAACCTCCTTTTTAAGGGCTGGATTCGTGAGCTTATGTAGTAAGACCTTATAATATTGTTCGAGTGCTTCTTTTTGACCTTTTTCGAAAAGTAGCGTCTGAATGACACCGGAAAATTCGCCCAAAATAATATCAGATGAAATGCCATAGTCAGAGAACCGCGCAAGTTTTGCCAGCAGGTGTGCATGCGCTGTATCTTTCTCTTTTCTCGCAGCAAAGGCTTCATGGCAAGCCGACATCAACAGGAAGGAGGTTTTCGGTGAAGGAAAAAATAAATATGCCTTTTCAAATTGTGCCAGGGATTCATCGAATTTTCGCTCTTCATATTTTATCGTAGCATCATTCATATATTGTATGCCCACCAGGTTCAGCAAGGTGATATCCTGTTGATTACCAAAATAAAAACGATCGAACAATTGATCTTGGCTATAAGAAGCGAACTCTTGCGGAGAAATGACTTTTTGATCTTTAAGCGATTTGACAAACTGCTGTTTAAATGCAGTGGTCATACTTTGAAAACCATCGTGCGGAGACTTGGCCTCAACCTTTATCCTTTCGTTTTCTGGAAAGGCTACCAGATAAACATGGGTCGGCTCCTCTTTTATGGTGTACGGTATATTGCCCTCGTGGAAAGCCAGGGCGTAAAGCGCGGAAGCAGACAAGGAATTAAATGAACCATTGAAAAAAATGTCTTCAAAACTTTTTCCTTCTTCGTATTTCTTTAAGAAAGTTTTGTGGATGTCATCATAAATGTGTTTAGCTCTTTTGTCGTTTTTTCTTCCTGCAATTTTTTCAGCCTGATAGGCTTCGATATGACTATAGAAACGTTTTTTAGCCTGTTCGATTTTGTCATCACTGAGCAACGATCCCCCCGCCATGAACAACAGGAACTCATCCGTGTTTTTGTTTATAAAATGGTCAGTCAGAATTTTTTTTTCAAACGGAGAAAAGAAAGTTACTTCATTGAACTCAATCAGGTTAGTTTGAGCTGAAAGCGAGATGCAAATGGAGAGTAGAAACGATAGGATTAGGCTATTTTTACGCATAAAATTGTAAAAGGGGCAAGTGGTTGCAAGGTACAAAATCTAAAGGCAATGGTCTATTGGAACCATACGGTTAAAAACTTCCCTGAAACTTTTTTTGTAACAAATTCATCTTTTCTGCGACAGATTGCGTAATTGAGATCAGAATGCCAGAGAAAAGCAGCGTTTTTGATATGATCGGTCCCATTATGATCGGCCCGTCGAGTTCCCATACAGCGGGAGTCTTGCGGATCGGCCGTGCGGCACTTAATCTTTTGGGTGATGTCCCGGACCAGGCAGAGATCATTTTTTATAATTCATTTGCACAAACCTATGAGGGGCATGGCAGTGATCTGGCGATCATTGCCGGATTATTGGGTTTAAAGACCGATGATAAACGAATAAAAGAATCCTTTACTTTGGCGAAAGATAAAGGTCTTCAATATAAATTCCGGTCTGTAGCAAATGCATCAACGCTGCATCCCAACACCGTCAAGGTTACAATATCCCGCGGTGACAACAGGGTTGAAGTGCTCGGTGAGAGCAGGGGCGGAGGGATAATTAATATCGCTGAAGTGAATGGTTTTAAAGCCGATTTTAGTGCCAGTTTACATACCCTTATGATCACAGCTCAAGACGTAAAAGGCAGTATCGCTTTTATTGCCGATGTACTGGCACATGATGATTGTAATATTGCCTCCATGTCTGTTTCAAGAAGGGGCAGGAACGACCTGGCCGGGTTGGTGATTGAAATGGATTCTGGCCTGAAGCCTGTAACATTAGCTTACCTGAAGAGTCTTAGCTGGGTAAAAAACATAATTTATATTCCGGAAATTGACCGTTGATGAATACATGAAAACTATCGCAATACTATTCTTCCTTTCCTTTTCAATCCCGTTTACCCTCCAGGCGCAGGAACCTGATTCTCTGCCACAAGGTAAGCTATGGTCATTAAAAGAGTGCATTGATTATGCGCTGGCCAATAATCTCAATGTTAAACGCAGCGAGTACGCGGTAGAATCCAGTGAGATAGAGTTACGCCAATCGAATTGGAACAGACTGCCTTCATTAAATGGAAGTGCCGCATATGGATACAGTTGGGGACGGGGTCTTGATCCTGTGAGCAACAGTTTCGTTTCGCAGGAAATCAAATCGTCTAATCTTGCCGCGAATGCCTCGCTTCCTTTGATCAATGGATTAAGCATACACAATACAATCCGTCAAAATAAAAAAGCTTATGCTGCTTCTGAATTTGATTTAAAGGACGCCAGGAATGATGTGATGCTGAATGTAGCCGGTCTTTTTATTACCGTTGTGTTTAACAAAGAATTAGTCGATAACGCGCAATATCAGCTTGCCTCCAGTCAACAACAATTGGACCGTACAAGAAAACAAGTTGAAGCAGGAGCGTTGGCAAAATCGGAAGAACTAAACCTGGACGCGCAGGTAGCACAAAACGAACTGACCCTGGTGCAACAACAAAATGCTTTGGTGTTTTCGCTTTTGCAATTGAAACAAGCGCTTCAAATCCCGGCACCCGAACCGTTTGATATAGAGATTCCGGATGTTAACCCGGAAGATCTAATTCTGGATCAGAGCAGTGAAGAAATTTTTCAAATAGCGCGTGGATCAATGCCGGATATTAGAAGTGCCGAATTACGAATCGAAAGCTCTGCCTACGCTGTTAAAGCGGCGCGGGGTAATTTATATCCAAGATTAAATCTGGTAGGGTCTGTTAATACGAACTATTCCAGTAGTGCAGCAACCCAGTTTCATCCCGATGGAACGTTTTCGTATTCGACTGTGCCGATCGGATCGGTGAATGGAGAAGGTGGCGCAAGCGTTTATGCGATGCAACCCAATGGTGTTTTCCGTGATTCTTACGGACCACGTGACCAATTTTCAGATAATATCTACCGTGTGTTGAGTGTCCAACTTATCATTCCGATTTTTAATAACTTTAATTCAAGAGCAACTGTTCAGCGTTCCATCATTACAAATAAGCGCGCTGAGATCGATGCCATTGAAATATCAAATACGTTGCGACAGAATGTAGAGACTGCTTACAATGATGCAGTGGCTGCTTCAAAAACATATAACGCTGCCATGCGTCAGGTAAGTGCCAGAGAAGAGGCTTTCCGCATGATGGAACAACGCCAGCAGGCCGGAGCGGCAAATTCATTTGAGTTTCAGGTTTCTCAAAACGATTTATTTCAGGCACAAACTGATTTAGCAAGGGCTAAATACGATCTTATCTTCAAGCAAAAGGTGCTTGATTTTTATCAAGGTAAAACTCTCGACTATTAATATCCTTACTCCATGGCAAAACAGAATCGTAAATCAAACAAGTTAATATACTGGCTCATTGGCGGCCTGGCTTTTATCATTGTATTTGTTATCATAGCCAGTCAGCTTGGATGGATTGGACAACCGAAAGAAATTGAAGTTGAACTGGCAAAAGCCAGCAAGACAAGCATTGTGGAAAAGGTTAGTGCATCGGGTACAATACAACCCGTAACAGAGGTGAAAATTGCGCCAGAGGTTTCTGGTGAAATCATCGACTTGCTTATAGAAGAAGGTGATTCCGTGAAACGCGGTCAAACTTTAGTAAAAATCCGGCCTGATACCTGGGAAAGTCAGTTGGAACGTGCTCAGGCAGGTCTGAGTCAGCAACGCGCAAACCTGGAGCAGTCCAAAGCGAATCTTTCGCGGGCACAGGCCCAGTTGGTCCGCGCCCAGTCAGAATACAATCGTCAGCAAACACTTTGGAAGGAAAAAGTTATATCTGAAGCTGATTGGCAACTAGCACAGCAAAATTTTGAGGTAGCAAAAACAGAGGTGACCTCAGCGGAACAAACGGTTGAAGCAGCCCGTTATGTGATCCGCAGTACGGAAGCGTCGCTTAAAGAGGCACAGGAAAATTTCAGAAAGACAACCGTATTTGCGCCTATGGGTGGCGTTGTATCGAAACTCATTGTTAAACCGGGTGAACGTGTTGTTGGTACAGCAACCATGACCGGTACCGAGATGTTGCGTATTGCCGATCTTTCTAAAATGGAAGTTAGGGTGAACGTGAATGAAAACGATATCGTTCGTGTGCATTTTGGGGATACAGCAATCATTGATGTCGATTCATACTCGAATCAGAACAAAGAATTCAAAGGTGTGGTGACGCTTATTGCAAATACAGCTAAGGAAAAAGTATCCGCTGATGCTATTACGGAATTTGAAGTTCGCATTTTTATGCTGGAATCCTCTTATCAGGATCTGATTAAGGATGGCAATCGTTTTCCTTTCCGTCCGGGCATGACGGCAAGTGTGGATATTATTACCAAACGTAAAGATAATGTGCTATCTGTTCCGTTGGCTGCAGTTACAACGCGCGATCCGCAAGACTTTAGTAAAGGTCAGGAAAACGGCGGACCACCTGCAGAGCAGGCAAAAAGCCAGCAGGCAAACCAGCCTATGCCTGAAAAGGATGAGCCCAAAACCGTTGTGTTTGTTAACAATAACGGCGTAGCGAAAATGGTTGAGGTTAAAACGGGGATAAGTGACTATGATAATATAGAAATTATTTCCGGAATATCGGATTCATCTGAAGTTGTCAAAGGTCCCTTTTTAGCGGTAACCAAACGTTTGAAAGATGGAGACAAAATCAAAGCGATGGGCAACAACGAGAACAGTGCGCCGAAGAAGGAGTGAAAGTAATCTGAAAGTCTGTTAGAAAAGACTTCTTTTTGATTATTATTGCGGAAAAATTAAAAAATGGTTAAGCATCCCTGGCACGAAGTATCAACTGGCATTAATCCGCCGACGCACATTAACGCCATTATCGAGATACCGAAAGGTTCCCGGGCGAAGTATGAGATTGATAAAGATAGTGGTCTGATAAAATTAGATCGTGTTATTTATGCATCGATGTATTATCCACTCAATTATGGTTTTATTCCGCAAACGCTCGGTGATGACCATGATCCGCTTGACATTGTGGTATTGACGCAGGTTACGGTTGTTCCTCGTTGTCTTATTCCTTCAAAAGTGATTGGTGTAATGCAGATGATTGATCGCGGTGAGGCGGATGATAAGATCATTGCCGTTGCCGAAGAAGATCCGAGTGTAAGCCACATCAATGATGTGAAAGATTTGCCGAACCATTTGCTCGCAGAGTTAAAGCACTTTTTTGAAAACTATAAATCGTTGGAAAATAAAAAAGTTGTTGTCGACGAATTTTTA
>Ga0196965_1000685_pt1 | contig 16691 bp, 13 predicted proteins | sample S1_20metaG_FD_148668 | JGI IMG/M metagenome (GOLD analysis project Ga0196965, IMG submission 148668) | Soil microbial communities from Anza Borrego desert, Southern California, United States - S1_20 | ecosystem: Environmental > Terrestrial > Soil > Desert | place: USA: California | collected... | reverse complement strand
ATATCTTCATCTTTATTTTTACCAGCATTCGCAGTAAAAATCAAGGTTTGCTGATCGCCAGTCAGAACGGGAAAATATTGCCTTTGAAAACTATTCAATACCTCCGATAAGGCCGTTGGTTCAAAATCAAGTGGATTTTTTATCGCTTCTATGGCGAATAGCGCCGAAGCCTTTATTTTTTCTGCTTTGGCAATATAGCCTTTAGAGCCAGGTTGCAGTTTCAGGAATTTGTCTGCAGCATCCGCTGCCTTTTTGTATTTTTCTTCCTGGAAGTAAATTTCTGCTAAAGAAAGATAAGCGTCACGAATGGATTTTTCATTGGGCATTATTGCCACTGTCTTTTCGAAATGGGGCTTTGCCAGGTTAAGTCTATTGTTCATTACATAAATAAACCCTAACCTGTAATGGGCCTCCGCGAAATTTTCATCGACTTTTATAGCCTTCTGCAATGCAAAAACTGCCTCATCGAACTTCCGATGCGCCATAAGGTCTGTAGACTCTTCGTAAAGCTTAACCGCTTTATTGGATTTAGTATGAAGACTGGTTTTTGACTGACTAAAAAGAACAATGGGAAAAAGTAATAAAAGGAATCCCAGTTGAAGTTTTCGCATTTCCATAGCTTTATTTAAACGAACGGGCTAATATAAGGAAAAGTAACATTCAATATTTGACAACTTTTAAAAAGTTATCAAATAGCTGAAATCAGGGGATATTCATAAACTTATGAATCTGCAAAGAGACCTCCCATTTCGGGTTTTCTTTTATATAATCTATAATAAGCGGCAACATTTCATTGGATTTACTCCATTCAGGCTGAAGGTACAACTTGCATTCTTTACTGACCTTCGAGGCATGTTCCTCAGCCCATTCAAAATCAGACTTATTAAATATGATTACTTTCAGTTCATTTGCCTTAGCATACATCCCTAAATCAGGCGATTTAAATTTTTTAGGGCTAAAACAGATCCAGTCCCATTCCCCAGTCAAGGCATAAACCCCCGAAGTTTCAATATTCGTTTGAAAACCTTTATTATGTAACTGCCTGCACAATTCATCAAGGTCATGCATCAACGGTTCACCTCCTGTTATCACTGCAAGACGGCCCGGATATTGAGCGGCAGTATCCACAATGTCTTCAATTTTACTATTTGGAAACTGACTGGCATCCCAGGATTCTTTCACATCACACCAGTGACAACCGACATCGCACCCACCCAGACGAATAAAATATGCCGCTTTCCCTTGATGATAACCTTCTCCCTGAATGGTATAAAAAGCTTCCATTAATGGTAGGGTATCAGTGGAAATATCTGGTAATATCAAAGTTTTATCTCTCAATTCTATTTCCCGTTTTCTATCACTTATAAATTTCTTTGCGGCAGGATTTTAGAGTGTTTTCGAGAAGACCAGCAATGGTCATTAATCCAACACCTCCTGGCACAGGTGTTATATAACTGCATTTTGGAGCAACATTATTAAAGTCAACATCTCCCTTTAACCCGAATCCGGATTTTTTGGAAGGATCCGGCATTCTGGTAATTCCTACATCTATAACTACTGCCCCCTCCTTTACCATATCGGCAGTTAAAAATAAAGGTTTTCCCAATGCAGCAATTATTATGTCTGCTTGAAGACAAACCTCCTTTAAGTTTTTAGTTTTACTGTGACACAAAGTAACCGTACAGTTTCCCGGGTAATCATTTCTGGCCATTAACATACTCATCGGTGAGCCTACAATCTGACTTCTTCCTATAACTACACAATGCTTTCCGGAAGTTTCAATTTTATATGCTTCAATTAATTTTAAAATGCCATAGGGGGTTGCAGAAATAAAAGCAGGTAAGCCTTTAGCCATTCGCCCCACATTTATTGGATGGAAACCATCGACATCCTTTTCCGGTCGGATGGTCTGTGTCACTTTTTCTGTAGATATATGGTTGGGCAAAGGAAGCTGAACGATCAATCCATCTATGTCTTCATTGCCATTTATTTTTTGAATTTCTTCCAATAGGAATGCTTCTGAAATATCAGAACCAAATCTCAATAGTGTAGATTTAAAGCCAATCTCTTCACAGGACTTAACCTTACTTCCTACGTATGTTTCACTGGCTCCGTCATTACCTACCAGTATAGCTGCTAGATGTGGTACTTTTCCACCGGAAGATTTTATACTTTCTACTTCTGTTTTTATTTGATCTTTAACCTCTTGTGAAGTCTTTTTTCCGTCAAGTAATATCATATTAGTCAAGGGGACAAAAAAAGAATACCAGGATAAATTCCTGGTATTCCAAAGTTACTAAGTAAATTAAATTTCTTAAGTAAAACTTTTTTTCATTTAAATAATTAAGGGTTAATAATTATTTCTTGGTTAGGAAACCAGATCAGCAAGGATGTGCTTATCCAGTCTTTTTCTTAGTTGCTCCCTCGGCACAAGGCCTACACTCATATTTAACAGTCCGGACAGATATCTTTCCATATCATAAAATTTAAAATAACCGGGATGATGAGCATTTTCAAATTCCACTAATAAATCTAAATCCCTATCATCTTCTACTTTGCCAAAGATACCTATTGATTTGACGTTATATTTTTCTTTTAGTATGGGAAGCTGACCTTTTATTACTTCTTCTAATTTGGCGAGGGCTTGCATGTTTATATTTAAATTACCTATTAAATGGTTAAAATAATATGTTTTAAAAGTAGCTTAAGTAAACTAATGTTAGGGGCTTCAAATATATTTAAATTTTACAGAAATCAAAAACACCTTAGGAAGGATTTGCCTCAAACTCGTCTTGCAAAATAATATTTGGCCTGTTTACCCTTTTTACTAAAATTAATTTTCTTATATCGAAAAAAATAGGATTCTCAGAGAAAGCCTTCAATTTATTGAGATATAGCACATAAAGAAAAGTATTGTCACTCTCCCTTTCTTAATATATTTCAACATTCAAAAAAATATTTTTTTACCATAAATCTTACAAAAAAAATTTTAAAAACCATTTGTAAATAAAGAAAGAGGCAAAGGTCAATTTGACCTTTGCCTCCTTCTTTATTTGGGAAGAATAAAAGTTAATCCAGTTTTAACACTGCCATAAATGCTTCCTGAGGAATTTCCACATTTCCGACCTGTCTCATACGCTTTTTACCTTTTTTCTGTTTTTCCAAAAGCTTACGCTTACGTGAAATATCGCCTCCATAACATTTTGCAAGAACGTTCTTTCGCATCGCCTTAACAGTTTCCCTGGAAATAATCTTGGTTCCGATGGCAGCTTGAATCGCAATTTCAAACATTTGTTTAGGAATTAGCTCACGAAGCTTTTCGCAAAGCCTTTTTCCCCAATCATAGGCTTTGTCTCTATGAACGATTGCTGACAACGCGTCTACCTTTTCTCCATTTAACATTATGTCCAGCTTCACCATGTTAGATTGCCTGAACCCGATTAATTCATAATCCAAAGAAGCATATCCCCTGGAAATGGTTTTAAGACGATCAAAAAAGTCAAAAACAATTTCAGACAGTGGAAGCTCGAAGATTAGCTCCACCCTATCAGAAGTAAGATAAACCTGATTTTTTATAATCCCCCGTTTATCCATACAAAGGGCTATAATAGGCCCGACGTATTCAGATTTAGAAATGATCTGAGCCTTGATAAAAGGTTCTTCAATATGTGAAATGGTATTAGGCTCCGGCATTTCGGAAGGAGCATTTATATTCTGTATTTCTCCTTTGGTTGAAACTGCATGAAATTGAACTGATGGAACGGTAGTAATCACCGTCATATCAAATTCACGCTCCAGTCTTTCCTGCACGATTTCCATGTGTAACATCCCAAGAAATCCGCATCTGAATCCAAAGCCTAACGCAGCAGAAGTTTCAGGCTCCCATACAAGGGCTGCGTCATTAAGCTGCAACTTCTCCATAGAGGCTCTTAACTCCTCAAATTCAGACGTATCCACCGGATAAATTCCTGCAAAAACCATAGGCTTTACATCTTCAAAACCAACGATGGCGCTTTCACAAGGACGTTCAGCATGGGTAATGGTATCTCCTACTTTTACCTCCTTAGCCACCTTTATTCCTGAGATCAAATAACCAACATTTCCAGCGCTTATTGCTGCCTGCGGTTCCTGATTTAATTTCAGAATTCCAACTTCATCAGCACCATAAGTCTTTCCTGTGGCCACAAACTTTACCTTATCATTCTTCCGCATTGTGCCATTCATTACCCGGAAGATAACTTCAATTCCCCTGAATGAGTTGAAAGAAGAGTCGAAGATCAACGCCTGAAGCGGTGCATCAGGGTCTCCCTGAGGAGCGGGCACTCTTTCCACTATGGCATTTAATATGTCCTCGATACCAATACCTTCTTTTCCACTTGCATGGATAATTTCTTCTCTTTTACAACCTAGCAGATCCACAATCTGATCCTTTACTTCCTCCGGCATAGCCCCCGGAAGGTCTATTTTGTTTAATACAGGAATTACTTCAAGGTCATGGCCTATGGCAAGGTAAAGATTAGAAATGGTTTGAGCTTCTATTCCCTGAGAAGCATCCACGATAAGCAAGGCACCTTCACAAGCGGCGATCGAGCGCGATACTTCATAAGAAAAGTCAACGTGGCCCGGGGTGTCAATGAGATTTAAGGTATATTGTTCACCATTATAGGTATAATTCATTTGGATTGCATGGCTCTTAATGGTAATGCCCCGCTCCCTTTCGAGGTCCATATTATCCAACAACTGAGCCTGCATATCCCTGTGAGAAATGGTCTTTGTAAACTCCAACAACCGATCAGCAAGCGTACTTTTTCCGTGATCAATATGAGCAATGATGCAAAAATTTCGAATATTTTTCAATCGTGAATGTTTTTAATTTTAGTTGTACTTACTGCCTGTCCTAAAACTCTCTGAATACCATCTGACATTCCTTTCGAATACATGACGGCGTCAATTATTTAAGCTAAAAGCGTTATGCAATAGGCTCTAAGTACTTTATTTCTTACGGTTATTTTTAAAGAACAGCAAAAGTAAGAAGATTTAAATGGCTAAAAAAGGAAGATCAATTGATTGAGGGGAAATATTTGTAATATTTTAATATGTATGCTCTGATATGTAGAAAAAGTTTTACCCACAGAGAAGAAGAAAAAACCAAGTTTGACATTTTTACAATTTGGGTCTTCCTTAATCCCTGTGGTAAATTCAATTATATTTTAGGTGTTATGGTATTTCACTTAAAGCCGCGTCAGCAGTTATAAATCCATGTCCTGTCGCGTCGTCTCCCCAGGAAATTGTAGAAGTGGTTCCGTCAGGTTCATTAACAATTCTTGAGCCTGCTCCCATTGGAATGGCTGCATTTTCTAAAGCAGTCTCCGCCTCTTCAGGAGTTAGTGATGGATTTTGTTGCGCCATCAGTGCAACAATACCTGCTACATGAGGACTTGCCATAGAAGTTCCGGTTAAATAATAATAGGATAATTGACCGCTGTTTAACTGATAAGGACCTACCACGTTTGTACCGGGAGCGGTAACGTCAAGGTCCTGGCCTGATTTTTCCCTACTTGAGAAGGGATCAATGAAGAAATCAGCAGGATTTGTCGGATCAGGAACGTTGCTTGCATACCACCAGGAAGGAGAACTCCATTGGTTTTTCCATCCGGCCATAGCCACGCTAATGACAGGTTCGTATGCGCCTGGATAACCCATTCCTGCTTCACCGCTGTTTCCGGCTGAAGCAACAATAATTACCCCTTTTCCTATAGCATAATCAATGGCAGCTTTTTCTATTGCATCCAATTGAGAACCTCCAAGGCTCATATTAATAACTACCGGAGATCCACTTAATGGCCCTGCTTTTAACTCAGCCATATACACAATACCTCTTGCAATCACTGAAGACCAGCCAGAGCCATTTTGGTTCAGCACTTTAACAGGAATTATGGTCGCTTTAGGTGCCACCCCATTAAAATAAGCATTGCCTAATTGAAACCCCAGAATTGTACTCGCTACATGTGTTCCATGTGAGTTTTGATCATGTTCCCACTTATTGGGCTGCTCGGAAACATTTCCATTTTCACCTCCTCCCCCACCAAAGGATTTAGCATATTGTGTGGCCACTCTTTCCTGAGGAAAATACTGCCGCCAGGAGTCCAATAATCCCGAATCCAGAATCCCTATAAATACTCCGGTAGCATCTTGGGCAATTGTCCTGCCCTCGCCTAATTCTGTGACATTTATCGCGTCCAGGTTCCAGGTACTGAGCCCGTCGGAAAAATCTATTTGAGACACAGCATCTATGGGCGCTCCGGTTCTTTTTGCATCAGGATTCGCGGTATCTACAAACGATAGTCTTTGAATTGCCGATAGCTTTTCGGAAGGAATTTTCATAGTCAGAGCCTTTATTTCAGGAATTACATCTACTACCCTGCCGTAAGTACCAAGTTCTTTTAAAATACTATTGGTAACGGGTGTATTAAGTAATACATTAATTCCCGTCATTCCTTCTGCTTTTTTTGCGTCTGCGTGGCGTGATGTTTCTGCTGAAGGAATCACCTCAGCTTCGGGGCTTTTTTCACAAGAAAAAGCGAAAATAACTGAAGCGGACAGTAATAAAAAACTGCATAACTTTCTCAATCCAACTACGCTATGTAAGGCAGTTGAATTAACAATCGGGTTAAATTTTTCCATAAGTTCAGGTTGTTTTGATGAAAATAAATTTAATTAAAATAACTATAAATAAGGCTTCATTTAAAACCCTAAAAACACGCTTTTTTCAACGTTTTTAAAAAGAACATTTTTTTCATAATCCAATCAATAGTCACTCTCTTACAATTTTTCTCCTTTTTTTATATATCTTGTCGCGCCATTCCAAATACGGATTCAGGAAAATTTAAACTAAGGATATGAAGCGCTTTTTTATCACGATTTATCTTTTGAGCATATTGTGCTTTCCAATCTTTTCTCAAACAACTGTTGATCACTGGGAAACAGCAGTTTATGACACCACCACATGGAGATACTTTCCTGGCAATTCGAATCCGGGAAGCGAATGGAAAGACAATTCTTTTTCAGATGCATCCTGGACTGAGGGCAAAGGAGGTTTTGGCTATGGAGATAACGATGACAATACAATTATTGAAGGTATTTCCTCTGTCTTTGTAAGGAAAACATTTACAATAACAGATACGAGCAAGATAGCAGATGCCCTGCTCAATGTCGACTATGATGATGGCTTTGTTGCTTATTTGAACGGGACAGAAATTGCGCGGTCTAATATGAGCCAAGTCTCGCCTGCTTACTCCGATTTCAGCCAAACCATTCATGAAGCTAGCATCTATCAAGGCTTCGTTCCGGAAAGTTTTTCAATAAAGAATAAGTTGGACCTATTTAAAAATGGAGAAAATATACTGGCCATTCAGGTGCATAATTCTGATGCTATGTCTTCCGACCTTACTTTACGGGCTTTTCTTTCATTCGGCATCGCAGACCCGGCCTCTTACTTCGATGAAACACCTTTCTGGTTTGTAAAGCCCTTTGTTTTCGAATCCTCAAACCTTCCTATTCTAGTAATCAATACAAATGGCCAAACGATTGTAGATGATCCTGAAATTATCGCTGATATGGGAATTATAGACAACGGCTTCGGAAACAGAAATAAGGTAGCCGATCCTTTTAATGATTATGAAGGAAAAATTTCCATCGAAGTCCGTGGAGAATCTTCGCAAATGTTTCCCAAGAAATCCTTCAAGGTAAAGACATTAAACAATTCAGCACAAGCGGATACTGCGGTCAGTTTATTAGGTTTTCCAAAAGAAGACAATTGGGTTTTATATGCCCCCTACTCTGACAAATCAATGCTTAGGAATGTCCTGACTTATGACCTGGGAAATAAAATGGGACATTATGCCACCAGAACCAAATTCTGTGAAGTAGTCCTTAATGGAGAATATCAAGGTGTTTATGTGTTAATGGAAAAAATCAAGCAGGACAAAAACCGCGTAGACATAGCCAAATTAACAAACAAAGATATTGATGGTGATGATTTGACAGGTGGCTATATTTTAAGGGTAGATAAAATTGACTGGAATGATTATCCCGCCTGGGAGTCCGTTCCGGTTCCACAACTTCCAAATGAAAACAACATTTCTTTTCAATTTTTCGACCCTGATGGTGAAGACCTTTTGACCGCACAAAAGCAATATATAAAAGATTATATTTTTGAATTTCAGTCTTCATTAACTAAAAGCAGCTTCAGAGATGCTACGGGTTATAAAAAATACATAGACATCGCTTCTTTTGTAGATTATATATTGATAAGCGAATTAAATAAAAATGTAGATGCCTATCAATACAGTACTTACATGCACAAAGACAAGGATAGCAAAGGTGGTAAGCTTAAAATGGGGCCGATATGGGATTATAACCTTGCCTTTGGAAATGTAGATTATCATGCAAATTCCCAATATGCCCCGGGTTGGATGTACAATGACAACTACAGGATGTTTTGGTTTAGAAGAATGATGAGCGATCCGGAATTTGCAGGTAATCTTTATTGCCGGTGGCTTGAATTGAGAAAAGGCATTTTTAGTACCGATCACATCCACAATTGGATAGACTCTACCGCAAATGTTCTTAAGGAAGCCCAGGAAAGAAATTATAAAAAATGGCCTATACTAGGCACTTACATTTGGCCAAATCAACATGTCGCCAATTCTTATGAGAATGAAATTGTTTTTTTAAAAGAATGGATCAGAAAACGACTGGTTTGGATGGACAGTAACTTACCGAAAATATGCCAGGAAAGTCCTGTCACCGGTATATATGAAGAAGCCAAGGAAGCTGAAATATCTGTTTATCCCAATCCTTCTTCAGAAGGCTTTAATTTTAGCTTTCAAAAAGCCAATAAAAATTCTAAACTACAGGTTTATAATCTTTCGGGAAAATTATTATTTTCAAACCGGATTAACGGAACCTCTTATTTTTGGGATGGAAAGTTAGACAATGGTACAAAACTTTTGCCGGGTATATTTTTGTATAAAATTGACCTCGGGGCAAAAGTAATTACAGGTAAAATAATAACCCATTGACAAGCAAAGACGCTTCTTGGATGAATTATAAAGCCATTTGTAAACTAAAAATACCCTTTTGGACTTCTGTATTGGTGGTAATCTAAAGATATTTCTATCATTATACTTAATCTATTAACTAAACTCTTAACATGTCGTGAGAACAATCCTGATTTTATTATTGCTGCTTCCATTAGCCTTTGTTCAGGCTCAAACACTCAATACTTTAACGGAACAAGAACAAAAGGAAGGCTGGATCTTACTTTTTGATGGAAAAACACTCAACAACTGGCACAATTACAATCAGAAAACCGTAGGTCCAGCCTGGAAAGTGATGGATGGAGCTATAATGCTCAATGCTCCTCATCGTTCCGGTAACAAAACTCCGGGAGGTGGAGACCTGGTAACGAATGAAGTTTTTACTGGTGATTTTGAATTTAAAATAGATTGGAAAGTCAGTCCTTTTGCTAATAGCGGCATTTTCTTCTTTGTAAATGAAGCCCCGGAATATAAGGAAATATACCATACGGGACTGGAGCTCCAGGTGCTTGATAATGCGATTTATGAAAATGCACAAGAAGACAATAAAAAACGTGCTGGTGATTTATTTGGGGTGATCAGTACAAGCATTACAGAAGTAAATCCTGTTGGGGAATGGAACAATCTCTATGTAATTTATAAAAAAGGAAAAATGAAAGTATTTATGAATGGCTTTGAGATCCATGACAATAATTTCTTAACTCCTGAATGGAAAAACATTATTTCCAAAACATTTCTAAAAGATGCACCAATCGGCAAAGGAAAATATTCAGGAAGGATAGGCTTACAAGACTGGGGAAGCACGGTTTGGTACAGAAACATTAAAGCAAGAAAAATCTAAACAACCATAAAATCAATGAAAAAAAACGTAAAACGCTTATTTGTACTTTTATTCCTAGTTACACTTTCAACGCATATAAACGCTCAAAACAAGGTTGAACCTGTCAAAATTTCTTCTATTCCATTCCCCCTTACCTGGGAAAACACCCCTTTAGATTATAAAGTTGAAGGAACAGGAATAAGTATTACTGCAGGAGAAAAGACAGACATTTATACCTTTATCGATGGAAATTACTATACCAATAATGTTCCGAAGCTGTTGTTCAAGCCTGATTCTAACTTTATTTTCAGCGCCAAAATAACCCCTTTATTTGATAGCGTGTATGATGGCGGCGCAATAATCCTTTACAGTGATGCTGAAAACTGGGCAAAATTATTATTGGAAAAACAAGATAAGAAGACCTTTGGGTTAGGGGCATCAGTTGTAAAAAACAAAAAGACAGACGATAGTTACCACCCTATAAATAGTAAGGAAATCTATGTAAAAGTGGCAAAATCAGGGAAAATCTTTTGTTTTTATTCTTCTACAGACGGAAAAGCATGGAACCTTGTCAGGACCTTTTCTATCGATAAGACAGACAGTATGAAAATAGGATTTTACGCGCAATCACCTAAAGGAAAAAGCTGTAAAGTCAACTTTACTGATATTAAATACAGGGGAGAAGCATTCAAGAATTTCTTTACCGGGGAATAGTTTTATAATTAGAATTTACCACGGAGAAAAGGAGAAAAAAACAGAGAGAACTGAGACTTGAATTTCCTTTCTCTGTTTTTATGTTCGGAGATCTCTGTGGTAAAAACACCTTATCTTTCTGATTTCTATATCGCCATATCTTTCCTAAGATGGGCAAAAATTTCCTTCACCAATTGGCTCCTGTCCTTTTTGGCCCTTGTAATCCAATGCGCATCGAAGACCGATTGGTCTTCATATTTTGAGCTCCAGAGAATAATTTCAATAAGAACGGGAAGCAGGTCAATTCCTTTTTTACTCAGAGTATAAATGAATTTTGAACCATTATTTGGATCCGATTTTTTGGTAATGATTCCTGAAAGTTCCAATGTACACAGACGATCGGTAAGAATATTAGAGGCGATTTTCTCTTCCGATTTTGAGAACTCACCAAAATAACGTTTGTCTTTGAATATCAGGTCACGGATAATTAATAAAGTCCATTTATCTCCGAAAATATCCAAAGCAAAACTTATCGGACAATTAGAACGTCTTTTTAGCCTGGCCATTGAACAAAATTAGAACTAAGCTTTCAATTAACAAGCAAAATATTAATTAAGGTAAGAATTTTCTTATTTTCACCTTTTCTTAAAGAACTGCAATGAAAATCAACACCAACGAGTGGAACAAAATAAGGTATACTTTTTATGCTCCATTTTACAATGTGGTCGAAAGAATTTTCAGGAAATCAAGACAACGATCAATAGAACAATTGTCTGTTAAAAAAGGTGAAAAGGTTTTATTAATAGGCGCCGGAACAGGCCTGGATTTGGATTTCCTAAGGCAAGATGCAGAAATAACTGCCATCGACCTCACCCCTCCCATGCTGGAAAAGTTAAAAAAAAGAAGTCTTAAATTGAATCTTAATGTACAAACAAGGGTAATGGATGGACAAAATTTAGACTTTCCCGATGGCCATTTTGATAAAATTATTTTGCACTTAATTGTAGCTGTAATCCCGGATCCTGTAAAGTGTCTTCAGGAGGCAGAAAGGGTGCTGAAAGAAAATGGAAGCATTACGGTATTTGATAAACTTTTGAAAATTGATAAAAAACCAAATTTATTTAGAAAAGCAGCTAATGTGCTCGCCAATTTCTTTTTTAGCGACATCAACCGGAAAATCGAAGAAATTGCCGCTAAAACAAACTTGACCATTGTAAGCGACCTGAAAGCTAATTTTAATGGAAACTTCAGGATTATACTATTAAAAAAGGATCAATCCTGAATACTTCCGTCATCACCGGGACTACAATTTCCTTTCACAGAACATAAATCCTAAAGAAATTATCCCAAGTCCAATACGTCATACTTACTTCACCCATCAAATAAAAAGTAAAAATAGATATATTGCTTAATTCTTTTTTTACTGCTTTTAACAATAAAAAATTTAACATGAAGATATTTTACTGTTTACTAACCCTTACTTTATTCACTGCTTCGTCTGTATTTTCTCAAACAGAGCCTTGTTGGGAAGAAGTTTGGTCAGATGAATTTAATGTAGATGGCTTGCCCGATTCTACCAAATGGGGATACGATCTTGGAGGAGGAGGTTGGGGAAATAATGAATTGCAGACCTATACTAAAGACCTGAAAAATGCGAAGGTCGAAAATGGCAAGTTAATTATTACAGCCATAAAGGAAAACAACAACTGGACCTCCGCGCGATTGATTTCAAAAGGCAAGGGAGACTGGAAATATGGCAGAATTGAAGTAAAAGCGAAACTTCCTGCGGCTGCAAAAGGCACATGGTCTGCAATCTGGATGTTGCCGACAGATTGGGAATATGGCGGATGGCCCAAAAGTGGCGAAATCGACATTATGGAAAATGTAGGTTATGATCCTAACACCATCGTAGGAACCGTTCATACGGATGCTTATAATCATGGAAAAGGTACCCAAAGAGGAAATACTACGGTCGTTAATGACAATGCATCAGCTTTTCATGTGTATGCAATAGAATGGTATCAGGACAGCATTACTTTCTTTGTTGATGACAAACAATACCACATTTTCGAAAATGAATATGAAACTTATGCGGAATGGCCATTTGATAAAAGACAACATCTTTTATTAAACATAGCCATGGGAGGAAATTGGGGAGGCCTTCAGGGAATAGACGCCAATTTAACTTCAGCTACCATGGAAATTGAATACGTGAAGGTTTTTCAAAATGAATCTTCCATGGCTATAGACGGCGAAAAGAGCGCTATTAAATCACAGGCCGGATTAACTTTTAGAGCGCCTTATTCCAAGGATTTTACCTATTCCTGGGAAGTACCTGCTGATGCGACCATCCTTGGAAGCAGCACTGACAGCGTAGTAACGGTAAACTGGGGATGCTCCGAAGGCACAGTAATATGCCACATAACGGGTACGTGCGGAGTAATTGATTTAGAACACAACGTAACTTTAAAAGAAGCTGAAATTACAGGAAGTAAATTTGCCGCTCCTAATGAAACAGGTTTGACTTACGCTATAGATTCTTTGGCAAACACAACCTATACCTGGACTGTTCCTGAGGGAGCAACCATCACTTCAGGCGGGGGAACAAATAAAATTACTGTAACCTGGAATAATGCGACAGGAAGTGTTTCCTTAGATATTTCAAATAATTGCGTAGATACCAAAGTTTCCTTCCAAACTTATTTAGCAGGACAATATCCCTACCCTGACTTAGATTCTCCTCATGCTATTCCGGGAGAAATAGAAGCTACAGATTACGATTATGGTGGAGAAGGCATTGCTTACCATGACACGGACAATAAGAACGAAGGGCAAGGTTTGAGAGGCGATGAAGCAGTAGATACGGAATTTGGAGACGCATCCAAAACAAATGTAGGATGGATCAACAATGGTGAATGGTTGGAATATACTGTAACAGTTGCCGAAAGCAATTGGTACGAAGCAAAGATCAGAGCAGGTAGCGCCGGAGCTCCGGACAGCATGAGTATTTCTTTTAATGATGAGGTTAAATTCGGACCTGTAAAAATAAAAGGCACAGGTTCCTGGAGCATATTTGTGGCTCAATCTGTTGGGAAAGCCTATTTGGAAGCAGGAGAATATGTGATGAGATATAAATTTTTCAAGGGGGGATACAATGTAGGTAAAATAGCATTTACTGTTACTACTGCGCCACCTGCCCCCGAGCCAGAACCAGAGCCTGAACCTGAAGAACCAAATGGTATAGAAGATGAAATATTTGCTCATGTAAAGCTTTACCCTAACCCTTCTTCCGGCGACTTACTTTTATCAGGAATCCAAAATATTTCAAAAGTAGTGCTTGTTGATATTGTAGGGAGAACTCAGGAAGTTGCCTTCACCAGAGAAAAGGTACATTTATATAGTGTAAAAATCAACAGTATTCCTAAGGGCGTCTATACGATTCAGGCGTTTGCCGGAAATGGTATCCTCAAAAGGAGAATTTCACTAAAATAAACTACTCTCATTTAGGAGATAAAAAAAGCCCTAATTGTTAATTAAGGGCATTTTTTATCTCCTAAAATTAAAATTCAAAATTTAACATTCTAGCCTTAATAAGGCTTGGCTTCCATCGATTCTTGTTCTGCCTGCTTTACCCCTTCCTCTGAATTAGCAGTACCTATTGGACCTTTTTGCATGTTATAATCGTACTTTTCAAGTCCGTCTTTTACTCTTTGCCCATACTCTGGATCACACTTGGTAAACATTTCAATCATCTTTTCCTGAATATGTTTTTTACATGATCCAAGAGTATTTACCAGGTTAAGAACAAGATCGTCTCTTTCCCATGTTTCCAACATATGATACCTCTCGCCTGCCTGTTTAAAATCATTGGTTCTTTCTATTTTTTGGCGTACCAAACTGGCATTGTAATGAGGAGAATATTCCTTTCCTGATTTGGCTGCTTCTTTTAAGCCATTTAATGAGGAAGGCTCATAATTTACATGAGGGTTTTGATTGGTGCCCAGGTCAACTTTATAAGTCATCTGTCCATCCCTTTGATTTGTGGCTACATGCTTCTGAGGTGCATTTATAGGCAATTGAAGATAATTGGTGCCCACACGATAGCGTTGAGTATCGGAATAAGAAAACGTTCGGCCTTGTAACATTTTATCGTCAGAAAATTCAAGTCCATCAACCAAAACTCCCGTACCAAATGCTGCCTGTTCAACTTCCGCAAAATAGTTCTCCGGGTTTTTATTCAAAACCATCTTTCCCACAGGAATGAATGAAAATTGATCAACGGGCCAAATCTTTGTATCATCTAAAGGATCAAAGTCAAGTTCAGGATGTTCGTCATCAGTCATGATTTGTACACAAAGCTCCCACTCAGGAAAATCCCCTCTTTCTATGGCATCATACAAATCGTGGGTGGCATGATTGAAGTTTTTACCTTGGATTTCCTGGGCCTGCGCCTGAGTGAGGTTCTTTATTCCTTGCTTTGGCTCCCAATGATATTTTATTAGCACCGCTTCACCATCCTGATTTACCCATTTATAGGTATTTACTCCAGAACCCTGCATTTGCCTGTAATTTGCAGGGATACCCCATGGAGAAAACAGAAAGGTAATCATATGCATAGCTTCGGGTGTATTGCTTATAAAATCAAATATTCTTTCCCCATCCTGACGGTTGGTTAAAGGATCGGGTTTAAAAGCATGGATCAAATCAGGAAATTTCAGAGCATCTCTGATAAAGAAAATCTTCAAATTATTTCCCACCAGATCCCAGTTTCCATCCTCTGTATAAAATTTTACCGCAAAACCTCTTGGGTCTCTAAGGGTTTCCGGAGAATGACTACCGTGAGTAACCGTCGAAAATCTAACAAACACGGGAGTTCTTTTACCTTTTTGCTGAAAAAGTTTTGCCCTGGTATATTTTGAAACATGATCGCTTCCTACTGTTCCATAAGCTTCAAAATAACCATGTGCTCCCGCCCCTCTGGCATGCACCACTCTTTCCGGAACACGCTCTCGGTCAAAGTGCGTGATTTTTTCCAGAAACTGATAGTTTTCCAGGGTTGTAGGTCCGCGACTGCCGACGGTTCTCATGTTCTGATTATCCGTAACCGGATGCCCCTGCCTTGTAGTGAGTATATCCAGATCTTCACCTTTACTTACTTTTTTTTCAGCTGAATTCCCATGACCATTAGGGGATTTCCTATCATCTCCTTTTTTTTGATTTTGATCGCTATTCATTTTCTTTTAGGTGGTTTAGATGACTGAAGATTGGTGCGCCAGATAACCATCATGAATTAGTAATTACTCAAAAAGACAAAGGTGATATATATGATTAGTTATTCAAGGCTTAATTTTAACTACCCAATAAAATATAAAAAGTTGCAACATTTAGAAAAAATAAAATAGCCCTTCATTTATTTGATCAGGAATATTTTGAATGAAGTAAAAACCTTCATTTTAATTTATCTAAAAACTCTTGCAATACAATCTTAAACCAAATGGTATAATGATTAGGATTAAGGGAAACATCTTTTTGAAGTTCATCCATTGAAATGGTTTTCCAGGCATATACTTCCTCTGGATCAGGATTTACTTTCCCTGAATATATTCCGGTATACACATGGTCAAATTCATGTTCGGTCAGTCCATTACCAAATGAATGCTTATAAATAAAATCAAAGGCTTTTTCTATTTTTGTATCAAACCCCATTTCCTCAGTCAGCCTTCTGTGTGCCGCTTCTTCTACCTCTTCTCCGGATCGTGGGTGACTGCAGCAAGTATTTGTCCAGAGCCCTGGAGAATGATATTTATCTAAAGCACGCTGCTGAAGAATTATTTCCCCTTTTTCGTTAAAAATAAAAACGGAAAAAGCTCTGTGCAATAGTCCTTTCTTATGCGCTTCAGTTTTACCTAAAGTACCGGTTTCCTTATCATTGGAATCCACTAATATAACTTGTTCTTCAGCATTCATTTTTGCAGCAGTTCTTTTCTTATCACTAAAATAACGAGAACCTTTGACAAAGCTTTCATACTTTTCCCAAGATTAAATTCATTTATTTTCCAAAAGAATTTAAAATTCAT
>Ga0196965_1000684_pt1 | contig 16711 bp, 11 predicted proteins | sample S1_20metaG_FD_148668 | JGI IMG/M metagenome (GOLD analysis project Ga0196965, IMG submission 148668) | Soil microbial communities from Anza Borrego desert, Southern California, United States - S1_20 | ecosystem: Environmental > Terrestrial > Soil > Desert | place: USA: California | collected... | reverse complement strand
GCCGCGATGAAGGACCGTTTTGGTGAAGAATTCGGTGGTTTTGAAATTATCTCTCATCCAGCCAATTTGCCCGGAGAAATGGCAGGGAAGGGATCTAACGTGTCTTACGCAATCGAAAAAGTTCGAGAAAAGTTAATTGAGCCAAATAAAATCCCTTACGAACACATAATTGTGTCCAATTTCGACATCGACACCGTACTCTATCCGGATTACTTCAATTGTTTGGTTTGGCATTTTATGACCGCGGAACGTCCTCTCAAGAGCTCCTTCCAACCAGTACCTCTTTTCAACAACAATCTCTGGCAGGCCGGATCATTGTCACGAGTAGTGGCAATGTCTTCTACTTTTTGGGAGATGGTGCAACAAGAACGACCGGAACGAATGGCGACCTTTTCCTCACATTCAGTGTCTTTTCAGGCACTTTATGAAGTGAATTATTGGCAGAGAAATATGGTGAGCGAAGACTCTCGTATTTACTGGAACCTGCTAATGGCCAACGATGGCGAGTACGATGTAATCCCTCTTTCGTATCCGGTCTCAATGGATGCAAACGTTGGTAATAATCTTTTAGAAACTGTTAAGAACATTTATAAACAGCACCGACGCTGGACTTATGGGGTGGAGAATTTTTCTTACATCGCTTATCACTTCACACAGAACAAGAACATCGGTTTGGGCAAACGAATTAAAGTACTGCTCCAACAAGCCGAAGGTTACTGGTCACTCGTCACTAACCCAATTATGTTGTTCGTGCTCGGTTGGGCGCCAATCTTTCTGGGGGGCCGCGTCTTCCATGAGACCGTGCTATCCTATAACTTGCCTATAGTAGTTAGAAACCTATTAATCTTGGCAATGTTTGGTCTGGTCATATCATCGATCATTTCATTGTCTTTAGCTCCAAAACGTCCGGTGCATCGTTCACGCTTTGCGTATGTTGTAATGGCCATACAATGGCTCTTGGTGCCTTTCACAATGATTATTTTTAGCGCCCTGCCAGGACTAGACGCGCAGACCCGCTTGATGTTTGGTCGTTATATGGGCTTCTGGGTAACTCCAAAAACAAGAAAGTAGTAAATTATGTCTCCACAAGTACAACCGCTGTCATATCGTCACCGTTTTTTGTTTTTTTACTTTTTGACGGGAATTTTCATATTGGCGCTGCCTTTTCTATTTCTTTACGCCACAGGTTATCGTTTGTCATCACTCGGTGGAGACTTGGTTTCAACTGGTGGCTTATATGTAGCCACCGAACGGTCAGGGGCTCAAATCTACATCGATAATGAACTAGTGCGTGAGACACGTATATTTCGTCGTGCTTTTTACGCACAAGGGTTAGATGCCAAAACTCACAAGGTGTACGTCCAGAAAGCTGGTCATCACACTTGGGTTAAAGAATTGCCGGTATATGCTCACATCGTCACAGAGGCACAAGCTTTCAACCTACCCTTGATACCAAAGGTTCGTTTGATTACTGAGTGGCAAACAGAGGCCGGTGTCTCAGTTCTAATCTCCGCTTCACCTATTTTGAAGAATGCTTCAAGTACAAATCAGGTACTTTTTGAACCTAGAGCGTCAACTTCCACATTGGTCGCGAACCCTGAATATAAAGAACTGATTCAACAATTTAAACCAACTTTAAATCCAACCGAGAGTGTGCTGGAACGAGCTCGTATCAACTTAACCGGAGAAAACGCCTCATCAACTGCTACTACCACCAAAGAATGGCGTGGCGTTCGCTTATTTGAACAAGATAACGAAATTTATGCAGCATTCGTAGGCAACAAAGAAGAGATGCCATATTATTATTGTGCCGAGCCATTTCCGCGTTGGGAAGAAACAATGGCCTCCTCCACCGTCGCCACAGCCTCAACTCGTAATCTTGCCCTCACGCACGAAGCTCTAGAAACAACGGAAGAAACGAGCGAGTTAGACCTACCGGTTCAGGCCATCTCGAATGAAACAGAATGTGAACCAGTAATTCAAATTGATCGTAAGAATGAAACTATCACTGATTTTGATTTCTTTCCCAACAGTACTGACTTAATGATAGTCGCTACTGAAAGTGGTATTTATGTAATTGAAATTGACGATCGTGCCTGGCAAAACCGTCAGCCGCTCCTACTTGGAGAAAACCTGACGTTCAAAGTTGTAGGTAATTCTGTTTATGCTTATGATGGAAAAGTTATCTACCAAATTAGCATCAGTGAAAATTGGTTTTAAGTATGAATCTTACAGGACACAAACATCCTTTGACTCAAATAATGGCTGAAGTAAATGCAATTTTTGCTGAACTTGGCTTCGTTTTTGCAGAAGGACCTGAACTGGAAGAAATTCGTTACAATTTTGATTTATTAAATGTTCCCAAAGACCATCCATCACGCGACAGCAAGATACCTTTTATATAGATGGTAATTCGGAGAACGTACTTCGCACTCATACTTCACCGGTTCAGGTGCGGTATATGGAGAATCATCAGCCACCGATCCGCATCATTGTGCCCGGCAAAGTATTTCGCAATGAAGCCACCGACGCTACTCACGAAGCACAGTTCTATCAGTTGGAAGGGCTAATGGTCGACAAGAACGTATCTCTTGGGCATCTTAAAGGCACTTTGGAGTTCTTTTTTTCCCGTTTCTTTGGTGGAAAAACCGAGATACGTCTGCGACCTAGCTTTTTCCCGTTTGTGGAGCCGGGAGTAGAAGTGGATATGCGACTGACCGGTGAGGATGCGCCAGACAAGCTACGAGACCGCTGGATCGAAATTATGGGTGCCGGAATGGTTCATCCTAACGTGCTTAGTAATGCCGGAATTGACCCGGCAGTCTACCAAGGGTTTGCTTTCGGTATGGGGATGGATCGCTTGGCGATGATGAAGTACGGCGTAGATGATGTGCGTCTTTTGTACACCGGCGATTTACGCGTTGTAAATCAATTCTGACTATGAAAGTTTCCTATAATTGGTTAAATAAATATTTTGATGGAAAACTGCCCGCAGCAGAAGCGGTGGCTGAGGCTTTCACTTTTCACGCTTGGGAGATCGAGGAGATTGAAAAAAAAGATGGTGATACGGTACTCGACGTTAAGGTTTTGCCCGACAAAGCGATGTGGGGACTTTCGCACCGTGGCATCGCCAAAGATTTGTCAGTGATTTTAAATACTCCCCTTAGTAAAGATGTATTGGCGGACAAGGTTTCTTTAGAAACTGATTCGACCATTAATATTGTTTTAGAGACTAATGATTGCCGCCGCTTCGCGGCGGCGCGAATTGCCGGTGTAAAGGTGGGTCCATCACCAGAATGGCTACAAACCGCGTTAGAAGCCATTGGTCAACGAAGTATCAACAACATCGTAGATGCCAGCAATTATGTAATGTTCGATCTTGGACAACCTTCACATGCTTTTGACGCCAAACAAGTTGGTACTAATGGTTTCAAAGTCCGCAATGCGCGAGCCGGAGAAAAATTAATCGGCTTGGACCAGATTGAATATTCCTTCAATGAGACCGACACGGTGATCTGTCGTAATGACACTGATGAAATATTAAGCATCGCTGGTTTGAAAGGCGGCCAACACTCCGGTATTAGTCCTGACACTACGGAAGTAATAATAGAAGTGGCCAACTGGGATCCGCTGATTACCCGAAAAACTGGCCAAAGACTCAAGTTGCGAACTGATGCATCTAGGAGATACGAAAATGGCATTGTGCCTGAAATGGTACCTTATGGTTTACGTGCCGTAGTTGATCTAATTCTTGAGATTGCTGGCGGGGAAGTCAAAGGCTACAGTGAGACAATAAATAACACGACTGTTGTAAAGCCAGTCGACGTATCACTATCCAAAATCAACAGCGTACTCGGTCTTTCACTAACCACCAATGAAGTTTCAGACATTCTGGATCGTTTTGGCTGGCAATACACGACTGCTAATGATGAGTTTTCAATCACGCCGCCATTTGAACGGACTGATCTTGTTATTCCTGAAGATGTAATAGAAGAAGTTGGCCGCATTTATGGCTATCAGCACATTATCGCGATTACACCTAATCCGGTACCGCTTCTTGAGGTGAACAAACGATTCTATTATTCGGAAGTGGTACGCGACACCTTGATTACCCTAGGTTTTTCAGAAATTTATACCAGCTCATTTAGAGAAAGCGATGAAGTAAAGTTGGCCAACGCTTTTGCGGCAGACAAAGGTTATCTGCGCAGTACGCTTCTTAAGAATATGAGCGAGGCACTGGCCAAGAATGCACCAAACGCAGACCTCTTGGGAGTTCGTCAGATTCGTATTTTTGAGATCGGTACGGTTTTCAACTCATCTGGAGAACATTTAATGCTTTCTATCGGCGTACAAAGTCCTTCTGGATACAAAACTAAATCTGATGAACCAGCATTACAAGAAGCACTCAAATCATTAAATGAGGCGCTGGGGCAAACAATCCAAGAAGACAACGAAGGAGGGATGATCGAAATAAACCTTGGAGTCCTAATTGATCAGCTACCAGCTGTATCAAACTATCAAAGCTACATAGCAACACCTGATATTACTTATCGACCATTTTCGAGCTATCCAGCAATAGTGCGAGATATTGCGATGTGGGTAAGCAATGAAGAAGACGGGGCTGACATTACGTCTACTTTAAAAGCAGCGGCCGGTTCCTTATGTGTCCGGATCACGTTATTTGATCGGTTTGAAAAAGATGGACGAATTTCCTACGCTTTTCGTCTGGTATTTCAATCTAGTGATCGCACTTTGACTGATAATGAAATAAATCCAGTGATGGAGAAGGTGTACGAGTCTGCTAAAGAGCGCGGTTGGGAAGTGCGGTAGATTATTCTAAAAAGACAATCAAAACATCAACAATTGACCTTAATTTTACTTGATTTACTGGACTTAATTTGAGCAGCAAAATTAAGGCAAATATGCTATAATATTGGTGTTAATTTCGGCTTTTATTTATGGCAAAAACGGCAGCAACGAAGGAGAAAAAAGGAGGTTATGACGCATCGTCAATCAGTGTACTAGAGGGCTTGGAACCAGTTCGCAAACGACCGGGAATGTATATCGGTACCACCGGACCAGACGGTCTCCACCACCTGATCTGGGAAATTTTTGATAACTCTCGTGACGAAGCGATGGGTGGTCACGCCAATCGAATTGAAGTGACACTTTTGCCGGACAACTACATTCGTGTGGCCGACAACGGTCGCGGCATTCCTGTTGATAAACATAAGCAGAGCGGAGTCTCTGCTCTTGAAACTATTCTCTGTACTCTTCACGCTGGAGGTAAATTTGGTGGCGACGAGAGTGGCTATAAAGTGTCCGGCGGTTTGCACGGAGTGGGTTCATCGGTGGTAAACGCGTTGTCTACCCATATGATCGCTGAAGTGCATAAAGATCAGGGCTACTATATGCAGGAATACTCCATCGGCAAGCCTAAATATGCTGTGAAGAAAGTCGGCAAGTCAGACCTGCACGGCACTGTGATTACTTTTCAGGCCGACGTATCAATTTTCAAAGAAATCAATTACGACTACAAACGAATTGTTAACCATCTTCGACAACAGGCCTACTTGGTGAAAGCTTTGCGCATCACCGTCATTGATGCTCGTGAGCTTAGCGAAAAAGAACTAGATGCTCTAGATCTGAAAGGCAATATGTATATTGGCGATCTGGGGATCGAGGCGCCTTCGATGACCTTCTACTTCGAGCAAGGTCTCCGTTCTCTGGTTGCTTTCAATAACCAACACCAAAAAGCAATTCATCGCAATATCTTTTATACCGAGAGAATTGATCCGGCTCCTAATGTCTATTCGGTAGAAATTGCGCTCCAATATGTAGACGATATCAGTCCGCGTTTATCTGCTTTTGCTAACAACATCTTCAATCCTGAGCAGGGTACGCACGTGACCGGCTTTAAAACCGCACTCACTCGTACTCTCAACAATTACGCTCGTAAAAACAACTACTTGAAAGACAAGGAGGAGGCTTTTACCGGAGATGACGTGCTTGAAGGATTGACGGCAGTGGTTTCTGTAAAGATGCCTGAAATACAATTTGAAGGACAAACTAAGGCAAAACTTGGTTCGATGGAGGCACGTGGAGCAGTAGAGTCAGTCTTCAGTGACACTTTTGCCACTTTTCTCGAAGAGAACCCAGATGATGCCAAGGCAATAGTGAATAAAGTCATTATTGCCGTAAAAGCACGTAAAGCTGCTAAGGCTGCCAAAGACAGCGTTCTTAGAAAAGGAGCCTTAGAAGGTATGTCCTTGCCCGGCAAATTGGCTGACTGCCAAAGCAAATCAGCAGCTGAATCTGAACTATTTATCGTGGAGGGAGACTCGGCCGGCGGTTCTGCCAAAATGGGTCGTGACCGACGTACTCAGGCTGTTTTGCCACTGCGCGGTAAGATCCTCAACGTTGAACGAGCTCGCATTGATAAAATGTTGGCCAGCGAGCAGATTAAAAACTTGGTAGTGGCACTCGGTACCGCGATTGGAGACGTCTTCGACGAATCGCGACTTCGTTACCATAAACTTATTATTGCTACTGATGCCGACGTGGATGGCGCCCACATTCGCACTCTGCTTTTGACTTTGTTTTACCGTCACTTCCGTCCATTAATTGATGCCGGTTATATTTACATCGCACAACCGCCGCTATACAAAATCCAGAAAGGTAAAGAGGCTCATTACGCTTACAATGACGCTGAGAAATTTGCATTAGTAGGAGAGGAGTCGACTGAAGAAGATGAAATGGAGTCTGATGTTCCAGTCGAAGAAAACGAAGAAGTAGAAGAGACAGCCGCAACCAAGAAGACCCCTAAAATACGCATTCAACGCTACAAAGGTCTCGGTGAAATGAATGCGGAAGAACTCTGGGAGACCACAATGAATCCAGCCAACCGCGTCCTCAAACAAGTAACCGTGGATGACGCCGAAGAGGCCGATCGAGTATTCGACACCTTAATGGGAACTGACGTCGCAAACCGAAAATCATTCATTCAATCAAACGCCAGACTGGCTAATTTGGACGTTTAAGATAAGTAGCGGGGGAACATAACAAAAACGCCGACCCAAAGGGTCGGCGTTTTTGTTCACCTCGTTAAAGCAATTAACGAATATTTACAGTGGCGGTAAAGCCATTATTGGCAGTGTTAATATCACTGTTACCATACACGTCTACACCAAAGCGGTGTATCCCATCCTTGCGATCAGTAGCAAAAGATACGGTTAGAGTAGTCATTTCGCCAGGCTTAAGCGGCTGCTGCACAATTGATTTGAATTCATCACCATTTGGCAGGTCTGCAACGAAATGCCAATTGCTTGAAGTCTTGGTGCCAATGTTTTTAACACGGAACTGCATAGCACCCAGTTCGTTGGTTTCAAGAGAAGTACCAGGAATAAAGCGCTCATCGTTGGTCATTTCACCCACAGCTACTAGAGACACTTCAAGATCTGTATAACCATTTGGATTCGAGGTCGGAACGACATAAGTCGCTACTGTGCGGTACTGTGGAGTGACTGGTTTTGAAGGAGTAGTTGATGGAGTCGAAGTGGCAACTGGGGAAGTGGTTTCTTCGTCTTCCTCTTCTTCAACATCCTCCTCATCGTCAATCAAATCCTCACCATCAACCACTACCACTGGATCTTCAGAATCATCTTCTTCAGCCTTATCGTCAGCGTTTTCATCAGTGGTGCGTTCTACCAACGCGCGCTGGTTGTCATTAAAGACGTTAGCGAGTGAATTCCAAGCAGTAGGAATCATTCGCACGAATTGAATGGCCAACCAAGCTAGCAATATGACTAAAACAACAAAGCCAACAACGGCTAATACATTGGAAAGTGTCCAACCAGCCTGTAGTTCATCTTTCTTCTCAATCTGATCATTCATAATGTCGTATAAAATTAATGGCACTATAATACATATTTTTGAGGATTTGTCAACCCACACATTGTGTATTGGGTAACATTAAGCTTAATGTCATTATTAATGAACTTGACAAACTGATCTTTTCGTGTATTATATAAGGAACTTAAATTCTATGTTTTCCAAGCTTATTAACGAAATATTGCCCCGATCTGGTGTATTTTTGGCCGTTTTCTTTATTGTAATGACTCTGGGATACAGCGTACTTTACGCTATCGACTTTGTACCAGAGCCGATTACTACTACTGAAACACCTGCAGAAACCTATACTCCGGCCGTGTCTGAAACTCAAGAAGAACACGATGATGAGCCAGAAGCGATTGAAACCGGCAATCCACTACCAATCTCCATCACGATCGATGCTCTCGACCGCACGGTCACTGTTTTGAATCCTACTTCAAACAAAATCAGTGATCTTGATAACGCTCTATTGAAAGGAGTAGTTCGTCACCCAGACTCTGATGATTTGACTGGCTCCGGCAATATCCTTATTCTTGGCCATTCTAGTTACCTCAAGAACGTCTTTAATAAGAACTTCCAAGCTTTTAACGGTATTCAAAATCTCAGTTGGGGCGATACCATCCGTGTTAAGAGCATTGATACTGAGTACACATATAAGGTAGACCGCGTTTATAAAGCTGAGGCTAGTGAAGTAAGTGTCAAAACTGGCGGTAACGATCACAAACTGACCTTGGTTACCTGTAACACTTTTGGTGCCAAAGAAGACCGTTTCATTGTTGAGGCCACTTTAGTCTCTAAGAAAGCCCTCTAAAGAGGGTTTTCTTGTCTATTGACTTTTTACTTATTTTGTGCTACACTAGTAGAAGTATTAGGAGTTTGCGTGTATAGTACGCACAAAAGTTCTCAACCCTGAACATTGAAAGTAGGAGAGCGAAATGCCCAGCAAGTATGGACGAGCGATTTTCATCGCTTTGACGCTGATGACCGCACTCATTGGTTACAGCATCTTTTCAACGCCGGCCGCCGCTTGCGGCAAAACGAAACAGGTCGCCTGTGGCCTGACCGCGCCGGAGAAACATTTCTCCGGCAAGAAGCAGCTGGTTAAGCCAATCAAGGTGACCGTCTGCCATTCCTACTGGAATCAGTTGGACATTGGCCATCTGAATGGTCGGGCGACACGCTGGTGGGGTCCCACCATTCGTTACCACCGTTGGGCGGCTGATCTGCCGGCCGTCGCCAGTGAATGTAAGTCCTGGTGGGTGAAACCTGGAACGTCGATCGATACTTTCGCATCGTGCGTACAGCGCATCGTCCGTACCGGACCGATGCGTCGGTCTGGTACCTATTGGCTCTCTTGAGTTCTTTCGGATGGCGAAGTATCCCTTCGCCATCCTCCCGCATCTAAATGGATGTCGGTGACGAAACATTGTTTCGTCTTCGTTATCCGGAGTGATCCGGTGGTATTAAAACAATTTATAATTATTTATGAACAACATTATTAAACTTTCCGTTATTTTCTCTTTTGCTTTCTTGGTTTTGGTTGCAATACCAACCAACAACGTAAGCGCTTGGGGCGATAGTGGCTGTAGCGGTTGTGGTGGGGGTGGTGAAGGCGGAGGTGGTGAAAGGTCTGACTGGCCTACCAATCCTGCTAAACCAGCTGAATGTAAGTTTCTTGAAGCTAACAAAACAAAACTTCCAGCTGAAGGAGGTGACGTAAAGCTCTCTTGGAAGGCTGTTCATGCTAAAAAGGTAACTCTTACCGGCTTCGGTGAAGTAAAGGCTGAAAATACAAAAACTGTCTTTGTAAAAGGAGACAAAACTTTCACTCTGACAGCTCACGGTGCCAATGGCAACGACGACTCTTGTACTGTAAAGATCAAGGTTGAGAATGAAAAGCCAGCGGCTGTTTGTAAGTTCCTTGAAGCTAGTCCTACTAAGGTTCCTGCTGAAGGTGGTGAGGTCACTTTGACTTGGAAGACTGTAAACGCTAAGAACGTTTCTATCTCTGGAATCGGTGACGTATCTGCTGAAGGTTCAAAGACTGTCTTTGTAGACAGCACTAAGACCTTCACCCTTAAAGCTAAGGGTGCAGGTGGTGATGATGCTTGTGTAGTTACTGTAAAGGTTAAGGATGAGCCAAGTGACAAGCCAGCCGTCTGTGAATACCTGACAGCTAACAAGACTCGCGTCGATGAAAACGGCGAAAACGTAACTCTTTCTTGGTCTACCAAAAATGCTACCGAAGTTTCTATCTCTGGCATTGGTAATGTAGCTAAGAGTGGTTCAAAGACTGTCTTTGTAGACAGCAATACTACTTTCACTTTGACTGCTGAAGGTCAGGACGGCGATGACACTTGTTCTGTAACCATCAAGGTTGATGATCATGAAGGTCCCGCTCCACGTTGTGATTATTTCCGCGTTGACAACGATGATGATATCGAAGTAGGTGATGAAGTTCGTCTTGAATGGGCTACCACTAACGCTGACGATGTACGCATCACACCAGATCTAGGTGATGTTGACGAAGACGGTTCAGAATACGTAACCATTGATGATGAATACACTGTATTCACATTGACCGCACGTAATCTGGACAACGATGAGGAGGACACCTGTACCGTTACCGTTCGCGCTGACGAAGATGAGGACGAAGACGATGAGGATGCTCCGCGTTGTGATCTAGAAGTATCAAACAGCCGTGTTAATCGTGGCGATCGAGTCACCCTTTCTTGGGAGACGAGCGATGCTGAACGTGTTCGCATCACCGACGATCGTGGCAACACTATCGTTAATACCACTAAATCTAGTCTAATGGACGGCGAAGTTGATTTGATTATCAACCAGACCACCAAATTCACTCTTAACGCTCGCGGTGACGACGGCTCACGCACTTGTCACGTAACCGTTAAGACTGACGATGATATTGCAGTTTATGAGAAGCGTGATCAGGGTTATGTGATTGCCTTGACTCAGGTCCCTTACACCGGATTTGAAGCGGGACCAACTCTAACTCTTATCTTCTACGCACTGTTGACCCTCTGGGCCCTCTTCACTGCTTACATCTTGGTTATCAAGAAAGGTTCTATCCTCGGTTTCTCTCTCTACAAGAATGCCGAAGTATCCGACACTGATCTTGAGAATCGAAAAAAAGTCGAAGCGCTGGTGGCGAAGTACACGGGACGCAACTAACAGAAAACGACTCCGCGTCTCCAGCGCCAGAACCGATCACGTACTCTGACGACGACACTCCGCCCAATCTGCCAGTAGACAACTCACCCGAGTGGATCAAATAAGATCTGATAAGGCACGAAAAAACCGGACTGATGTCCGGTTTTTTCGTGCCTGTCGACAACTTAAGAGACCTATTTCTTTTCGTTCTCTGTTCGCAATTTAGTAATCAGAGACTCCAAGTCCAGCTGCTCTGAACCACCTTCGCGTGATTCAAGAGTGACATTACCGGCTTCTATTTCTTTGTCACCTATAACAGCAAAGTAGGGGAGTTTGTTCTGCTTGGTGGCGCGGATCTTTTTACCCAACGACTCATTGGCATCATCAAGGACGGTGCGGATACCAACGGCTTGGAGCGCGTCTCTAATCTCTTTGGCACGATCATGATGTGCTTCACCAACCGGCAAAATAGCAATCTGTTCCGGTGCCAACCAGAGCGGAAAAGCACCAGCCACGTGTTCAAACAAAACTGCTGAGAAGCGTTCAATTGAACCCATAATGGCACAGTGCATCATTACAATCCTCTCTTTTTCGCCTTTCTCGTTGATGCAAGTCAAGTCGAAGCGATCCGGCAAATTCATATCAAGCTGAATGGTAGCCACCTGATGCTCACGACCAATCGAATCCTCCGCCATAAAGTCTAACTTAGGACCATACATCGCGGCCTCGCCAGGTGCTTCGAAATAATCAGCGTTTCGTTCCTGCGCGATTTCACGCAGAGCGTTTTCCGCATTTTGCCAAATCTCCGATGTACCCAAGTATTTATCCATTTCTGTTGGTTCATGGAAGGAGAGTCTGACTCTTAGCTTAAAGCCAAACGTTCCATAGAAAGTATCGATGATGTCCCAAACCCGGAAGAATTCCTCTTTAATCTGATTGTGTCTACAAAATACATGGCTATCGTCTTGAGTGATCGAGAGCACTCGAGTTAAGCCACCAAGCTCACCGGATTGTTCATCGCGATAAACCATTGTTGTTTCGGCATATCGTTGCGGCATTTCACGGTAGCTGTGCGGCTTGCGGTCGAAAATTTGCGTATGATGCGGACAATTCATCGGTTTAAGCGCGTATTCTTTGCCTTCACGGGTAGAGATACGGAACAATTCATCAGAGAATTTATCCCAGTGACCAGAAGTGACATACAAGTCTTTCTTGGTGATGTGCGGAATGGTGACGCGCTGGTAACCGTGCTTTTCACGCAGCTGCCAAACGTAATTGTCCAATAAGTGACGCACCATCGTCCCGCGTGGAGTCCAAAGCGGAAGACCAGCACCAACCAACTCAGAAAAGGTGATCAGGTCTTGTTCTTTGGCAACCTTACGATGATCGCGTTTCTTAGCCTCTTCGAGCTGTGTCTCGTAAGTCTGCAGCTGATCCGCGGTGTCAAACGCCAAACCATAGATACGGGTCAGCATTTGCTTACTCTCGTCGCCGCGCCAGTACGCCCCAGCCACCTTATCGAGTTTGAAAGAATGAATAGAGATCTCTTCGGCAGGATTTTCACTGTGGCCACCTCGGCATAAGTCAGTAAAGTTGCCGGCCGTATAGAGCGTTATCGTTTCACCTTTCTCATCCAATTCATTAATCAGTTCAAGCTTATACTCGTTGTCAGCAAATACAATTTTAGCTTCATCCGCGGACACTTCGCGGTGTGTGAAAGCATTCCAAGTCGGTAAAAGCTTCTTCATCGTCGTCTCGAGTTTGCGCAGATCTTCTTCACCAGACGGTTTATTGTTGCCAAAGTCGATATCGTAATAGAATCCGGTTTCAATAGCCGGACCAATAGTGAGTTTGGCTTCGGGGTAATGTTCCAAAATCGCGGCCGCCAAAAGGTGAGCTAGAGTGTGGCGCTTATGTTCGAGAGCTGACATAGAATGATTGGTAAGAAAATTAAATAAAACCGCCCGAGGTGCACAATGATAAGCATCGTACACCTCGGGCGGTTGTGACCGCGGTTCCACCGAGATTTATTTCTTAATTTGGAGGACAGATTAGCCGCTATTGACGGACGTAGTACCGTCTGTGGTTGGTAGCCACAGCAATCTCTGATTTAGTTATGATACCGCCGATACTTCTGATGTCAACATTTTGGCGTTCTCAAGCATTACAGTTGGCTCACCATTTCTGATCTGTAAGCGTCCTTTGATAGCAATGCAGGCAGACTGCTGGAGTACTTCCTGCAACGCTCGATAGGTTTCAGGAAAAGCAGTAACTTCAATCTGATCATTTCTATCGACCAGTTGGATAAACGCCATCTTTTCACCTTTTTTGGTTAAGAGTTCCCTCATTGTGCCTACCATTCCAGCTGTCACCACCGGAATACCGTTACGACCATCTTCTCTTATCACTTTAATAGCCGGTCGTTTGTTTAACTCTGCCGTAAAGTTGTCGAGTGGGTGGCCAGACACATAAACGCCAAGCAAATCTTTTTCCCAAGCTAATTTTTGAGCCATTGGAATTGGGGCAGACGGAGTCAAAGACAATTCAGCGATCGCCGTACCGCCAAACAGCGAATCCTGTGAGGATTCTGCGGCGGCCTGCGCATTCTTATTGAACTCAAGCAGAGTTTCTAAATTGGCGAACATCAAACCACGCTCTGCAAAGCGATCGAGTGCGCCTGTTTCTATCAAGGCTTCTAGTGACTTTTTATTTAGATTGCGTTCCCGCACCCGCGTCAGGAAGTCCGAAAGAGAAAGGTAAGGACCGTTGGTTTTTCTTTCTTCAATAATGGTATCGGAAATACCGGCACCGAAGTTTTTTATAGTAGTGAGCCCGAAACGTATTTTTTGAGTACCCGGCACCACTGAGAAGTCGGCAAAAGATTCATTGATGTCTGGCGGCAACACTTCAATACCCATTCGCTCACACTCGTGAATGATCTCTGAAATTTTTTCGGTGTCACCAGAGTCAGCCGTCAAAACGGCTGACATATACTCAACCGGAAAATTCGCCTTCATATAGGCGGTCTGATAAGCCACCCGACCATAGCTGGCCGCGTGAGCCTTGTTGAATCCATAAGCCGCGAACGGTTCTATCAATTTCCAAAGCTGTTCGGCTTTTTGAACCGACAACTTTCCGTACTCCACGAAACCTTTTAGTAATTTTTCTTTTTCCGCTTCCATCACCTCAGGAATCTTTTTTCCCATTGCTTTGCGAAGTTTGTCAGCGTCGAGCCATGAGTAACCGGCCAAAGTAATAGCGGTCATCATCACGTCATCTTGGTAGGTGATCACACCATAAGATCGATCCAAAATCTTTTCGAGTCGAGGGTCCATGTAATGAACTAAGGCAGTGTTGTGTTTACGTTCAATATACTGTGGAATCGATTCCATCGGTCCCGGACGATAAAGCGCCACCATCGCGTTTATGTCGTGAATGGAAGATGGTCTTAGCTGTTTTAGGAATGAAGTCATGCCCGAACCATTAAGCTGGAACAGGCCCATCGTTTCACCACGCGCCAACATTTCAAAAGTTAGTTTGTCGTCTAGTGGGATATTTTCAATATCAACTTCGATGTTACGGATTTTTTTTACGCGCTTTACGGCATCCGCCAAAATTGCCAAGTTTTTGATACCGAGGAAGTCAAACTTCAATAAACCAACGCCGTCTTCACCGACTGAACGCATTTCGTACTGCGTGATCAACTTGCCGGTTTTCGGGTCGGGTTGAACAGGAACAAACTGATTTAAAGGTTCAGGCGCAATTACAACTCCGGCCGCGTGTACTCCAAGATGTCTGACTCGACCTTCAATTTGTTTGGCAAGATCCAAAACTTCACGCACTTCAGGCTCACTTTTATACATCTTAGCCAAATCTGGTTCGATCTCGAGAGCACGTTTGATGGTCATAGGAAAACCCTGACTACCCATTGGAATTGATTTGGCCACCCGATCTCCAGTGGCGTAGGTGTGACCAAGAGCGCGCGCCACATCGCGCACCGCCGCCCGGGCCATCATCGTACCGAAAGTACCGATCTGAGCCACTTTATCCTCACCGTATTTTTGCTTCGCATATTCGATGATTTCATCGCGTCGATTATCGGCGAAGTCCATATCGATATCAGGCGCGGAAGGACGTTCTGGGTTAAGGAAACGCTCAAAGGGAAGCTTATACTCCAAAGGATCCACGTTGGTAATACCGAGCACGTAGGTGGTTAAAGAACCGGCCACCGAACCACGAATGGTGGTAAGGATGCCGCGTTCGCGTGCTTCGCGAAGAAGGTCGCCCACTACCAAGAAGTACTTGGCGTAACCTTTCATCTTGATTACCTCCAACTCATAGTCCAACCGTTCTTTTACTTCTTTATCATCGAGCGACAACCCACGCCAAGCGACTCCTTTGTAAGCCAAGTTTTTCAACTCATCATCAGGCTCTAAGCCGCTTTCAATAATATAGTTGGGGAAGTACCAGTTGGTGCCGATTGGGATATCAACATTGCAAGATTCCGCTATCTTGACGGTATTACTGATTGCCTCGGGCAGATCAGCAAATTTATCCTTCATAAGACCGGTAGTGGTGAATGAAAAATCTTCCGTACCATCAACACTGGTATCAACCACTCCACCGTTTTGAATCTTGAGCAATGTCTCACGCGCGACTCGGTCTTCAGGTTTGATGTAATAAACATCATGCGCGGCCAAGAGTGGGACATTATTGGATTTGGCCAATGCTTTTATGCGCTCCTGATTTTCACTGTGATCCAAAAGCTCCGGATGATTGGTGATCTCCAAGTAACAATCCTCTCCATAAACGCCTCGGTACCAATCTAGCTTTTCTCCGGCTCGTTCTTGATCATTATTTTTGAGTGACTGTGCCACTTCGCCAGCAAAAGAAGGTAGGATCGCGATCAAACCTTCTTTGTGCCTTTCCAACAACTCTTGATCGAGACGTGGCCGATAATAAAAACCTTCCACGAAAGATCGAGTCACTAACTCGATCAGATTTCGGTAACCAACGTTATTCTTAGCGAGTAAAACTAAGCGACTGCGGGGTTTGTCTATGCCAGCATCTTTATCAAAACGGGTGCGGGGAGAAAGGAATGCATCGAGACCAATAATTGGTTTAATGTCTTCTTTTTGGCAGGCCTTATAAAAATCAATTATGCCGTATAGGGCACCGTTATCTGTGAGAGCCAACGCATCTTGACCATCCGCTTTGGCTGCGGAAGCCAGCTCTTTAGGAGTCGGGAGAGCATTGAGGAGAGAATAGTGACTATGTACGTGTAAGTGTACGAATTCAGTCTGGAGCGGCTTTTCTGACATAATAGTATTATATCAAATTATGAAATGGTTGATTGGGATAGACGAAGCCGGCCGTGGACCATTGGCTGGACCGGTGGCAGTAGGAGTAGCGGTTGTGCCGATGGATTTTGATTGGGACCTACTGCCGGGCGTGGGCGACTCAAAAAAGTTATCGGAGAAAAAACGTGAAGTAATTTTTGAAGTGGCTGAACAGCTGAAAAAAGAAGGTCTGATAAATTTTGAAGTTTGTCAGAGTCCGGCCAACTACATCGATCAAGAAGGAATTGTCCCAGCCGTCCAGTTTGGAATGAAAGACGCACTCGATAAATTGGCCCTTGACCCAATGAATT
>Ga0196965_1000683_pt1 | contig 16731 bp, 13 predicted proteins | sample S1_20metaG_FD_148668 | JGI IMG/M metagenome (GOLD analysis project Ga0196965, IMG submission 148668) | Soil microbial communities from Anza Borrego desert, Southern California, United States - S1_20 | ecosystem: Environmental > Terrestrial > Soil > Desert | place: USA: California | collected... | reverse complement strand
GAGATCAGCAAGGCAATGCATGTTGAGATTGTTAGCATAGTCGTTGTTCGCTGTTCTGCGGCATACATGGTCTTTACATTTTCATTTAAAAAGATGTTTTCAAAAGGAACATCCGTCACACGCTCGTCCCATACCGAGGCCATGCTTTCGCGGATGCTGTTGTACGCGCTCATATTCACAGCGATAGCCATATATGGAAAATAGTTTCTTTCACCCGGAAGGATGAACAACATCGGCCGGATTGAACGATGCAGGGAGAAATGGTGGAAGTCAGGTGCAATGCCGATGATGCTGAATTCATAGCGATCATCACCAACCTGCATAAACACGGACGAGCCGACGGCTTTATCTATAGCAATATCGAAAGCTTTCAGACTGGCTTCGTTAACAATGATCTTCGTGGCGCTGATTGTATCGGCTGACAGATTATCCTGTTCAGGAAGAAAATCCCTTCCGGCTATCAAAGACATCCCCAGGGTCTTAAAGTAATTCTCGTCGACGCTCACAATGTCGTGCGCGATGGAGTTGTCGTTAGATGATCCCTGCTTATGAATGAGCCAGTCCCTCGAGAGCGGTGTAGATGGAAGACTCGTCGCCGCCGAGATCGCACGGACACCCGCAATACCCGAGAAGGCTGTCTTCAGTGAAAGGTATTGGCTTGATGCGCCTTCCGTCCTCATGGGAACCATAATTACGTGATCGCTCTCAAAACCCAGTGATTTTGACTGGATGAACGACATCTGTTGGGTGATCATGACAATGGAGGAGATAAGCGTTATTGTTATAACAAATTGCGCGACGACCAATCCTTTTCTAAGCCACTGCGATCCTCCGGCAATGGATTTTGCTTTCAATACTTGTGTAGGTTTTAACGACGACAAATACAACGCCGGGTAACTTCCGGCGAGCAGGCCTGTAACCAATGCAATCAAGAGTGACGCACCAAGTAAGAAAGGCACATTATCGGAATTAAGACTAAGCTCCTTTTGCATTACCGTGTTGAAAGCGGGCAGTGCGAGCAGCACCAGTCCAAACGCGATGATCAGGGCTACTGCCACAATCACCATTGACTCACCAAGAAACTGACCGATAAGGTTCTTTCGAAACGCCCCCATCGATTTCCTGATGCCTACTTCACTTGCGCGTTGCGACGATTTCGCTGTCGTGAGGTTCATAAAGTTGATGCACGCCAGCAAAAGGATGAAAGCGCCGATCGTGACGATAATGTAAACATAGGTTATGCTACTGCTGTCGCGTTGCGATCCTTTACGATGATTTGAGTAGAGTCGGACATTGTCCAGCGGTTGAAGCGTCAGAATCTTCTTCCTGCCCGACGCGCGAAGCTCTTCTCCTGCATGTGTATCAAGGATGCCCGCGAACTTCGATTCAAGTTGTGGCGACAAGTTTGGGTCGCTGAGTTTGAGATAGCTGTTAACGACGTTGTTATTTGCCCACGTTGTTTGATTCAACACCCATCTACCGTAACCATTGCTGTTCATACACATGTAAATTTCGGCATCCACGTGCGATGGGAATTTCGACTTACTGACCACACCCGTCACCCGAAATGTATCTGTAGTCGCACCACTGTTGATGATAAGCAGCTCATCGATCGGGTTATTGGAACCAAACAGTTTGCCGGCCATATTTTCGGAAAGCAATGCAGTCGACCGTCCGTCAAGCGCAGTTGCAGCATTGCCAGCTTTCAGCGCATAAGGAAAAACATCAAGAAAGGTCGAGTCGACGAGAAATACTTCTGTCTCGAAAAACGATTTGTCTTCATAGCGAACAAGATGCTGTTCTACATTCAAAGGCCGCATAACGCGTGTAAACGTTTCGATACCGGGAAGTACCTGTGCTAAGCCAGGCGCAATGGGTGGAGATGTAACCGGAGCAATTTCTTCAGTACCATCCCTGGAAAATGTTGTATTGATGCGAAAAACTTTTTCATGGTCTGTAAAACTTTTCTCGTAGCTGAACTCATCCTGAACATATAGCGCAATAATAATGCAACACGCGATACCCGTAGAAAGGCCGAGTATGTTAATAAATGAAAATACTTTGTTCTTGAGGAGCACCCGAAGGGCGATTGTGAAGTAATTCTTAAACATGGCTTATCATTTAGGTGATTACTCACGGGAAGACTTCATCACCCAGCAATGGTTACATCGCGACGCAATGTTTATTTTAAACGCACAAATTGTAACTTTTTAAAAGGAGCATAGTATTCAATAAAACGAATCAGATTATGAGACCATTCAGAACAGCCATATTGATCGCCGGTATCCTTGTTGCCGGGCTTGCATACAATACCGCGTTTGCACAATTGCAGCCGGCTGAAAAAACGCGAGCAAACGAAGAAGCACGCATCGCTAAAAAGATCCGCAAGTCGGATACGAAACATCACGCCAAACATTTTAAACACGAGAAGGCGAAGATGAAGCACCATGCCAAAGGGTTTAAGCATCATGCGAAATCGGTTCATGCACATCATAAAGCTGAGTCGAAGCACAGGTTAAAATATGATGCAAAACATGATAAATGGGAAAAGAAGCACCGCTTTGAAAAGCAAAAACAGAAAGAAGTCCAGTAATAAAAAGAGTCCCGTTTCCGGGACTCTTCAGTTTAGGTTAGGTTAGGGTAAGATTTTTCTACCATTCGCCACTGGCGACCAGCTCGCCGTCGGAATATTCTTTCCAGGTGCCCGTTCCCGAGGACGTCCAGGTCAATTCATAGATTATTTCGTTATCAACGCTGTAGACAATGCTGCCTGCGTTCGTATTCGTATCTATTGTAAAAGTGTAGCTAACAACACCCATACTAGAGAAGTCCATGATAAACGTGCTACCGTTGCGTGTCCAATCCCAACGCATCCAGACATCTCCTGAGTTGTCAGTTATGTCATACACTACCAAATACCCTTCGCTTCCATCTTTTTGCTCTTCTGCATAAACAAGTCGATACCAATCCTCGCTCCCATCTTCTTTTGTAAATATTTCGAAAGTGAATCTATCCGATAAATCGCTGACCTGATAAGCCACGGATCCATAGTATGGATCCGACCAGGTGTAAACTACAACACTGGCAGTTGTTGCTGCAATTCTTCCATTAGCGGGTGTAATCGCAGTCGTGCTTTTTTCGGCACCTTGTGGAGGCGTAAACATTGCCGAGTAGTTGCTCATTGCGTTCGCTGCGGCTGCCAAGACCACGACTTGCTGTGCGTGCTCATCCTGGCTTGCGGTAAGTTCAGATGGTAACTCCAACGGAGAAGAAGCTCCTAAACTGAATTGCGCGTTCTCGACGGAGGGCTGTGGATCATCGTCTTTACAAGACATAATGATGGCCATCATCAAAACGGTGTAAAAGAGTCTTTTCAAAAGGTTCATGTGTAAAAATTGGGTTTGCATGTTTCGTATTAACAGGCTTTAAGTACCGGAATTTTTCCAAAATAAAAACCGGAATATTGCTGCTTAATCTTACATGCAACAAAATTCCGGTTAAAGAATACCGATGAAACGCGGTCGGGTACTTTCAGATCATTCTCTCTTCCTATTCATTTCTCAAGGACTTAACAGGATCGCTATGCGCAGCGCGCAACGCCTGTGTCGAAACAATTACAAGCGCAAACGTGAGAGCAATCACTCCCGTTACCGGAAAAATCCACCAGGGAATATCAATGCGAAACTTATAACGATCGAGGTAGTTGTCGAGCAGCCACCACGAAACCGGTGCTGACAGGACGAATGCAATGATCACGAGGCGCGAGAAATCGCGCGAAATCAGCGTTACCAGTCCACTAACCGAAGCGCCGAGCACCTTCCTGATGCCAATTTCTTTTGTTCGTTGTTCGGCAGTAAATGCGGCAAGTCCAAACAAACCAAGCCCGGTGATGATGATCGCCAGTGCAGCAAAAAGGTTTGCGAGCGAGCTGGTCATATCAATGGTGGTGAATTTCCGTGCGAACTGTTCGTCAGCAAATTTATATTCAAACGGATAAGCGGGATTGTATTTCTTAAAGACATTTTCCACGGTTGCTAAAGAAGCCTTGATATCATTTGTTTTTTCAAGGCGTACCGTGATCACGTTGATCCAACCCGTGTCAAGTATCACGAACATGGGTCCTACGGGTGCGTACGGATTACCCATAAGGACATTATCTACGACACCAATCAACTCGCGCTTTCCACCCCACAAATCCAGTTGCGTGCCGATCGGATCCTTTAAACCCATCAGGTCGAGCGCTGCTTTATTAATGAGAATGGAAGAAGTATCGTTTACAAAATCCTCCGAAAAATCGCGCCCCTCAAGCACTTTGATTCCCATGGTTTTGGTGTAATCGTGGCCGGCTGCGATGGTTGCAAAGATCACACGCAGGTCTTCGGGTTTGCCTGGCCACCCGAGAAAGTTATTTGAATTTATTTGCGTGATTGCGCTGTTTGAAATTGTAACAGCATCTACTGCGCCGCTTCCGAGAAGCTCATTCTTCAACGACTGGTAGCTTTTGGCTAGCTCGCGGGTATATTCAACCGTTATCAGATTTTCCTGAGAATATCCGAGATCGCGGTTCTTGACGAGTTGAATCTGCTGATAAATGACAATCGTTCCAATGATCAGCAAAATCGAAAACCCGAACTGCAATGTCACCAATACTTTGCGTGGCGTGCTGGCACTGCGGCCAACCCTTATTGTGCCTTTCAACACTTTCACGGGTTGGAACGAAGAAAGATAGAACGCCGGATAGCTGCCCGAAATAATCCCCGTAAAGAATATCAATGCAAGCGAGAAAAGCCAAAACTTTGGTGAGGTATAGTCAATGCTCAGTTGTTTTTCAACGAGGTCGTTGTAGAACGGCAACAACAGTTGCGCCAGCAGCATGGCAATAAAGAATGCTACGAATGAAATGAATAACGACTCTCCAAGAAACTGCAGAATGATCTGCCGCCGTTGAGAGCCAATGCTTTTACGAATCCCCACCTCGCGTGCGCGTCGCTCGGACCGCGCCGTCGACAGATTCATAAAATTGATGCATGCAATAACAACAATAAAAATCGCAATGATCGTGAACATCTGCACATACTCGATCATTCCGCCTGACGACTTACCGTTTTCGAAATTCGAATACAATCTCCATTTCGTGAACGGATGGAGAAACAATTCTTTTGGCGTGTCCGTCTCACCATGGCGCGTAAGTAAATCTTTGATCTTGGCTTCAACTACCGGTTCTGATTCCGGTGAAGTCAACTCAACAAATACCTGGAAAGAATAATTACCCCAGTTCTCTTTGTTACGTCTAACCCATTCTCTTGTCTCGTATAATTTCCATGGAAACAATGCTTCGAACTGAAAGCTCGAATTTTTTGGAACGTCTTTGAGGATCGCCGTAACCTTCAACTCATCCTTGTTATCAAGTCTTACAATTTTCCCGATGGGATCTTCATCGGCAAAAAGCGCTTTTGCTGCAGATTCGGTCAATACAATTGAATAAGGTTCGGCGAGCATCGAAACCGGATCACCCTTTATTACCGGAAATTCGAACATGGTTGTGAATTCTTCGCTGGCAAAGAAGGCGCGTTTGCGTATGCGCGTGTCACCTACCGTTAATAAATGGTCGCCACCCCAATCAGTTGCGCATGTGTTCAGTATGTTTGCGTTCTCTGGTTTGAGTCCTTCATACGTGGGAAGGGGAACAGAATTCCAGGTGTTGACACGTCCATCGAATGTCGAGTTCACGTACGCTTGATATAGTCTGTCAGCCTTGGGAATAAACCTGTCGAACGACAGCTCATCGTTCACCCACAACAAGATCAACAAGCTGCAAGTGATACCAATGGAGAGTCCGGCAATGTTGATAAAAGAATAGGTCGAATTCTTTAGAAGGTTCCGGAGGGTAACGAGAACGTAATTTTTTAGCATAGCAGGCAGTTATAAGCTCAATACTGGTGCAACAGGGAAAAGTTTCAAAGCGACAGCCATTATTTTCTTTAAGACCGTGGTAATCGCAATGGGTTGCATGGGCAGATAATTCTAATTTCAAACTTGCTGAAAACGAGCCTTCTGAAATTTTTTGGTCGCATTTCAAGAATATAAACATAATACCTAATAACTTTAGCTTAACAAGTCTAATATTATTAGTTATGAAAACAATCAAAACAGCATCTGGGGTACGTAGGATTGAGGATTCCGGGGATCATGTCGCCATTTTCAAATTGCGCGAAGTGATGTACGAGCATAGAAAGGTGTTGATTAGCAGAATCACTTCTGATCCAAACGCCTATCTGGATTACAAGTTCGGCAAAAGACTGAACGCCCAGGAATTAAAACCTTTGTTACACCGTCTCTCCGAACTGGCAAATGGTCCGCTGGATCTGGAAAGGTATGATGCGATCATCAAAGATTTCCAGCATCAGCTAACAGTAAGTCTCGGCAACACAATCTTTTACCAGGAGATCGACGAAAATATTTACGATCAATTGAATTCGGCACAGTTGAAGTTGGTAAGCTAATAGCCTAACGGTTGCCTCCTGGTTGTTGGATTAGGTGAGCCGATTCCCATTTAAGAATACGGAGTTTTTTCACATACATCGCAGAATACTCCCTTTGGGGTATTTACACCGAGAACTGTGGTTGTACATTTGAGGAAATAACCTTATAAACCCATGAAAAAAATTACCGTATTGATTGCTGTCATTACCGTCAGCATATTCGTAACAAATTGCAGCAAGCCTGCGAAAGAAGAGTGCAAACAACAATTTATTACCTATGACGGCGCACTGTTGGAAGAGCTTTGTACTAAGCCGAGGGACGAGAATACTGGCGAGCTTATTACTGAAGAAGACGCAAGAAAAAAACTAGACGCCTATAAGACATTTCTGGAAAACAACAATCAAGACGTGAAGCAGGCTCTATACGGCTTTTACTTTGGTAGAAAGCGATTAAAAGAGTTGATGAAAAAAATTGATAAGGACAGTTTGAAACCTAAAGAAGATCCTGAAGCGATAATCGGAGCACGTGTTTATTTGGTCATATCTGAGACCGGCGGTAAACCGCATCAAGATGTACTCCTTGTTCCAGTGAGGCGGGATGGACAAAATGTTGTCCCTATTGATCCTCCTTATATTGACAAATCTAGTTCTCCGGCTAAAGGGAAGTCTAATATCGACTCAGCATTGTTTGATGCAACGCCAGTGCTCAATACATCATCTCCATGCCCAAATCAGTGTAACTAATTAATGGAGGACCTGCTGAAATTCTTTTCAATTCTTTCACCATGTCTTGGGATTGGCCTTGGCTTAATAATTTACAAGCGTCTAAGCCTACCAGCCAGGATAATTACCTTGTTGTTGGGCGTGTCGATAACATGCGATGTAATTATGTATTGGATGGCAGAAAGCGGCGTAAACAACTTATGGGTTGCGCATATTTATGGATTTATTGAGGCGTTGCTGTTAAGTGTTTTTTTTGCAAGTCTTATATTGAAACGCCGATACATTATCGGCGTTTCCCTTCTATACCTGACCTTTTATGTCCTCAACTCAATCTTCCTTGAGCCCATTGAAACGTTCAACGCGAATGCGCGCGCACTGGAGGCGGTCATGATGATCAGCTTTTGCTTCCTCTTCTTCTATCACATTTATCAAATGGAAGCTGACATTTTCATTGAACGTTCGCCGGATTTTTGGATTGTGATTGGCGTCGTTATCTACTTCTCCGGCGCTTTTTTTTCTTTCCTGTTGGCAACGGATATTCTCTCAGATTCATATAGAAATTTTTACGGATCATGGATATTGCACAACCTTTCCAATACGCTGAAGAATCTTGCCTTCGCATTTGCATTGTGGCAGATTCACAAACACCAGCGACGCATAACCTCAGCCTAACACTTGGGCGTTGTACTTGGTGCGATACTGCACGGGAGAAAGCCCGGTAATTTTCTTGAAAGTGTTTCGAAATGCTTTCGTATCGGTATATCCAACTTTATACATGACTTCGTTGACGTTTTCCTGGGTTGACTCGAGACTCATTTTCGCCGCTTCAATTTTAACGCGTTGGATGTATTCGATCACAGTGTTGGATGTTGCTTTCTTAAAACGACGCTCAAGGTTCCGTCTGCTCAATGCCACGCGATCAGCGAGATCATCTACCGTAATTTTTTCCTGGAAATTGCTCTCAATAAATTCCTGCGCCTTCTTAATGGATTCGTCCTCGTGTTCTTTCTGTCCACTGAACATCATAAATGGCGACTGGCTTTCGCGATCAATATCAATTGCAAATATCTTCGCGCAAAATATTGCCGCCGCGCGACCGCAATATTTTTCAATGAGGTAAAGTACGAGTGTGAGATATGAATACGCGCCACCGCTTGTATATATGCCATGCTCATCTGTCACGATCTTTTCCGTAACCAGATCAACATTCGGAAACATCTTCCTGAAATTGTTCGATGCCACCCAGTGCGTGGCACACTTGTGTCCATCGATCAGCCCCGTGGATGCCAGCAAAAATGCGCCAAGACATAAACTTGCAAGCTCCGCTCCTTCCTTATATCGATCAATAAGCCATGGAATAAAATCATGATTATTCCGCAGTGCCACATTGATATCACCATCGATCGCCGGGATGATGATCAGATCTGTTTTAGCTAGTGTGCCGATGGTATTGTCGGTGCGAATGGTATAAAGGCCGTTGCTGAGTGGCGTTTCATTTGTGAGGCCAACAAGTTCAACCTTGAAGATCGGCGGTTTGCCCATACTTGCATAGTAGGCGTTTACGCCGGTGAGGAGCTGTCGAGGACCTTCGATACTTCCAAGTATAGCGCCTTTCGGAACCAGGATCGTGATGTGTTTCATAGAAGCATTAATAGTATGCCCTAAAAATACCATGAATGCTTGTCGCGATCAACCCCCGAGGTTGGCGTTTTTACACCCGAGCCAAAATTCATAATCACGCTAAGTTTGCATTAACCGAAGAAGGAATGCGCAAACTCGTTGTCACACTAGGTTTTTCAAAATATCCGGTCTGCCTTGCTGATCAGTTCGACACCGTATTTTATGGCCGATACACATACGAGATCTGGCGCAGACACAATCCGTACCATGAAAAAAGATATCAGACCCCCGGGCAGGTAGACCAGATGCGAAAATATGTTTTCTCAAGGACATTAAAACATGTTCCCGGGAACGGAATGATCATCGGCGAAAACTTTGAATGGGAAGTGAACAGGATCAAAGACGAAGAAGGGAAATCAATCTGGCTTTTCGGCGGTGCGGGCATCATTGAATCATTCCTGCAACAACGTCTTATTGATGAATGCTGGATCCCCGGAGACCGTACATTTACGCGACGCAAGTTTCTCGAGATTGAAGCGGTTAATACGCGGCAGCCGCTGATCTATCAAACCACATTTAAAGAGTATCCGGAAACGTCTATTCATTTATATAAACCCATCTACAATGACAGAGGTTTTTTCAACAAACATTGACAGTCTGGTTCATGCTGCGCGGGTCGGGGGCTTGATCAGAAATATTTTCCCCGCGTATCAGATCAACTTCGACCTTGAGGATTGCGATAAGATCCTGCGAATTCAATCACCGCAGGAAATTGATGCGAGCATCATTATCAACATTGTGTCATTCGGCGGTTTCGATGCAAACGTGCTTCCGGATGAAATACCGGTTGGTGAAAGAGTGGAATAAGGTGATTCTTGTTTGATAAATATCGTTCAATACCTGCTCCATTTCTTTGACTTGCGTCGATCTCAAAAATTATTCGACCGACTGATTAAAGCACTTGGCTATTTCAAAATGTTTTTCATCTTTTCTCTAAATTTCTTCTGCCCACCAGAGCCGGGAAAGTCAATCGGTTCCTTGTTAACTAAAGGAATCCCTTGCTGCTTTAGAAACTCAAAATTCGCCCTATAAACTGATGAAGCGATAAGTATCACGTGCGTTTCCTCTGCAAGCAAATATTTCATCTTCTCAAGCAGTCGTTTCTGCCCATTTTTTAACAATACAATCTTTTCAGATATACTATACTTCCTTTCAAATGGTTCATCCAAAGAATCGATAAGGTAAAAACCATCTGATTTAAATCTATTTAGAAAGTCCCTTTTGTTCCGTCTTATTTCTTTTGTCGTTAACGACTCTGCTTCCCTGGGATATAAAACCTTCATGTCTCAAGAAAGAGGCTATCTTGATTTCGAACATCTTCAAAATAGAAGAACCTATTAGAGTCGAGCCTCGGTGGTGTTTCTGCGACCAAAAGATATACAATTTTCTCAGGCTTGTATTTTTCCCTAGCTAATTGGAATGGATTCGTCATTTTTCGAAAGTGTTTGTTTAAGTTTACTCTGCGTAGCTACTCGCGCATATCGCTTACATAACTTTCTTAATTATTAGCCATAAAACTGAATCCTCCCCAATAGTCTTACCGCTAATTAAACTGAAACGCCAATTCGGGACGAGCATCTTTCGCTGGCTCAACTACAAGTGGCGCATCGACCAGCGGAAGTGTGATATTAAATTGCGTATACACTCCAGCTTCGGATTCGAATGTCACGTCGCCCTTAAGTACGGCAATCGACTTCTGAACTATATACAATCCTAGTCCATTCCCTTTCGAGAATACGTTTCCTTTAAAGAACATGTCGAACAACCGGTTGCTGATCCGTTTGTCGATACCAACGCCGTTATCTCTGATAGCAATCTTGATATTCGTATCATCTTTTGAAACACTGACAGTTATCACCGGAGCTGGCGAATTTTTCATTGCTGTGAACTGAACTGCATTTTCAACTACATTGGTAATTACCGCATCGAATAAATTCGGGTACGTATAAATCTCGAGCTGTGCTTCGCAATCAATTTCCATCTTGAGGTGATTGCTATTGATGATTGTTTCCAGATTCTGGATGGTCGTTTCAATCACGTTCCGCACATTCACCGGTGAAAAGTTCGTAGGCTGGTTGATCTCACTGATCAGGCTTAGTTTCTTCAACATCTTATCCATGCCCGTAGTCGTAAACACAACCTTATCGAGTAACTCTTTTGCTTCTCCTCCGGAGAAATGACTTGCCAGATTACACAGTCCGATGATTGAGCAAACCGGAGAACGTAAGTCATGTGATGCCCGATAGAGGAATGTGTCTAATTCTTTGTTTGCTTCTTCCAAGAGCTTTGTTCTTTGATAAACGAGGTTTTCAAGATTCGCGTTGATATGCTGGATCTCCGTGTTGGCGACCTGCAGCTTCTGTTTCTCAGCTCTCAGTTGATTACTGAAGTAGATCAAACGAATAATCAGAATGCCAAAGATGACAATTAACGCAATTGTCAATAACAGTCGTTGACGGAATATCTGCTTATCTTCCATGCGCTGAGCCTCGCTGATAAAAAGCTTATTTTCAATATCCTTGAAGTCAAAATACTTCTCGCGGAGAGACGAGATCACGTCGTAATAGTAGTTCTGATTCTTATAAAAGCGGCTTTCATTTTCTGAGAGCAAAAGCTGTAAACGATTCAGGTCTGCGATCACAGCCGATCGCGTTTTGTCATCCATATTAACGATTCCGGCGTCAAGCTTTTCACTGATGATCCTGATCTTCTCATCAAACTCGTCCTTCTGACTTGCGAGCGTTGTATTTTCAAGTGAAGCCTGCTCAATAAGATTTTTCAAATCCTCACCGACGAAAGAAGAGTCAGAGATGCGGCCGATAAAAAGTGTTTCAGTACGCTGCAGGGAATCCTCCAAATCCGCGACCAGCTGATTAAACTTCGCATCCACTTTCCGTTTTAAATCCTCGCTGAGATTCTTAATCTGGTAGTTCTTAAAAACAGAATAGAACATGGTAAGCGATTGAATAGAATCAAGCTTTGAAATAGCAAAATCAATGTTGTATGTATCGGTCCTCTCTGGTTGTGCTTCGGGCTTACTTTGTACGGATGACGACGCTATAACCGGAGCAGGCGACGCGAGATAGATAGTTGCATTGTTTCCCGCAATTAGCACTTTGCTTACTTTTTCTCCATCGACAGTAATTAATTTTTCGTTCAGACTTTCTTCAACGGGCAAAGGAAAGTTGGTTTGTCCATTCCTGTCAGTCACTGCGCTCACTACCTGCTTCGTTTTATACGAAATCTTCACACCTGAAACCGGCGTTTCGTTCTCGTTGCGAACGACAACGTTGATCATTGTGTAATTCTTCTTTCGCACAATAATTTCCAACACGCCTTTCGTATAGTTCCAGGATGCAGCTTCAAGTGCCTGATCCTTTACTTTAATTGTTTTCGGCGGAAGGTGTTCAGTGCTTAATTCGGCGAACGCGGCGCCCTTACTTCCCATTTGAATATAGTCAACTCCATTGACAGAAATTTCAATATTCTTAAACACCACAAGCTTCTCGTCGAAGGTCTTGATTTGTACCAGTTGCTTTTGCTGGGCATAGCCAATCAAGCTGCTGGCAAGCATCGCGATCATCGGCATCAGGCAACGCCAGCGCGGGCCGCCGCTATTTGAAAAGGTCTTTAACAATAACAATTTCATGGTCACTGATAATGTTTTTATGCTTTGGAATATGCAGGCTGATAATTCCCTGGGGTTCGCCGTTCACAATGACGCGCACTTTGTACTTACTGAAGTACGGAATATTTACTGAAAATGACCCGTCTTCATCGGACATTGTTTTGAAAACAACCTTCTCTCGGATGTGATCGATAACTTCAATCTCGCAATTTCGTAGAACCGTTAGTTCCGTTGAATCTTTCCACCCGTGCTCCTTCATCTTCGCTTTCCCCCTTATAACCAGCGGATAGACCTGCAGATCAATATCAAACTCAAAAAGATCGTCGTCGAGACCGCTGTTCAAGCGATTTGATGAAAGGAAACCATGCGTTTGAAGCGAGTCCACGTAGAAGCCCATATCATCCCTATTTGAATTCAATGGGTACCCAAGGTTTAGCACGTCGATCGCTGCGTGCGCCAGATTCGCCTTGAATAGATCAAGGCCACCTAGACCAGCATGCCCATTAGATGAAAAAAAGAGCATCCCACTCTGGTGGATAAATGGAAAAAGCTCGTCATAACGGGTGTTGATCTGTTCTCCACAGTTTTCGGGAGTTGACCATGCGCCTTCTTTGAAATCCGAAAAGTAAATATCCCAACCACCGAAGCCGCCCGGCTTGTCGGAAGCAAAATACATTCGTGATCCATCATTTGTGATGGACGGATGCATGCATGAATACGATGGACTGTTCCATGAAAATGATTCGCCTCGCTCCCATCTTCCGCTGCGCTTCTCGATAAATTCCAAAATAAGTCTGCTGTCATCTTCCTTCGATCCCGGACGCGTTGTAGTAATAACAGCCCTTTGCGAATTAGCGTACATGGCAATAGGGCCCGTATGCATTTCAGTTAACTGATGATTGAATGGTATTGGTGTATCGTAGGTAAAACCATCTGTGATAGCAGTATCTTTCTTGATAGCGGATGAATAGAGCTGGTAGAAGGGCGCATTCGTTCGAGCATCTTCACGCTGAATCAGCTTGAGTTGCCGACGATTTGATGCAAATACAATCCCATTTCCGACTGGAACTGCAGACAATTCACTTGACGTTGAATTCACCGGAAGAGGTGCTATAGCCACATGTAACGAATCCTCAAAGAGATAAGAAAGATTATCGATCTGCCAGATTTTTCTTAGTAACGTCGTGTCACTGGAAATGTTGAATAACTGTCTGTAGACACGTTGTGCATCTGCGTGGCGATTCGTTGCCAGCAATGATTCGGCATAAAAAAACAAGCTCGCACTATCCAGGTCTGTAATATCAATGCGATCGAAAACCGCCACCGCGTTTTCGTAGTATTTCAGATGATAATAACATTGTGCGATGTCAATCCCAACTTCAGCCAATCGATTCTTCTCGTAAACGCTTTCGAGTAAAGGTAATGCTTTCGCAAAATTTCCTTCATGAAAGTACTCATCAGCCAGCGAGCGTTTTCCATAAAACAAGTCCGCGATCGTTCCCTGGGCGTGACTTACGCTGGCGCTGAAAGCTAGCAGCGCAAAGACGGTTAGTTTTATTGCGGTATGTTTATGAAATACTTTCATCGTGGCGATACTGTATTCTTATCCGAAAACTTAAAAAGATATTGTATAACAAATTCATGCGAAGAGACATCGAACTTGTTTAACACACCGATCGGGTGGTCATATGAATACCCAAGTTGTAGTTGTTCGGTAAGCTGCGCTTTTAAGATCATATCGATCGATTCTTCTGTTCGATATGACAACCCCATTGTCAATATACGTCTGTAAATAACGTTCATGTTGATGTCGTATGAAAGCGGTGCATCCTGCAGCATTTTGAATAACATTCCAGGCTCAAGCGTCACCTCTTCTGTTGCCCGTATAATGTATTTGCCGAATAACAGGTACGTTGACTTGCTCAACCTTACCGATACCGAATCATTGATCTGCATTTTATCTGGTATGAGAGAAGGGGCTGAGAATCCAATCTGCATTTTTGGGTTTCGAAAATAAACACCTGTGCCGGCATTGAATGATGTGAGTGCAATCGGTAATGCACTGATCTTTGGATCATGCTGATCGACTGAGGACAGCAAAGATGAATAGTCAGAACGCCGATTGCGGAAGCCAGCGGATATTCCAAATGAAATCGTGGAGACCGTCGAAACCGGAATGTGATAAGCATAGTTGCCCATCAAAGACAAATCTTTATGAACGCCGATCTTATCATTGACAACGGTGAGCCCGACGCCCGATTGTTTGTTCCGAAATAAAGAATGTGCGCTTAGCGTTTGCGTTGCGGGTGCATGATCCAGACCTGCCCATTGTCGCCGGTGAACAAACGTAAGGCTGAGCGCTTCATCAGCACCCGCATAAGCAGGGTTAATAACGAGCCCGTTGAACATATACTGGGTAAACTGGACGCGTTGCTGTCCGCTCACGTTCTTCATACCGAGCATGATCGCGGCTGAAACTAACACAATATGAAGCACACCTTTCGTCATCGTATAATTTCCAGAAACCCTTTTAGTTCGGTTCGCTCACGTGCTATCTCAACTGTAATCGTATAGAAATATGTACCCGACGGGACCACCACACCTTCCTTGTTTTCACCACGCCAAACGACTGATTCATTGTTATACGCCGTGGCAGAAAACACGAGTCCGCCCCACCTGTCGATAACAGTCACGGAATTGTTTTTGAATTTCTCGATACCACGGAGACGCCATGTGTCGTTAATTCCATCCCCATCCGGGGTGATAATTCGCGCGATATCGAATTCTATGTGTTGCGGCAAAATTTTGATCAGAAAATTACAAGTAGCACTTTTTCCGGACGCGTTCATGGCCGTGTACGTTACATTTGTTTCCCCGATTGAAAAGAATGTTGAAGGTGTGTGTGTGCTCGAAAGCTCGGCCGTACCACATCGTGCAAGTGCTGTAGGCGATTGCCATTCAATGATCTCACCATCATTCAAGGTTTTAATTTCGATGTCAGCAGGGCAACCTTCGATCACAGGCACAGTCTCATCCACCACATGAACTTCGAAGGAACAGTTACTCGTATTTCCATGAACATCTGTGGCTGTGTAAGTAACAACAGTCATTCCGACATCAAAAGATTCCCCCGGGTTATGGCTACTTTCCACGGAAGCGATTTCGCAGTTATCGGTTAGGCCAGGAGGCAACCAGTTCGCCGCAAGGGTGCATTCATTGTCAGCATATAAAATTATATCATCAGGGCAGTCATCAAATATGGGGCCTTGCTCATCTTTCACATGCACAAGAAAGCTACACGTACTTGTATTTCCGTGGACATCAAGGGCAGTGTAAACAACTTCAGTGGTGCCGATTTCAAACTTATCGCCAGAAGCGTAGTTGCTTTCAAGTGTTGTCTCACCACAGTTATCTTCGATAATTAAGTCTTGCCATACAACATTCGCCGCGCACCCACTCACAGCGTCCACCGTAATATCTGACGGGCAATTTGTAAACACAGGAGGAGCGTCATCGACGACTTTTACCTCGAAGCTGCAAGAAGACTTATTTCCTGAAACATCAATAGCTTCATATACAACTACTGTTGACCCAAACTGAAAATTATCACCGGGAGCATGTGTGCCTGTCAGCGTAACATTGTTACAGTTATCGGTGGTATTTGGAGGTGTCCACGACACTGCAGTTTTGCAATTATCTGTTGCCGTTATGACAATATTAGCAGGACAATTTTCAAGAACGGGCGGAACATTATCTTTGATCGTTACCGTAAAAGCACATTCAGTGGTATTACCATCTTCGTCTCTTGCGGTATAGCTAACGGTGGTTGTTCCCACTTGAAAAACATCTCCCGGATTTGCTGTCGATTCAATAGTTACTTCGCTGCAGTTATCGGTAAACATTGGGATGTCCCAATCCACCGACGTTGAACAGCCATCAGGGATCATGATAATGATATCCTCCGGACATTGATCCGCCACCGGCGGCGTGTTGTCTTCCACACTGATTTCAAACGTACATACCGATGTGTTTCCAGCGTTGTCTGTTGCAGTGTAAATAACTTCAGTGGTGCCGATCGGAAAGGAAGCGCCCGGCTGGTGGGATTGCAACACATCTACGCTGCTGCAATGATCCGTCACATTCGGATTCTGCCAGTTGACAATCGCCAAGCAATCATGATCAGCCGAAACTTCAATGTTAGTCGGACAGTTACTAAAA
>Ga0196965_1000682_pt1 | contig 16767 bp, 12 predicted proteins | sample S1_20metaG_FD_148668 | JGI IMG/M metagenome (GOLD analysis project Ga0196965, IMG submission 148668) | Soil microbial communities from Anza Borrego desert, Southern California, United States - S1_20 | ecosystem: Environmental > Terrestrial > Soil > Desert | place: USA: California | collected... | reverse complement strand
GGAGATATGCCAACCGAAATGTTCTATCACTTCTTTAAGTCATTTTCCGATGCGGCAAAATGTAACCTGAATGTAAAAGTGGAGGGCGAGAATGAACATCATAAGATTGAAGCAATTTTTAAAGCCGTAGCTAAATCAATCAAAATGGCTGTAAAAAGAAACTTATCCATGCTCAACGATCTTCCCAGCACAAAGGGGGTATTATAAACCCATATTAAAAACTATTTAAAGGAAAGAAAAAAGAGTCAACTGCAAAACAGCTGACTCTTTTCTCATTTTTTACCATTCATCATCAAAGTCATCATCTTCCTCGATGTCATCGTCATCAAAGTCGTCTTCATCAAAATCTTCCAGGTTCTCATCAATGTCTGCGTCTTCAAACTTTTCTTCAGGATCATACACCTGTTTATCAAAGTCATCGTCATAGAAATCATCTGTTTCCTCAGCGTCTAAATCATCATCTTCATCATCAAATCCTTCAGGATCGATATTGGACATGTACTTGTTCATTAAATAAATGTTTTTAATTGTTTTTGTAAAATTATATCAAATTTTTCTATGGTTAAAAGTCGCGATAAAAATAGATTTTTAAGATTTTATTAAAAAACAAAAAATAATAAATTTTATCCTAAATCTTAAAATTTATCGCTTATTTTTCCAAAACCAACTCAATTAAGGTTTTGGTATAATTATTATCCAGTAGGCCAGCTAAGATTTTATATTAAGAATTACGGCCTTACTGTTTATTATGTTTAAGGATATATTTTTAACTGGAATATTTATTAAGAATTACTCGTTAATGAATTTGCAGTTACCTAATCTATCACCAGGAGATTTTATAAAAATTATTAAAACTTATATTTGTTTTTATGCAAATGAATTTTCTATTACGGGAATTTCTGACCAAAATAAAAAAACAGCTTCTTTTGATTTCGCTATTAACATTTGTTTTTTCAAACGTTTATGGCCAGAATTCGAGGGAGGATGCATCGGAACGATATTTAAATATCGGCAAATACCTGATCAAATCAGGAAATTATGACTCCGCCGCTACCGTACTAAAATCAGCCTTTATAAAAGGCGCTGTATTACAGGATGAGCTTTTGTATTATTATAGCTTTGTCTTATATAAAAATGGGGACCTCGATCAAAGCCTAAAATTCATAGATAAATTCATCAGTATTTCTTCTCCAAAAGCAGAGCTTTTTGATGAATCGCTGGATCTGAAACAGTCAATAGACGATTCCATAGATGCAAATTCAATTTCCTGTACCCACTGCGGAGGAATTGGCAGTCATAGCCATACTTGCGACAAGTGCGCCGGATCGGGAGAACAAATCTGCGATACTTGTGACGGAAAGGGAAAAGTATTGATAGGCGGCGCTAATGGAATGCGCTTCGGCGTATGTATAACGTGCATGGGAGATGGAAAACGCAACTGTGTAAAATGCGCCGGAGAAAAAAAACTATCGGAGGCCTGTTCGGTATGTAAAGGAAAAGGCAAGGTCCGAAAGCCTTTTCAGGCAATAAAATAAAGAACATAAGGTTTCAACAATGAGCTTTGAGTCTTTGGCCAATGTCAAGCTTCCTCACCTGATATCCTCCTTATATATTTGCTCCTTTAATTTCAATATCTAATTGCTCAAAGTCAATATATCCTCAATTAAAACACATATCTAACTATTCAACATCTAAAAATATTCAATCAAAACACATAATTGATTGCTAAAAGTATCAATTTGATGAATAAAAGCCTATATCTGACGGCTTAAAGTCCATTTCTACTTCATTAACATTCATAATTGAGTATTTAAAGTTTGTATCTATAAAGTTTAAGTACATTTCTGACTTTTCAGTATTCCAGGATGTCTTGTAAAAATATATAGGAAACCGCTCAAATAACCTGGATAAATCTTCCACTTGGGTTACCTATTCTCTTTCTCACCACTAAGATTATTTACAATAAAATTTATCATATGAATAAGAATCAAATAAACTTGCTTACCATGTACAACACGGTGATTGCTCAAATGGACCGGACACCTGCCATGTGGCAGGAAAACACCCTTATTACCTATGAGATTTCCGCTTTTAAAAATCTTGTGCAGACAATTGCTAATGAAGGTTTCAAACAGACGGAGAAAAACCCGAAAGGTTTTACTCAGGACAAAGATGCACAGCTTGAAATAATGTGTGGCCTTACCTACCAGATGCTTATAAAGATCAGGCCTTATGCAAGGAAGACAAAAAACAATGTCTTACTCCAGGCGGTCGATCACAGCATGAGCGACCTCAAGAGCGGAACAACAGAAGCTACAATTAACCGCTGTCAGCTTGTGCATGACAAAGGGATAGAGTTTTTGGCTGCTCTCTCCCCTTATCAGGTAACTACCGAAGGCCTGACTGAGCTAAAGGCTGCAATAGAAAAGTTTAAGCCAATGATTGCCCAACGAAATAACATAGGCGATGAACGTGCAGCCGCTACTCAAAATCTGCCCAATTTGTTTGCTCAAGCCAGGGAACATTTGCAATCCCTTGATGACCTGGTAGAATCCATGATCGCTGACCAGGATTTCATAAATACCTACTTCCAGGCGCGCAGAATCACCAACCCTGGAAGCAAAAAGGGGAGCGATGTAAACGAAGGCGGCGCTTTGCCCGCATGAAAGTGAGTCTTGCTCTATTGAAAAGACTTTTATATATGAATAAGAGTATAAAAAGGCTGTCTGAAAAGGCAGCCTTTGGTTTGTTAAATTAAAAACAGGAACTACGAAGAAAAGGAGGGGATAAAGAGGTATGTAAACTCGAAAATAAAAAATAGTATTATCGGGAAAAATATAGATTTTGGAAAAAGATAAATATGTATATTGGGTGCAGATATAAGAAATATAGACGCACCTGGTGCTTATATAAATAAGTTGGTGGCAATTTAAGAGACAACTTAACGAATAAAATGAACGCAAGCGAATTCAAAAAGCTATCAAAAAAATTTTTAGCTCCACGACTTAGGGAAAAAGGGTGGAAAGGAAGTGGTTTTAATTTTTATAGAACTACCGATAATAACATTATACAAATTTTGGGTATTCAAGGTTCGTGGTATGGAGGTTCAGTTTGCTGTGAGACTGCCATTCACTTTGACTTTATTCCAGATTTAGCAGGTAAAACTGCCCCAAGTAAAGTTTCTTATGCAAGTTGCTTGGTTAGACAAAGACTTAGCCCAAAGGTAGAAGGAGATTATCACTGGACGTTTCGAGACAATGAAGATAACAATATCAAGTCTTTAAATCAAATATTTGAAGCATTAGAAAAATTTGGAGAAAAATTCTATCAAGACTTCAATAATTTTCCTAGCCCATTTGACAGAATAAAACCTAATGATTTTTTGACTAGCAAGAGAGTTGTTCTTCTAAACAAATACTATGTTTATAGTGAGTTCAATTTTATTTGGTTACTAAAAGAGATAAACTTAAAAATTAATAGACCAGAAATTGCGAAAGAATTTTCTGAAATAGGAATTGACAAGGCTTCAAAGTACTACAATAAGCTAATTGACGAAACCAAAAGTAAAAAGCAAAAAGAATTGACGAAAGTATTTTTAGACAACCTAACTAATCAATTAAAAATGGAATAAACTGCCACTAACACGGGTTTTGCGTCAGGCGGGCTCACGTGGAAACTTGGAGCTTAGTGCTTCCAATGAACTTTAGTAATAATTTGCAAATTTGTGCTCTGAAACCCGCCCGAACGCAAAGCCCCAAAACGTTGTCGGTAATTAAAAATGGAAACACCTAGCTACTAGTGCTGGACGAAATGAAAAATAAACTCCTTGACAAAATTTCATTATCACTTTTTGTAATACTCCTTACAACAATTGGATATATTATATATGAATTTACCTGTAATGCGTTTCAAACTCACAAACACTGGGTTTATTCTGTCGATGTGAATGAAAAGGGACTAATTGCTAGCGCAAGCGAAAATCAAATTTTGTTATGGGATAACAAATATTGCATTGATAGTTTAATTGGACACAACAATGCAATAAAATCAATTTCCTTTTCTAAGGACGGACAGTTCCTTGCAAGCGCAAGCATAGATAATACAGTCAAAATTTGGTCTATTACTGATAAGAAAAACATTAAAACATTTGATGGACATCATGAAGGAGTGAACAAAGTAGATTTTAGTAATTCAGATAATTATCTCATAAGCGCAGGTTATGACAATAAGTTATTTATTTGGGATTGGAAAAATGAAACTGATTTAAAAGAGTTTGAAATAAAACACACGGTATTTTCAATTAACAATTCTGACATTTTAGCTTTCGTAGACACAAGTTGCAAACTGAATTTATTTGATCTCAATACTCTATCAATAATCAAGGTGATGGATAATTTTTGCGGATTACCGGTTTTTCATCCAAATGGTAAAACCTTAGCAATCAGAACAGATAATGGAAGCTTACAATTTATAGACAGTTATTCAGGAAAATTAATATCGGTACTTGATATTAAGCACGAAACGTCCTACGGTCCTTTCATATTTACACCTGACGGAAATTATATTGTAGCAGGAATCTGGGGCGGTAGCATTGAACTGTGGGATTGGAAGGGAAAAATGTTAGTCAAAACTTTACATGGAACGTTTGCAACATCAACAAATGAGCTTTCTTTCAATAATAGAAATCAACTCCTAAGTGCTTCAGGAGACCAGTCAGTAAAAATTTGGGATTTAGATACCGGAAGTTTGAAAACAAACTTAGGTGACGGATTATATCAAAAGCAATTATTGGGAGTTCTCTCTATTATTTTTGTTGCAACTTTGGTAGTAGGATTTTTTGGAGTAAATCAAAGTAACGATAACAAATATTCTTCATTGGTGATTATATCAATATTATCAGCTTGGAGTTTAGGGATTCTGACTTTAGGACTTTTTGCTAAAAAGCATCTTGTTAAATATTCAACAGTAATTATATGGATATTAACGGTGATTTCTGGCCTCGCTATTTTATCTTTATATGGAGCTTGGTTATCGTTATTTTTTATTCCTGTTTCACTTTTCTTCGGATTTATCAAGTTGCAGTTGGATAGAGAAAAAAAAGAAATTATGATTCCTATTATTATAAATCTGTTCTTATGCGGAGTTTTTGCCTCATTCATTGTTTCCGCTGGGCTTTGGAGATGAAAAATAACTACCGACAACACTGTGTTGTGGCCAGTGCGGGTTGATGTGTGAAAGTTGAGTGCAGAACATTAAAGTCCCACACATTTTGTTTATTTTTATATGGCGTGTGGGTGGCGGTAAAGGCGGATACGTTGGAGCTCTAAATCCCGCACCGACAACAACACTCAACGTTATAGGGCATTTTAAAAGACGACCAAGACAATACTGATGAACGAAAAAGAATTGACAGATAGAATCAAAAATGCGATCATTTTACTTCAAGATGGACATCCATTTAAAGTAGGCGACTTGACATTTGGAAGCGACAATAAAAATATTTTTTTTGTTTCAGGTTGGGTAGAGAGTTATGACCTTAAAAACATATCAAAAACCAGAGCTTTAAATGAATTGAATGAAACAAAGGAACTGTTTTCGAAAATGCTTTCAGCTTCACCTGACTTGAGAAAGTTTATTAAAGACAGGGATTTAGAATATTCAGTTTCTTACAACTATGGAATGGGAAGTCTTGAGTTATGCAGAGAAAAAAACGGAAATATTGAATGGACAACTGAATTAAATGACAATTAAGGAATTACATAAACGATTGGAAGAAAGTGAAATTTTGGAAGACCAATATTTCCTTCACGGACTTTTCGGCTCTACTGACGACAATGACAAAATAGGCTTAACAATAAGACAAGGACAAAACGGACTTGAATATGAAACTTTTTATAAAGAGCGTGGCGAGAAACACTCAATAAGAACTTTTATGACTGAAAAAGAAGCTTGTGAACACATTTTTAAAAAACTCATTGACGAACAAACACTTTACAGAATCCAAAAAATTGTTGGTCTATCAGGAATGACAGTCAATGAAAGGCTTTGGGAAAGCGGACTAATGGACGAGTTTGATAGAGCCAAAAAGAAAGACAAAACAAGAGCGAAGGAAATTTTAAGGTGGTTAAGAGTTGACGAACCTTCAATTCAAAAGATAGTAAAATGACGACCGAAAGAAGAAAAACCCCCGCTAGTCCGAGCTAAAACATCGAAAAAACAAAAGCTTTAAAGACATTGAAAAAAAGCTGGTGCGAGGCTGTGCCTCGTACCTCCATTTCTTTCGATAAAGTGTCAAGGCAGCTCTTCCATTTCTTCTAATGATATTGGGGCCTCACACCAGCCATTTATTAGGCACGTACTTCAGGGGTAAAATTATATCAGAACCGTGTTCGATATGTAAAGGAAAATCCCGAAAACCCGTTCAGGGTAAATAAATAAAGGCCAAAATCCATTCTTTCCGGCCTTTATCATTAATCGAAATCAATTTGCAGCATTAATTATTCCAGGGAAGTAGCACCTTCCATGGTATGTTCAAGATCTAAAGTACTTTCCGGCTCTTTTGCTAATTTACCCGGAACTTCCAACCCTACAGGTCCTTTGCTCAACGTAATTCCACCATCCACTTCATAAAGTCCTCCCGTTACATAAGAAGCTTCATCTGAGGCAAGAAATAAATACACATTCGCCACTTCTTCCGGTGTTCCCCGTCTTCCCAATGGCGTAGCTGAAATAAACATCTTCTCCTGTTTGACAGACATGGGCCCTGTTTCATCGTGGGTCCAGGCGGTGTCAATAGGACCGGGAGCGACAATATTTGCTCTTACGCCATATTTCGCTTGTTCCACAGCCACTCCCTTTATAAATGCATGAATAAATCCTTTGGTACCTCCATAAGTTGTATTAAAAGGCAAGCCTAATGTGCCTGATTCGGAACCGGCGGCAACAATGCATCCCCTCGTTTTTTGTAATTCAGGCAAAGCATACTTTGTCATCATATACATGCTGACCACATTGTTCCTTAGCATGTAATAAAAAGCTTCATCAGCAAAATCATGGGTTTGCTTCATTATCGGAAACACCCCGGCATTATTGATCAGGATATCAAGTTTTCCACATTTTTTTATGGTTAGTTTTACGCATTCTTTAGCATATTTTGCCTCCGAAATATCTTCAGAATATCCATAAGCCTGTCCGCCCATTTGAAGAATGTTTTCTACCACCTCTTTCACGGGATCACCAGGCATTCCATTAACGATCACGGTAGCGCCTTCACGGGCAAATTTTTTACAAATGGCTTCGCCAATACCGGTTGCCCCACCGGTAACAATGGCTACCTTTCCTTTTAATCTTAACATAGTTTGGGTTTTAGATTGTTATAGACTACTTAGTTAATTCCTACGACGTCAAAATAAAACGGTTTATGATTTACAAGCTCAGTTGAGGCGATCCTTTTTACATTCAAAACGTACTTGGGGATATGCATGATGTGATTATAATTGGAGGAGGACCCGCAGGAATGAGCGCTGCACTGGTTCTTGCCAGATGCTTCAGGAATATATTGATATGCGATACCGGCAAACCAAGAAACAGATGGGCGAGAGAAATGCACGGTTTCCTTTCCAGGGATGGTATTCCTCCCCTTGAATTCCTTGAGCTGGCTAAAAAAGATTTATCAAAATATAACGTTCCGTGGAAAAATGCAGAGGTCGTAAGCGCTGAATGCAACGGTAACTTGTTCACAATAAAGTTACAGGATAATAGTGTCCTTCAATCTAAGAAATTATTAGTAGCCACAGGAATGAAGGACAGCTTACCCGCGCTACCCGGAATAGAAGAATTCTATGGAACCAGTGTACACCATTGCCCTTACTGTGACGGATTTGAATGTGGAGAAAAAGCAGTAATTGCTTACGGCGAAGGAAGTGAAGCCAAAGGCCTGGCCATTTCATTAAAAACATGGTGCAAAAATGTAACGCTTTGTACCGATGGTTTCCCTATAAATAAGGCTACAAGAGACTTGCTCACAAGAAATGAGGTAAAAATTGAGACGAGAAAAATTGAAAAGCTAAATGGCGAAAGTGGTAGAATGGAAAGCATCACCCTTATTGACGGGACTGATATTTCAGCCAATTCGATGTTTTTTGTAGAAAAAACGCGGCAGCAATCGGATATAACCAGGCAATTAAATTGCGTCTTCACTCAAAAAGGAGTGGTAAGGACAGACAGGTATCACAAAACCAACATTAAAGGACTTTATGTAGCAGGAGATGCAGACAAAGATATGCAGCAAGTGGTCGTAGCTGCTGCAGAAGGAGCGAAAGCAGGAATCAGCATTAATAAGGAACTTCAAAAAGAGGAAATGAAATAACGTATTTACCGGTACTCAAAAAATTGTCTAGATAATATCCAGCATCCTTAATAAATCCACACTACCCCGGGTCATTGGTTTTTTAAGGTATCCTTTGATATTGTAAAATTTCATCATGCTTGCTGTATTTACTCTTTGAAGGAAGGATGTCAGAATAACTATCTGAATTTCCTTGTCCAGCTTCATTTTTTTGAATGCATCCAAAAATTCAAATCCATCCATTACCGGCATGTTAAGGTCGAGTAAAATAAATTTAGGTGAGTTGTTATGATCAATCAAATCTTGTAAAACCCGAATCCCTTGCTTACCATTTATTGCTAAATCAACATCCTTTGTTATATATTCTCTTATAATGGACTGATTAATAAAATTTGCTATAGGATCATCATCCACCAATAGTACTTTGATTTCCTCTTTCATATTTAGCTGGCTTAAGCTTTTTCTCATTTTTTGAGATATTGCTTTTCAGATTTTATGCTTCATTAAAGCACTTCAACTTTTAAATAACAATCTCACTTTTGATTTTTGAGTCTTGCAACTTATTAAAATCTTTTCAAAACCAAGCAAAGAGAACCAATATATTCAACCAATTATTTTGTCACTTTTTAAGATGACCTATTCGTAACAGGCCGTTCATTAATACTATTAAAAGAATTAAAAAAAGCCGGTTTTAAACCGGCTTTAAAAGCTTCTAATTTTTGATAAACCTACTGGTAATCCTTTTACCTGCTTTAATAATAGTAATGGTGTACAATCCTGGTTTTAAAACAGACACGTCCAGTCCATTTGCATTGAAAGAAGTACTTATAGCCTCAACTCCCATTCGGTCAAATATTTTCACCTGAGCTCCTGACAGGTCATGAGCCGACGAGAAATTTAATTTTCCGAACGAGGGATTTGGATACAAATCAATGGTTGTTAACGAAGGTTCAGTATTATCTTCTGAAGAAGCAATTCTGGCGCCTGTATTTAAGCTTGTAATTCTCCACCAGTTAAGATTCCATCCTCCTGCCTGAGCAAAAATCCCAAAGTTGTAAGTGCCAGCATTAATGTTTACGGTATGCGAAATAGTAGTCCAGTTTTGCCACCCGCCTGTTCCTGGAACTCCTAATGTACCTAAAACAGTAGCTCCTGCATTTACATCCAATGACAAAGTACCACCTGACGTTCCACTTGCTACACGATATTCCACTTTATAAGCTCCCGAGGATGGGATGGTGATGTTGTTGTAAGCCATCCAGTCGCCATTGTCTATCCAGCCGACATTTGTTCCTCCGCCCGCATCTGTTGTGTTTTCAGTTTGAACGCCAGCCATTGCGCTATAGCTTTCTGCCTGAATAGTGGTAGAAAAACTAGTAGCCCTGGCACGAACTCTTAAAGACGAAATATAATCGTTAATTCCATTGTCTACTAAGCAAGCATCATCAGCGGTAAAAGTAAAGGAAGCGCCTCCAAAGTTGTCATGCTGATAAGCTATAACTTCATACCCTGAGGTTACCCTCAACGAAGAAATATCATCATTTGAAATTCCCCTGGAAATCAATTGACTTAAATTATAGTCCCCTACCTGAAGCCCTACTGCATTTGCTGAGAAATTACAGTCTTTATACATTATTGCAACACCAGCGACAGAAGGAACGGGTGCTGTTCCTGAAATGGTAAAAGTCCCTAAAGAAGCATAATCTGAATAACCATTAGTAGCTGGATTTCCTGCACCCGTTCCGTCTACCGATACGTAATAAGTTCCGGCAGAAACATTTGCGCTGAAGGAAGCATTCAATCCGGCAGGATTATAAGTACCGATCACGCCGCCAGAACTATTATGCAATCTTACCAATATATCCAGGTCACCGTGTCTTGATACAGTATTTACATTTAAATTAACCGTTCCGGATCCTGAGGCAAAAGAGAAGAAATCCTGGTCAGAAGTTCTTTCAATTATTCCTCTACCCGAAACACTCGTATTATTTCTGGCCAATGCGGTAGCGCCTGAAACAGAGTTTGAGTGGTCGTCGTTGCGGTAGCCTACATTAAATTTAGTGCCGGCAATAATGGCCAGATCGTCTTGAAATTGGTTAGCATAATTGTATTCTCCCTTGCTCCATTGTGAAATTGGCTCATAATAACCCACGCCCATTATAGGAGCCCAGTCTCCATGCCCGGCAAAATATCCTTCATTAGGATTGGTTCTTCCATCATGATGTAAATCGAAGGTATGACCTATCTCATGAGACGCTGCTTCGGCAGAAGATTTTGCACCAAGCATAAAAACCCAGCAAGGGGTATCGTCATTCCAGTTGAAAGATCCGATATAAGCAACGCCACCTGCTCCGGGAGCAGCTGTATTTGTTGGCGTAATGATACATCTCATCCTCATATTTTTTGGATAGGAGTTAAAGACGGCTTCATTTGTTGTGACATTCACATTAAATGGACGAAAATCTTCGCTTACTATTTCCCAGCTTTCAATTATTGCCGCATCAGACATGCCTGATGGTGCAGCATTAATGGGATTTCCATTGTTCCAATAGGTACCAGAAACATAGTGGCCGTCATAGTCCAGCATTACACAACCTCTTGCTCCGGGAAAGCTTTGTAAATCCGGCATAGCGGCGCTTGAAACAGGCGCTTCACTTGTACTTGCAGAAGGTCCGGCGGCTTTTGTATAATCAATACACAAAATAGAATTGATGTCGGCAGGCTCAACAAAAGCATTTCCTTTCGCATCGGAATAATATTTAAATGCTTTTTTCTCCTTTTTTAAAACAATACTGCCTTCCAACTTATTTCCATTTATCTTAATGATGAAACTACCGGATTCTTTATTTTCTACCTTACCTACCAGGTACTGATGACTGGAATTCTCAGATTTGTTTACATTCACTTTCAAAGAAAAACTTTCTTTGTCAGACACACTGACTTTTACGCTCTTACTTAATGTCCTTTGATTCGAAGAAGGAGATGAATTGAGCTGGTCTCTGAGGTTTTTAGCAAAACTTTTTGTTGTTCCCAAACCTCTTTTACCTGGTTTTTGGGCAAAAGAGAGAGAAATGGAAAAGAGTAAAATAAAAGCCATTAGGCTTAATCGAATAAGTTTGTTCATAAATTTTGATTAGGGTTAATAATTCTTCTGATTTTTCAACTGACACTCCTGGCAGATAATAAAAAAATTTAAAACCTTAATATGGTTTAGTATTATAAAAAAAGGACTCCATTTAAGTAGAGCCCTTTTTTAATGGTTTATTCTTTAATGAATCTCTTGTTAATTTGTTTGCCGTTATGGTCAATGATGATGGTATAAATCCCAGCTTTTAAGCCTGATACATTCACTGTTCCTAACGCTTCTCCTTTTAACACTTCAGCGCCTTCTGCACTGATTATCTTAATCTTGGATCCTGAGTTTGAGAAAGGCAATTTTAAATTCAAATGACTGCTTACAGGGTTAGGATAAATTCCTATTTCTTCAGAAGAGGCAATGACCTCTGGCTCCCCAAGCCTTGCACCTGCACCAGACCTTGTAATTCTCCACCAGTTAATATTCCATCCACCTGCCTGAGCATAAATTCCGAAATTATATGTTCCTGCGTTGATATTAACAGTGTGTGATACTGTTGTCCAATTTTGCCATCCGCCGGTACCCGGTACATTTACAGATCCTAACACTGTTGCTCCTCCATTAACATCCAGGGACAAACTTCCACCCCCGCCGCCGCTGGCTACTCTGTATTCTACTGTGTAGCTGCCTGAAGAAGGTATATTAATTCCATTATAGGCCATCCAGTCGCCTGTATCAATCCAGCCTACATTTTGTCCTCCGCCTGCATCGTTTGTTCCTTCTAATTGAACCCCAGACATTGAACTGTAGCTTTCAGCCTGAATAGTCGTTGAGAATGAACTGCTTCTTGTGCGCACCTTTACGGAAGAGACCCAATCATTAATTCCATTATCCACCAGACACGCATCATCGCCGGTAAAGGTAACAGAAGATCCTCCAAAATTATCATGTTGGAAAACCTGGATCTCATATCCTGAATTAACTCTTAAAGAAGAAATGTCGTCATTAGCAATACCTCTGGCATTTAACTGGCTCAGGTTATAATCTCCAACGGGTAATCCAACTGCGCTGCCACCGAAATTACAATCTTTATAAGTAGTAACTACGCCTGTAGGAGAAGATCCTAACTGATAAACCCTGACATATTCTACCACCATATTTGCAGGGAATGCATTGTTATCTACAGCAAATCCAGGCCAGTTCCCTCCTATCGCCATATTTAACAAAATGAAGAAGTTATTATGGAACTCGCCTGTGCCATTGATTCCATTTTGAATATTTACTTCATTAAATTGAGCGCCGTCTACAAACCATCTTATGTAGCTGGCATTCCATTCGATGGCATAGGTATGCATAGCGGTGATGGAAGTATTTGTAGCACTTCCATAAGATGCATAATTGTTATTATTATCTGACCAGTGAACTGTTCCATGAACCGCTCCTCCTGTGTTTACGTGTTCCATAATGTCAATTTCACCACAAGCAGGCCAGCCTACTGAAGTTATATTTTCACCCAACATCCAGAACGCAGGCCACACGCCTTGAAAGGATGGCATTGACATTCTTGCTTCCACCCGCCCGTATTTCCAGGATTTTCTTCCCTGTGTTTTCATCCTGGCAGAGGTGTATTGCATACCACCAAAATTTTCACGCCTTGCCTGAATAATCAAATTTCCGTTTTGTGTATAGGCGTTTTCCCGTCGATAATACTGCATTTCATTGTTTCCCCATCCTCCGGAGCCTGTTCCGGTTTCAAATACCCAATCAGGACCGATGGAATTGAACTCGTCCTGCCATACCAACTGCCAGCTCTGAGCTGATGCTCTTTCCCCAATAAGGAAAAACACTGTTAAAAGAATAGAAAGTAAATTTGTTTTCATAATTTTTGTTTTTAAAGGGTTAATGGTAAAATCGGTTTGAAGAAGGCATAAGCGCTCTTTCAAAAATCTCTTGTCAAGCACATATTTGTACCTTAATAGTATTTGATTCCTAATGAAAAATGCAAAGTGTAGAAGTATCTGGTTCCCGTTGAGATTTAAACTCCTGACTATAGTTGCGAAAGAACCGTCAATTTAACGTAGTCAAATTTTGGGGAAGGAGGTGGGATAAAGAATTTGGTAGACATATTTTTCATAGAGTTAATAATTTAAATAAGGGTATTTTTCAGATATTCAGCTTTACGTAAAGTTGAGAAAGAAGGTAGTTGAGATAGGTGTAAAAGCGTCCAAAAAAGGGTGTAATGGTTTCCAAAATGTTGGTGCAAACGCTTGCAATAAAGTTTTTATTACAAAAATTGAATTCAGTAAAAAAAGGAGTTTTTTATTTTTATTTAGGAAAAATTCTGCTTTTATTGGCTATTGTTTACTACTTCAATAAATTCCGTAGGTGTTTTTCCATAGAGTTTTTTGAAGCTAATGGTAAAATAATGAGGATCAGTAAAGCCAATCATATAACAAACATCTGAAATCCTGTATTTCTTTTCCTTTAATAACTGGCATGCTCTTTTCAATCGGGTGATTTTTATAAATTCAGCGGGTGATAAGTTGATCAGTTCTTTGAGTTTCATGTAGACAAGGCTTCTGCTCATTCCCATTCCCTTCACAAATTCCGTAGCATCAAATTCAGAATTGTGGATATTGCTTTCGACTATTTCCATAGCTTTTACCAAAAACTTCTCATCAGGCGAGCTAACAGTTACTTTCTTAGGTTCAAGGATAACTTTTTCTTTGAAGGATTCCCGAAGTTTATTCCTGGATCGAATGAGGTTATCAATACGTGCCATTAAAAGATCTTTACTGAAAGGTTTTGTGATATAATCATCCGCTCCCTTTTCATATCCTTCAATCTTTGATTCTTCATCGGTTTTAGCGGTAAGTAATATTACCGGGATATGACTTATTTCAAAGTCTTCCTTTATTCTAAGGCAAAATTCCATTCCATCCATTTCAGGCATCATCAAATCACTGATGATCAAATTAGGAAAATGTTGCTTTGCTGAAATCAGCCCTTCTGTTCCATTTTTTGCTTCATAGATCATAAATCCTTCTCCCAGACAACTTCGAATATATTTTCTTAAATCTTCATTATCATCTACTACTAATATCTTTAACCCTTCCGCGATCAATTCATGGTTATAATTAATTTCTTCAATATGCTCACTAAAACCATTTACGGTTTTATTTCTGACCATTATTTTTTCTTCAGGCAGTTGTATGTATTTATCATTGCCCTCAATAATCTCTGGCGTCAGAAGGGGCAACGAAATATTAAAAATCGTTTGATGTCCGGGACAGCTTTTTGCTTCAATTTTACCGCCCATCAACTCTACAAGTTCCCGAGTATAGGCAAGTCCCAAACCTGTCCCTTTATGCAAAGAGACACTAGACTCAATCTGATAATACCTGTCAAAAATCTTATTGATTTTTTCCTTTTCAATTCCAATTCCGTTGTCGGTGACAAAAATTGCTATTTGATTTTCTGGCTTTCCTATGGTCAGGTCAACTTTTATTTCGCCATGTTCAGGCGTAAACTTGAAGGCATTGGAAATAAGGTTAAACAAGACAACTTCCATTTTACTGGCATCGAACCAGGTGATAAAACGGTCGATATTCGGGAGAAATGAAAGGCGTATCTTTTTCCGTTCTGATAATTCTTCAAAAGCGTATACAATTTCAGAACAAAAAGCGACAATATCTCCCTCCCCCACCAACATTTTCATTTCCCCATTGTCCATTTTATTAAAATCCATCAACTCATTAATAAGGTTAAGGAGTCTGTTGGCATTTTTGTATACAATACCCAGTTCTTCCTTGAGATTAGGCGCTGATTCGGCCTTTTCTATAAGTCTTTCCGCCGGTCCGAGAATTAAAGTCAAAGGTGTTCTTATCTCATGCGAGATATTGGTAAAAAATTTGAGCTTCTTTTCATCTGCCTCCTTTACTTTCTGGCTCATTGCCAGAATCTCATTTTTCTGATCCAGGATCTCTTCCTTTTGTTTGCTTAATTCGATATTCGCTCTTTCCAATCCCTCGCTCTTGGCAATAATCTCCTTTGTTTTTTTCTGCACCAGCCTTTTCAGAATCTCCTTTTGTCTTCTGTAACTATTGACCCTAAGTCTAATGAATACATTTAACAATATTAAAAAAACAAAAAACATGACTACCCTAAACCACCAGGTTTGCCAAAAAGGAGGGGTAATAATGATTTTAATAGATTTTCCTTTTTCATTCCAGATTCCGTCATTATTGCTGGCTTTTACTCTGAAAGTATATTCACCTGCCTCAAGACTCGTATAAGTGGCTTCCCTTTTATTGCCGACAAAATTCCATTCATCCTCAAACCCTTCCAATTTATATGCATATTGATTCCTTTCTGGCGAAAAATAGCTTAATGCGGCAAATTCAAAAGATATCACCGAATTTTTATAAGACAATGTCAATTCTTCTGTCTGAGAAATGTGTTTCTTTAAAGGAGAATCGCTTCCTATAGGCACAGATTTATTAAAGATTTTGAAGTCGGTAAACAGGACCGGTGGAACTACCTTGTTGTCCTTTATTTTATCAGGGTAGAAAAGGTTGAATCCATTGTCCCCGCCAAACAACATTGCTCCATTTCTTAACTTATAAAATGCGTTGAGTTTAAACTCATTTCCCTGCAATCCATCATCCACATTATAATTTTTAAATGACTTTGTTTTGGGATTAAACTGGCTGATTCCATTCGAAGTGCTAATCCATAAATTTCCTTTTTTATCTTCTAATATTCCATAAATAGCGTCGCTGGGAAGTCCGTCTTTTGCATGGAAAGCTCTGAAACTTCTGGTTTTTCTGTCATAAAGGTTTAAACCTCCGACTGTACCGATCCATAAATTGCCTCTACTGTCTTCAAACAATGTATAAACTACATTGCTGCTGATGGAGCTTTTATCTTTATCATTATGAAAAAACTCTTCTACTTTATTTTTGTCCCGGTCCAAAATACATAGTCCTTCAAAAGTCCCGATCCAGAGGTTGCCTTCCTTATCTTCCAAAATATCACCCGGGTAGCTTCCTAAAAGTGTATTTGAAAAAATGTAGTTATAGTGAGTAAAAGTAAAAGTCTTTCTATCCAGCAATTCAATCCCGCTTCCTATGCCTATCCACAAATTCCCTCGCTTATCCTCGTAAATATGGGCAATATTGTCATTCTGGATACTCTTATCATTTTTTAAATCTTTTTGAAAACGGATAAACTCCTTTTGCTTTCGGTTAAACAAATTGAGTCCGCCGCCCCAGGTACCTACCCATAAATTACCCTGTTTATCTTCCTTTAGACAGGTAATGGCATTAGAACTTAAGCTTCTTGG
>Ga0196965_1000681_pt1 | contig 16772 bp, 16 predicted proteins | sample S1_20metaG_FD_148668 | JGI IMG/M metagenome (GOLD analysis project Ga0196965, IMG submission 148668) | Soil microbial communities from Anza Borrego desert, Southern California, United States - S1_20 | ecosystem: Environmental > Terrestrial > Soil > Desert | place: USA: California | collected... | reverse complement strand
ATCAACGCATACGTCTGTACCCCATATACCAAGCTGGCCCGGTGCATCGTAAGGCCCCCATACTTGGATACCTTGAAATTTACCCACAGGTTGTCTTGTAGATTTGAAGCCTGTATCAATAGGTCCTTCGGCAGCTGCATGACCTGTTCCTGATCCAGATAACTGCAGGGTCGTATTGCTAGACAAGGGGACAGCAACTGGAGCAGGTGCGGTTGGAACAGGTACTGATAAGGAGGGAGGTTGGTTTTCCAACTTACCTTCATGAGAGGATTTGGTAGTAAGTATTTGAGTTGAAGAAGTTAAAGGTTTTTTATCATCTTTTAGATCCCTTGTAGTGTCAACTAAAGGAGTTATCTCCTCAAGTTTCTTTATTGCATCGGCTTGGCTTAACTTTTCCTTTTTTTGATAGTAGGAGAGCAGTTTTTGACCTATCTTTGTATTTCTTATAATATTATCGATAATTATTTTTGCATTGTGATCAGCCTTGTGCCTGTAATTCTTAATCCAATATAGATCACCAAAAGTTTCTAGTGGCATTATCTGATAAATTATATCTAAAACCTCTCCTGTAACGATTTCTACGGTTATACTTAGTTCTTTTGATTGCTCTTTATTAGTATAAATATCAAACCCTTTTTCTGTCCATTTCATGGTAACAAATATTCTGTCTGCGTAAGAATCCAAAGAATATCCAATTTTTTTGAGTTCATTTATTATACCATTGATCTCAGATTGGCCTACAATATCAACCGGTAATCTAAAAATCCCAAGTTTTGCTCCATGAGTTGGATATACACCTCTTTTTGCAACCTCAGAAAGCATTATCCAGACTTTATCTGAAAGCAAGAGAGACATAGAATACAAGTACTCTTACCTTAGGATATTAAAACTTATGTTTGATTGCTAAAATGTATTAATTATCGTCTGGGCAGGTCATCTCCCTTATCTCCCGATATTTTTTTTCCATTTTTTCAGCATCACTAACTACAGAGTTGATTTCATATCTTGATTTTGGATATAGCCACCTTATGGCTACTTTGTGGCCAATCCCATCCATGTCGTAAATCATACCTCTTATGGTTTCAATTCCAGTTTTTTCATCAATGATCATGTCCTTTACTTCTAATCCTCGTTTGGTCTTATCACTTAATATGTAGAATTTAGGGTCATCGAAGATATAGTAAAATCTACCTTTTTTAATTGGATTTTGTGGCTCTATAGATAAGTTGATTGTGTTATCCTTCAACATATCAACATCAACACTACTTCTCGATGGGATTACCAATCATGTTCCCCCATTCTGTCCAAGAGCCATCATAATTCTTTACAGATGGATACCCAAGCAAATACTTTAGTACAAACCAAGTATGAGAAGAACGTTCTCCTATCCTACAGTAACATATGATATGTTTATCAGGCTGTATACCGTTGGCACCATACAATTGCTCAAGCTCGTCGGCGCTTTTGAACGTTCCATCCTCATTTAGAGCCTGAATCCATGGAATATTTTTTGCTCCAGGTATATGTCCTCCTCTTTGAGCATGCTCCATGGGATATTCAGGTGGTGCAGTGATTTCTCCTCCAAATTCCTTGGGAGATCGAACATCAACCAATCCCACTTCCTGTTTTCTAAATGACCGTTTAACATCGTCTAAATACGCTCTGATGCCCTCATCTGGTGCTGATGCTATGTATTTGCTAGGATTGGGAGTAGGCTCTTCTTTTGTATATGGTCTATTTTCCATTTCCCACTTCTTTCTTCCACCATTCATCAGTCTAATTTTTTCATGTCCAAAGTATTTGAACACCCAAAATGCAAATGCAGCAAACCAATTATTAAAATCACCATAAAGAATCAGCTCGTCATCCTTCTGCACTCCAAGCCGTGACATTAGTTGTTCGAATTGATGTTTGTCGATAATATCCCTAGTAAAGGGATCGTTTATATCCCTTTTCCACCATACCATATAAGCATTTGGGAGATGACCCTCCTTGTAGGCGTTCTCTACATCATAATCTACCTCCAGGATTTTGATATGCGGATTATCTAAATTTTTACTAACCCAATCGGTTTCATATAATACATTTTGATGGGCGTATTGTTTGGTCATAGTTAAACTATCCTCTTTAACTATATAATACATTTGTCAAACTCTGCAACCATTTAAAAACAATAAAATAGTAGATGAAATATGTTTGAATAAAACAGTCTAAATGGGCCGGTAGTTTAGACTGGTAGAATACCTGCCTTGCATGCGTTAAGCAGGGGATACGTAGGTGGTCGTGGGTTCAAATCCCACCCGGTCCATCCATCAAGTAACATCCATCGATAACCGATCAATAAATTAATGAAAAAACCTATGTTACACATAGAATGATATAGAGTTGGATTAATGCCTTCCGCAGATAAACTTAAAATTTTGGAAATCAGGCTGTGATGTATTTATAGAAATTTCTCCAAATCTTGACTCATTAATTAAATCCAAAGCTTTTTCTCTTTCCCACATTGCACCTAGCCATACTCCAATTTGTGATAGCTATACAGACAATCGATGCAAAAACACGCAATCGTATATAAGAACAAAACCAAAATACAACTAACACTATCTAATAACTCAGGTACAGAGAATGTCCTATGCTAAGAAAAATTCCGCTATCATTTAAGGAAATTAAAGACAAACTAGGTTTGAGCATTTATCGGATTATGTATCATGTCAAATAGAGTAATGAATTCAAATTTTGTTAAAGTTTATCTAAAAGACCTTTGACTCTAAAGTTAGTACTATCAACATTTGCTTTTAGTCTCTAAAGAGGTGTCTCCAATTACAAGATGCGAAAAAATCTGATTTTACTAGGAGAGTATCAATATTTACAGATAATATAGATTGTAAGCAGCAAACACAAAATCATGCAATTTGATTGAAGATAGGTGAAGAAAGGTAAAGGATATTTTAAAAAAGAATTTTATCTTAGTTTTACTCTAAAATAAAACCATGGACACTTATTCTTTTTTTGCTCGTGGATATATAATACTTATTCTAGTTTCTCTTTCCTCAGTCTTGCTAGTTCCAAATACTTTTCTTGTTTTTTCGTCGGATGAAGCTTTAAAAACTAATCCATTAGGACCCGATCGCCTAGGGCCAAAGTCAATCAATGATCATAATGTTTCGTTCAATAGTAATACCACTCTACAAGGGATCTCTGAAACTGGAATGGAGATTGAAAATAAGGATAACTGGATATTTGTAAATCATGACGTATTTGGAACACGGAATAGCAATCAAACTGAAATCGGTAAATCCAATGTAGATGAGTTAGAGTTTAAATGGAGGTTAAATAATACATTTGAAATCCAGGAACCCCCTCTAATAGTGAATAAGACGGGTTTTTTTCAAGATTACATTGGCAATATTATTTCTTTTGATACCTTAACTGGAAACATTAATTGGAAATTGGAAACAGATGGAGGTCCAACCATGGGATTGTATTACTCAGGAGGATTAATTTACGCAACCGTTGGAACGGAGGCAAAGCTTATCTGTATTGATTCTATGAATGGGGATATATTATGGGAATCTCCCGTATTGGGTGATACTAGTTTAGGTTATGCCATAAATTCTCCTCCACTGCTATGGAAAGACTACGTTTTAGCTGGATCTGGTGGTAGTGGATTGCCACCCGGCGAAGGCCATGTAAAGGGCAATATCACAGCCTTAAACAAAACAACAGGCGATATCATTTGGAATATAGATACAACGTCTGGACAATGGGTTGAGAATGGAAAGAATCCTCCAAATGGAGGAGCAACAGCATGGTCAGGCGGGTCTATCGATACGAATTCTGGAATCGCATATATTCCATTAGGTAGCGCCTCCCCCAATTTCAATGCCTCAACAAGGCAAACTCCAAACCTTTACTCTAATCACATGGTTGCTGTTGATATCCAATCAGGTAGCATTAAATGGGCAACCCCTTTTATTGCTCATGGAACGGTATTAGATGTGGACGTTCCTGATACTCATGATTGGGATACTTCATGGGGAAGTAGTGTAAGCAATGTAAGATTTGATAATGGAACGCTAAAAAAAATAGTCATTGGGCATGATAAAGCAGGAAATGTAATTGCTATGGATGCAGTATCGGGAAAAGAAATTTGGTGGACCACACTTGGCACCCAGGTAGGTATTGATAAGAAACCATCACCTGAGGGAACAGGCATGATATGGTCATCCGGGATATATAATTACCACGCGATAGATAATGATACTCTGTATATAACCGCGACCACAAGAGGTTTGAATTTCTTTACCGACGGATTGAGTGGACATAAAGAAGCACCTAAAGATTCAATTGAACAAGGTCTAGTTAATGGAACAATTTATGCTATTGAATTAGCAAATGGGAAATTAAAGTGGAAAGTTGACACGGAGTTTCCACCAAGGGTATCACCTATCGTTTCTAATGGCATAGTATTCACAGGATTCATTGAATTTGGAGATAATCAAAGAAATGGTATTGTATTGGCTTTAGACAAGGATACAGGTCAGAAGCTGTGGGAAAATAATGTCAATGCCTCAATCTCACCAGTGGGGGGTTCGATTGGTAATGGTATGTTATTTATACCTACAGAAAAGGTAAATTTGCCTAAAAGCGACGAAGAAGAGATTGGAGGATCAATAGTAGCATTTGGATTAGAGAGTTGAGGACCTTCTACGGTCCCTCTCTTCGGCAGAACATTGGAGACAACATAGCGAAACGTTGTTTAATTTGGTGTTTTTGTATTTTACTGTACAACTTTTGCATTGATCAAAGGCACAGTATTCGCATTTTCTAACCTCATTTTCACAAACAAGTTTTGAACAGATTCTGCACATGCTATAATGTTTATCACAAATTGTGTTGTTACAGTAAAAACATCTCTTGATTTCTTTTCCCCGGGTTACATCAATGTTCTTTTCACAAACGATACAGATTTTTTTAGCTTGAGGCATAATTAATCACCTTATTATTGTTTAACAATTTCTTTAACAACTCCAATTAAAAACACCAATATCAAATAAAAATCATTGTCAAATTAGTCGGCAGAGCATCAGCAGCAGCAAAATCATTAATCAAAACTTTAAGCCAGATTGATGAGACTTATCCTATTACCTCGTGCTTTTTAGTATTACCCATAGTAAAATCGATAATTTTGCAATTGATACTTACTGGTGTGTGACGCCATCTTTTCTTGTTGTCATGTTACCATTCACAAATACCATTGTCAAGAAGTTCACTTTCGTTCTCTTAAGAATCTATCAAAAAGTATTACTGCTCAATTAACTAGAAAAAGAATTCAGTAAAAGAATTCATTTAAAGAGTACAAATACATTGTAAGAATTATAAATAAATCAAAAAAGCAAAGTAACTTTGAATATGAAGAATATTATTATTCTTAGTGTTATCAGTTTAATTACACTATTTCTTGTTATAAATACTAATTATATATTCGCAGATAAAATTGATTCCTCTGACCTTTTTGAACAGTCAGACGTCGAGCCTTCACAGGATCAGATTAATTTAGACAGAGATATTATTCAAGACAATTATCAGAATAACCAATGCAAGGATGATGCAAAATGCGACAATCAATCTTTAGAGCAACTTAACAATCAGAATAACCAATGCAAGGATGATGCAAAATGCATAAACGAATCGGTTTCAAATATTTTTGTTTGTGAGGAAAGATCTTTGTGTTTAATACAGTATGACGGCCCATTTGAATTGCTCAATCCATACTAAAAAAGTCCTCATAAGACCAGAGTTGTTTTGTCCTTTTTTATTCGAATTAAATGTTAAATTATCACTATCTGAAACCACATTGGAGAATAATATAAGGTTACCAAAATCAGAGGTCCGTTTGGATTATACAAGCCAGTTAATAAATACAAAATTTTCTATTTGAAAAATAATTGAATTATTATTTAATCAGAAATACATTTCCAAAGGTTTAAAAAATTTGGACTCATCATCATATCTATGAAAGTACAGCAATTAATTTGTGATAAATGTAAAATGGTCTTATTGGAGAAAGATTCGAAGCACCTAGATGACGAAAAATTTCCGATATCTGATGAGGAAGCAAGGATGATTGACAAGGATCACAGAGGACATGAGTGCCATATAGAATTGGTAGAAAAATTTTCATAGTTAGTCTTTGATTTAAACCATATAACTTTAATAATAATCAATAGAAAAAACATATGGCAATGAAGAAGAATTTTTTATGAGATTGATGATTAAAAAATTGTTATCCCTCGGAGCCATACCATCTGTCAAAGATGCTGCCACTGTAACAGTTTAATTTTACGTCTACCTAATTCTGTTAAGAATAGCTCCAAATTTAAGAATTAAAGTATTCAGATTTGTGCTCCTCACTGCAAAAGTATTCTATTTTTTTTACGCCCAAATTTGCATCTCCGTCAACATGTGACCACGCTTGATTTTGTTTGATCGTTATCCCACAAAATATGCAAACGACGCTATTTGTATCCAAATTTTTCTTTTCATCCATAGTTCCTGTCACGGATTTTAATTGAAATAACTATCTATTAAGTAGTCAAACATTTAGAAAGGATTTATTTAAGACAATATAATAAATAAAAAGAAGATTGTCTTTCTTTGGGAATGCAGCCGGTAATAACAGTAAAAAACGGGACAAATACAAGGAGTTAACATTAGCCATAAAACAGATAGTGCTTGAAAGAGCAAAACACAGGTGTCAAGAATGCTCAAGAAAATTATCTGGCACAAATTCGCCTAACTTTGTTCATATTAATGGATCTAAAAAAGATAATAGACCAGAAAATTTGAGAGCGATTTGTCCTGAATGCTATGAGGGAAAAACCCCCGCTAGTGACAGCGGCAATATGTTCTCCTCATTCAAAAAGATATTTTCCAAGTCATAATGATTGGAAAATATAATTAAAATTTTTTAAACTACCTTATTACCCAAGTTGAAATGTGGCTTTCATAAAAGGATGCAGTGTGCAGAAGTATTCATACTCAGATTCCGATAAAGTTGAGGTATCAAGAACATATTTTTCATTAGTCATTATCAGTGATGAGTCAAAAGATTTTCCGTCATCAGCGAAACTGGTCACAGTATGTGGAACATTATCCAAGTTTGTCCATTCAATCGCCTCACCTTTCTTTGCGTTTATAACTGCCGGTTCATATGCTGGATTTCCCTGTCCGGCAGCGCCCGCAGGGATAGTAGCAGGAATTATTGTTGTATTGATGACCTTTGGTATTGTGGTTTCCTCAGGCGAGGTGGACGTAGAGTTATTCTCTCCTTCTGTATCCGCTGTTGCTGGAGCGGACATCCAGATAGTAGATATTAAAACCGCAGAACCTACAATCATGACAATCACACAGGCTGCAGAGATCTTTACAAAATGAGCCATCTTCTTGTGTGATGCAATAATTATGATAAGAGATGGAATGCTGATGGTAAGAACTATCGCCATAAACGAGAATATAGATGGAACTCTGGTACTTGCTTGTACTGCTCCTATAATACCGGCTGTAATGAATAATATAAGAATAATACCCGCCGCAGTTTTTGCTTTTTTTGATGTGGGGAATCCATCCTTAAACAATCCGGCGGTTAAAAAAATTAATCCAAAAAACATACACAAGATTGAAACGGCATGCATGCCATCCATAAAGGTCTTGGCAATTCCAGATAAAGAAACAGCTACACCGATTGCTCCCACACTTGTTAGTCCAGCTCCAGGCATTAGCAAGTCCCAGTCTGTCATGAATATGTTAAGGGTGTTAGTGGCTTAATTAATACTTTTTTTATTTTAGATCAAAAATTGTTAATACATTAAATAGTGTGGAATAAGTATGGATGTTGCCTCAATAGTCGTAGAGAAGTGGCATATATCGACTTTGGACAATCTCGTTAAAGAAAGTGGTCCTATAGAATCATGTGCTATATTATTAGGAAGGCGAGAGGAGAGCCGTTTTTTACTTCAAGAAGTTGTCCCCACCCAAAACAAAGAATCTTCTATTGCAAGCTTTGCTATAGACGAGGAAAGACTATTAGAGATTTACAGTATGGCAGAGAAAAAAGGTTTGTCTGTAATAGGAGTATTTCATTCTCATCCTTCTGGCCCAATTCCTTCTGAAACAGACAAGGTATACATGCAAATAAATCCTGTTCCGTGGATCATAAGGTCAACAACCACAAATGAAATGCGTTGTTTTGTATATGGTGAGAGAAAGAAGGATAATACGAATGGTCCTATACATGAAATCATCATACAAATTAAGGGCTGATTCTGGAAGTATCTCGCGGATACAAAACGGTTTCGCGTATGTTATTTACACCTGTCAAGACCATAAGTAGCCGGTCTAATCCCAGCCCGCAGCCCGAGTGTGGTGGCATTCCCCATTCAAAGACTCGCAAGTGGTCTCTAAAGCCCTCAGCCGACAATCCTTGTAATTCCAATCGCCTCTTAAGTTTCGATACATCATGCTGTCTTGTTCCACCAGAAACTAATTCCAAATAACCAAACTGTAAATCAAATGATTTGGATATTTCGGGATTATCATCCTTTTCATGAATATAGAACGGTTTTAACTCCAATGGCCAATCAGTTATAAAAAAGAACTTGTCAAACTTTTTACCAAGTTTCTTAAGCGACGAGTCAGATAGATCTTCGCCAAATGTGATCCTTTCATCCATACTGTCGAGTTCAAATAAGCAGTTTTCATATGTAATCCTAGGGAATGGTTTGTTAATCAGATCGTCAAATGAGTTTACTTCAAACAATGAGTTTTCAGGTTCGATACGATTTGATTGCTTTGTAAAAACAAGTATTTTTTTTATCAAATTCTCTACAAGATCCATCATATCAGTATAGTCAAGGTATGCAGCTTCCATATCCACACTCTGGAATTCATTCAAATGTCGAAGTGTATGAGAATTTTCAGCTCTAAAGTATGGTGCAATTTCAAAGACCCTATCTAATGAAAGAACTAACTGTTCTTTATATAGTTGTGGACTTTGTGCAAGATATCCCTTTCTCTTGAAGTAATCAAATGAAAATAGGTTAGAGCCCCCCTCGCTTGCACTGCCAATTATCTTTGGCGTATTTACTTCAATGAATTGATGTTCTGAAAAGAAATCACGAATGACTCGAAGGATACCTGAACGAAGTACAAAAATGTTTAAGACCTTAGGATTTCGAAGATCTAGTGCCCTACTGTCGAGGCGAGTATCCAAATTGGATTCGACTCGACCAGTAGGATCGATGGGCAAGGAAAGCGATGCCTCTGACACTATAACAATCTTTTTTACTTTTAACTCCACGGGAAAATTTCTTGATTTAGTTTCCTGCACTGTACCAACAATTATAACATTACTCTGTCGGGGAATATTCCGTGCTGTTTGTAATGTTTCACCCATCAACACAGTTTGAATTAACCCAGATACATCTCTGAGCATTATAAATCCAAGTTTGCCGATATCCCGGAAATCCTCAACCCAGCCTGAAACATTCACTTCAATACCAATATCCTTCTTCGTAAGATGTGATGCATAGTGTGATCTTGTTATATTATTTTTCATGGAGGCATCCTTAGAACTCATAACAAATGAAAAGAATCAATAACCTTTTTATTAAATTACCTATAGATTATACCCTATGCAATTTTCTTGTTTAATCATTCACTTCTATTATTAAGTCAATCTGTCTAACTACCATTGATATTTTTTTGATCTTTTCTAGTTTAATCTTGTCCATTTTACTATATGCAGACTTGTTAATCATTATCCTTGTTAGTTTACTACCATCTGGTAACCAAACTAAATTTACACTTTCTAGGTGTGTCGGATGAAATAAGTTTTCGAGGAATCTACGATCATTTGAATCAGCTTCTAGTATCCATACATCTTTTCCAAAACCTTTATTTATTGCCTCTGAGAGACCCTCGTTAGATCGGATAAGCCTCACGTCAGAGTTCTTTAGCAGTAACACTTGTTCTTTTTCGATTTCTCTAGCAGATAATAGAGTCATCTGGTTTATTAGCGAATTTTTTTGAGCAAGCTTTGAAAGAACGATTGAGCCTTCTACATCAGACTGGGTTATTTGACCTGATTCTAGCTTGCTTTCACATAAAGTGCACAGAATACCTGTTTTAGCATCAAAAGTACAAATGGGAGTTTTAAGCACCACTTTTAACTTAATAAAGGCATATACTTTAATATATTTGAATTTATATTTTTTTCATAAATTACTGAAAGACAGTATATAGCCATGAAGTTACGAATACGGATACTCGGCTAGAGTATCTTGCTCAAAAAACTTTGCAAATAATTCTCACTTTGTACACTTTGGTAGAAAATTGAGGCTGTTTGGTAGTTTTTGATTAGTGGTAGTCGTAAGGTACGGTTCATTAGATACTGGATCCCTAATTGCAAATACTCTTACCCTGATTCCCATTGCAATGGCAAAATAAGCATATTCTCTAGCCCATATTCTCTCAGCTATTGTTTTTACATCGAATATCTCTCCGTCAATTCCAACTTGCACAATATTTCCTTGGGTATTTTTTTTTACGCAGGATATCACGAGCTCTGGTATCATATGTCTATATTTCACTACTACATTATTAGACAATAAATAAATAACTTTGTTAGGAATGCGATATAATATTTATATATATATGCTATTTGTTTTTCAGCAAACCGTTACTAGATCCTCACTTGATAGAGATTTTTATTTCAAATTTCTATAATTAAAATAGTATGTCGTGGCTAGGTATTTAGTCTAAAAGATAGGTAAAATGAACGAAAAATCAAGTCTAGATAGGAATCTAAAGCATGGAACAAAGAATGACAAAATACAAATTCAAAACCTCACAATAGGTTACAAAACTAAATCTGGGACAGTTTTTGCAGTTGACAATCTATCGTTTTCAATTAACGATGCAGAAGGAATAGGCATTATAGGAGAATCAGGTTCTGGAAAAAGCACAATAGGTTATGGTATTATCAGGTCACTTCCAGCAAATGGTTTCATAGAATCTGGTCGAATAAATTATGAAAATTTAGATCTTTTGAGCATATCAAAGAAGGAATTCGACTCTAATTTTCGCTGGAAAAGGATAGCTATGGTCTTTCAGGGATCAATGAATAGCTTGGATCCCGTCTTTACAATTAAGAATCAAATGATAGAAATCTTATCTACCCATAGAAGTGATGTGCCCAAGGAGAAACATAATCAAGTCATCAAAAATGCTTTGACTGACGTCGGACTTGATCCTTCTTTGGTTTTGAACAAGTATCCACATGAATTAAGTGGCGGCATGAAGCAAAGAGTAGTGATAGCAAACGCACTTGTGACTAGCCCCACCTTGCTAATTGCAGATGAACCAACTACCGCGTTGGATGTAGTTATCCAATCCCAAATTTTGCAATTATTAAGAAAATTAAAGACAGATAATAAAATGAGGATTATAATAATAACCCATGATATGTCACTAATACCAAATTTAGTTGACAAGTTGATAATAATGTATGCTGGGCAGGCAGTAGAAATATCAGATGCCAAATCTGCTTTAGATAAGCCATTGCATCCATATACTCAAGCTTTGATTCAATCTATTCCAAAAATAATTTCCACAGAAAAGAGTATAAAATTCATAAAAGGAAATCCACCGAACTTGGCAACTATAGGTGAAGGGTGCAGGTTTAGGGATAGATGTCCAAAAGTCTTTGACAAATGTAGTCAAGATCCTCCTGAAATTTATGTTGGAGAAAATATGGTAAGGTGTTGGCTTTATAGTTAACAAATCATCTTTGGGAAAATAAAATGGCAAAACCTAAAGAACTTAGACAAAAGCATTAAGAATTTTATATTAAGTTTATATCTTAAATTAAAGAAGTAATACCTATTAATGCAAGCTCTTCTTGATGTCTACAAGATTAGGCAGGACTTTCCAATACTAACTAGAACCTTAAACGATGGAAAGAGGCTCGTGTATTTAGATAATGCAGCAACGACTCAAAAACCAAAAGAAGTTATTGACAGTATTAGTAGATACTACTCGGAATATAATTCCAACATTCATAGGGCGGTATACCAGATTGCAGAAGAAGCAACTGAGGAATACGAAAACACCAGAGAAAAAATAAGAAAATTTATCAATGCTAGATATCCTGAAGAGATTATTTTTACTCGCAATACTACGGAATCTATAAACTTGGTTGCTTATAGCTGGGGATATTCGAATATAAAAAGAGGAAATAAGATAATTCTAACTGAATATGAGCATCACAGTAATATTGTTCCATGGCAAACCCTGTGCCATAATAAAGGGGCAAAAGTTAAGTATCTAGAAGTTGATGATGACGGATACATAAACCTCGAAGATTTGCAAGATTTGATTTCAAAAAGGGATGATGGCAAAACTAAAATGATATCGCTCAGCGAAATGTCAAATGTCTTAGGAACAATTTTCCCTGCGACAGAGATTATCAAGATGGCACATGAGAAAGACATACCGGTGCTGTTGGATGGTGCTCAATCTGTGCCACATATGAAAACGGATGTCCAACAAACAGGATGCGATTTTCTTGCTTTTTCGGCTCACAAAATGCTGGGTCCAACAGGAGTTGGAGTGTTATATGTAAGGAAGGAAATTTTAGAGCAAATGAAGCCGTTTATTTTGGGCGGAGATATGATAAAAGAAGTTCACAAGGAAAATACTATTTTCAATGACCTACCATACAGATTTGAGGGTGGCACTCCAAACATTGCAGACGTAATTGGATTTAGTGCAGCAATCGACTACCTCAACAGGATAGGGATGGACAATGTCCGCGAGCACGAGCTTGAGATGACTTCTTATTTATTAGAAAGGATCCAAGGACTAAAATCCATCCAAGTTTATGGTCCCAAAAATGCCAAAGATAGGGGCGGACTTGTCTCGTTTAATATGGATGGCATCCATCCCCATGATTGTGCAACTATTTTAAATGACTTCGGTGTAGCAATTAGATCTGGTCACCATTGCGCACAGGTACTCATGGAAAAATTAAATATTGTGGCCTCATCTAGAGCAAGTCTTTATATTTATAATACGAAAGAGGAAATTGATATATTGATAGATGCTTTAAATCACGCCAGGAGGATATTCAATACATGAGTGAAGATATATACAGAGAAATGATATTAGATCACTATAGAAACCCAAGAAATAAGGGTAAAATTGAAAAACCCGATATTAGAATAAACGACAGTAACCCACTATGTGGTGATGAGATTTCAATTGACTTGAAAGTGGAAAATGAGATCATTAAAGATATAAAATTTGATGGTAGAGGATGTGCAATAAGTCAGGCCAGTGCTTCTATGCTGACAGAAATGGTTTCAAACAAACCACTAACAACTATAAAAGACATTTCTAAAGATGATGTTTTGGAAAACATAGGACTAACAAACTTGGGCCCAGCCAGAATAAAATGCGCATTGTTATCATTAAAAGTACTGAAATTAGGCATGGTAAAATATTATGTAGACAAAAATCCATCTTCAGCAGAAGAAATGAAAGATCAATCAAAGGTCTTTTAATGATGCATTAGTATTCTAGGACAATATCTTTTAATTAACATAGAAAGGCAAACTATTTGCAAAACTATTTTCCAAAGTCATCTTCATGAATCAAGTAGGCCGCAATGATACTATAAACCCATTTTGGAATGTAAAGACATCAACTCTTGTTTTCTTTATATTATTCTTTTTAGTAACTAGCGTAGTGGCCGTATTAGGAGCCACCAAAAATGTTGATGAGTACATTTCAAATTTCTTTAGCGCCCTCCAAAATCAGGATCTGGACCTTATATTTATCATAATTACAACCACCTCAGATACTATTAATTTAATCATAGCAGGTTTTATTCTGACGATAATCAAAAGAACAAGACGGTTTGGAATGATATTATTGATTTCTCTCGTTGCGATAACAATATTAGTAACATATCTCAAGCCATTATTTGGTATCACCCAGCCACAAGATGATTTTATACCCTTGATTTCTTTACCAGAGAAATTTACATTGGAGCAGGATAGCTTTATGCCTTTTGCACAAAATTTTTCCTATCCATCTAATCACATAGCATCAGCCGCAGCTTTTGGTTTCATTTTAGGTGGTTTGTCCTATAATCGCTCACCCAAGTTTGCAATTTCATTTCTAATTTCTTTTCCAATTCTCATATCCATCACGAAATTATATTTATTTCAACATCATTTGCTAGACCTGGTAGGGGGATATCTATTTGGATTGATAATCGTTATCTTGATAGTAAAAGCACTAAAGGCAAATATTAAAAACTCAGAACCAGAGTCAAGAATAGAGCAAAGAAAATAAAATTCTAGTTTAAAACTGACAAGGGATTAGAATATAATCGCATGTATATGGACGTATAGTCATAATTCTTATTCAAAATGCTGGGAAAAAGATGGATCAAAAAGAATCCACCCATAATAATTAATATCATGCACATAGCGAAATTCCTTAATATTTGCCTTTAGCTTGGCTTTCCTAATACTAGAGAGTAATTCGTTTTGTAGGTACATCCCCATTTTTTTTGAGTTGCTATATACCTCTTGTGAATCTGAAGCCCTAGGCAAAAGAATTCTAAAAGTAAAAGTATGATTTGAATAGCATTTTACATAATGATCTAAAATTTTTTTTGATATGTTGGGTACTTCTTCAAAGGAATTTACCTTGACAGTGAAATCGGTTCGAAAAGATTTTAGAGTTTTTGCGTCTACCAAATAAACACAGATATTTACTTTAAATGTTATATAGATTTTGATAAAAAGGAATCAAATTAGCAAGAGAAAAAAAAGAATGTTTGGTCTGAAGTATTTTGCTAGATCATGAAATCAAGGCCGTCATTGAGTTACTTTTTATTTTCTTCTTTTTTCTTAAACATCGATTTAAGCTTGCTGAGGTTAGTAGACATGGATTTAATTGATGCTTCTAATTTCTTTATCTCATTTAACATAGATTCATCTTTTTTTTTGTCATTTGGCTTTTTTTCAGATTTTTTTGAACTCATAGTTAATGCTAAGGTTGAAAGAATAAATACATCACGCCAAAATCATGTATAAGAAATAGTTTATACAAACGTACTAGAAAATTCAGAGCAATTTTTCAGAATAAGAATATCTTAAATTCTAAAAAAATTTAATGAATTTTCATATAGATTAATTTAATCCATTAATTAGCTGTATCTTGGGCCTTAAAATTAATTTTTTAATTAAACTTAAATATATCAAAATTTTTCCCTGATAGTATATTATGACAATTGACAATAAAGACAATCAATCGATTGATAATCCCTATCAAATGGCGCTAAAACAACTTGACCAGACTGCCAAAATTATAGAGTTAGACCCGGGTATTCACAAAATACTCTCAAAACCTAAAAGAGTGCTGACTGTGTCGCTCCCCGTGAAAATGGATGATGGTCGTGTAGAAGTGTTCACGGGTTTCAGGTCTCAACACAATGATGCTCGAGGTCCATTTAAAGGCGGAATTAGATATCATCCCCAGGTCACTATAGAAGAAGTTATGGCATTATCAATGTGGATGACATGGAAGTGTGCCATAGTAGGGATCCCCCTGGGAGGCGGCAAAGGAGGAATTATTTGTGATCCAAAGAAATTGTCCAACACGGAATTAGAAAGGTTAACTCGACGATATGCATATGCCATTTCTGACATTATTGGCCCATATACCGACATCCCCGCACCAGATGTTTACACAGGTGGTCAAGAAATGGCGTGGATTATGGATACTTATTCAACTATAAAGGGTAATTTTGGCGAACCTGGCGTTATCACCGGAAAGCCTATATCGATAGGTGGCTCTCTGGGTAGAAATGAAGCCACTGGTAGAGGATTGTCATTTACAGTACGAGAAGCCTCGAAGAGGAAAAATATATCTATGAATGAAGCCACTGTAGTTGTTCAAGGCTTTGGAAATGCCGGTCAGTTTGCAGCTCAGCTTGTGGAAGAACAGGGCGCAAAGATAATTGCAGTATCAGATACACAAGGAGCAATAATAAATAAAAACGGTTTTTCGGTTAATGAATTAATTAAATTCAAGAAAGAAAATAAAAGTATAAAGGGATTTCCCGGCTCATCGGAGATAAGTAATGAGGAGTTATTGACTACAGAGTGCACAATATTGATTCCCGCAGCATTAGAAAATCAAATTACTGCTGAAAATGCATCAAGGATTAAGACAAAAATTGTTGCGGAGGCTGCAAATGGTCCAACCACTCCCGAGGCCGATGAAATTCTATATAATAATGACATATTGGTTATACCAGACGTATTAGCCAACAGTGGCGGAGTAACTGTCTCTTATTTTGAATGGTTGCAAAATTTGAGACGAGAGTATTGGACAGAGAAGGAAGTAAATGATAGATTAGACGAAATTATGACAAGAGCATTTAAAGAAGTGTATGACGCTCATGCTTATTATAATACTAACATGCGAACTGCAAGTATTGCTCTGGCAGTCAAAAGAGTTGCAGAGGCGGCTCAACTTAGAGGCATCTGGCCATAGCAGTCACAACGGTGACTCCAACTATAGCTTAATCACATCTTAACTACGGTTATAGTTATAGTCCCAATCACAGTCAGAATTAACAAGAATATACATTCTTTAGACTCGATTCTTCGTATTTAACAAATATTTATTTG
>Ga0196965_1000680_pt1 | contig 16798 bp, 8 predicted proteins | sample S1_20metaG_FD_148668 | JGI IMG/M metagenome (GOLD analysis project Ga0196965, IMG submission 148668) | Soil microbial communities from Anza Borrego desert, Southern California, United States - S1_20 | ecosystem: Environmental > Terrestrial > Soil > Desert | place: USA: California | collected... | reverse complement strand
AGTTCAGTCCATACCCATTTGTAAAACTGCCAGTCAGAAAAAAAACAACATGGATATGGAAGCTTCAAGGAATAAGCGAGCGATGGTCAGACCCGCGGATAGTTGAATACCAGTCGAAGCAAGAAGCGAATTATGAATATAGGGTTACCGGAAGAAAAGTATTGGCGACCTGCTTTGGCAAACTTAAGTGCGCAGTGATTAGCGCGAGTGCAAAGCTCGCGATAGGTTCGAGCAGCCTTATCGCATATTTCAACGATCAGTATGGATTTGTGAGAATGGAATATCAAAACATCGATGGAAGTCATATCAATTTAGAATTGATCAACGTTCAATCTAAGTAAGCGTACCAGCGTTCGCATGGCATACGCAACCAACGGACCGCTTATATTCAGTTGCTTCGTAATACTTGTGAAGGATTGGTGATCGCTGCTGCGTAGATCCGGTGCCCTGTTGTAAGCACAGCAATAGATATTAGCATTACCAACGCCACAATGAAATGCCACCACTTAATATCAATCGCATAAGCAAAGTTAGATAACCAACCGTCGAGAAAGTACCATGTGATCGGCACACTAAACGCAAGGGAGATAAAAATAATAGCAGCCGTTGGTTTGTAAAGCACTTGAAAGATCTCAACCGTGGATGCTCCTGAAATTTTCCGGATGCCAATCTCTTTCATCCTTCTGGTTATCTCGAAGGATATCAAACCGTAAAGACCAATGCAGGTAAGGAGTATCGCTATTACCGTAAAAATTCTGAACACCGCTGAAAATTGCTTGTCAGAATTGTAAAGGGCAGCAAATGACTCATCCATGAATTGAAACTCGAACGGGTAGCCGGGCATTACCGTCGACCAGTTCTCAGAAAGCTTTGCAAGCACTGGTTTCATGTCTGTTCCGCTACGTACGCGTACCAGGATCTTTTGAAAACTTTCAGGCAAAATCACTAATGTGATTGGTTCTATCGCGCTATGAAGTGACGCGAAATGAAAATCTTTCATCACGCCAATCACAGGACCCTCCATTTTATCGATAACAGTCATCTTGATTCTTCTGCCAACCGGATCTTGCCATCCGGCCTTTTTCACAAAGGCTTCGTTGACTACGTACGCAGCGGAATCAAGCGAATGCTCTACTTCGAAATCACGTCCTTCAATCATGGTAATGCCCAACGTCTCTACAAAATCGTGACTAACAAAAATCGTCTTCGTTCCGATTCTATCCTCTTCAAAACCTTCAAGTTCATAACTGATAGCAGCCATGTTGCTATAGTCACCGGGTACCGTCTGAGAAAATGCCACCTTTTCAACTTCTGAAATGCTTTCAAATCTTTCCTTAATTGGTGCCATATACTTTTCCAATCCCTCTGCAATTCTTCCATTAACAATAACTACCTGCGAGCGATCAAATCCTGGCTGTTTTGAACTGAGCAAGTCGAGTTGTAAAGTAATGATCAACGCTCCCGAGATCAGAACAGCAGAGATGGTAAACTGACCTGACAAGAGTATTTTTCTGAATCGAGCATTTCCCATGACAGAAATTTTTCCGCGTAATGCATCGACAGGGTTCACACCCGATAAGATTAGTGCAGGGTATACACCGGCTACTGCACCGATGATCAATACGCCAATGAAAGCAGCTAAACCATAGTTCAGAATAAAATCTGCCCATAAAAATTTACGCGCGAGCAGGTCTCCAAACGGAGCGTGTAGCATGTTGCTAAAGGCGAGGGCGATGAAAAATGATACAATGGTCAGCATCAAGGATTCAACCAATGACTGCTTGATCAATTGCACACGCACACCACCCAGCGCTTTGCGCATGCCAAACTCCTTCAAGCGAGATGAAGCGAGGGCAGTAGCAATATTGATGTAATTGAAGCAAGCGATAACAAGAATAAGCACGCCGATGGCTGAGATCAGATATATATTATTAATGTTACCGTTATTTTTAAATTCATACGTCAGTTGTGAGTTCAGATGGATCTCCGTTAGTTGCTGGAATTTGGGTTCAAACTTTTGACTGCGGTATTGATTTGAAAATCGCTCTCGCAGAAACGGTGCAAGTTTTGCCTCAAGGCCTCGGATATCGGTGCCCGCTGCGACTTGAAAATATGAGTATACCATCTGGAACGGTCGTAGGGAATCCATTGGCATGATGTAATTGAACTCCAGGTGAGATTGTGAAGGCAGGTCCTGTAATACGCCTGTCACACGCAACGACTTTTCATTGTCGAGCATAATTATTTTGCCGATAGCATCATCTGTACCGAAAAACTTCCTCGCTTTACTTTCAGTCATCACAATCGAGCCCGGTTCTCTTAACGCGCTTGACGGATCGCCATGCGTAAGTTTAAAATTGAACATTTGGAAGAACGTCGAGTCGGCGTTGATAAATCCTTCTTCAAAAAACCTGACATCGTTGTACGCAACCATTGGCGTAAATCGTAAGCGTTTTTGAATTCTGGTGTACCGATCAATTTCAGGAAATTCATCAGCGATCACGCGGGCCCATGGATTGGGAAGAAATGCAGGTGTAGTGATGTTGTTCTCCTGTCCCCAGGGATCACCGAGCCTGTAAATGTTTTCAGCCTTATCATGGAACTTGTCATAGTTCATCTCGTGATCGAGGTAAAGCGTGATCAGAATCAACGAGAGAAATCCGAGCGAAAGGCACAAAAGGTTAATACCTGTTTGCGTTTTGTGTTTCCGCAAGTTTCGTAGGGCAACAACCAAGGCGTTTATAAAAACCATAAGAAATGTTTAGAGATCGTTGTTAAGCCAGTAGCTACCTCCTTAAGGTTGTATTAAGATAGGATGAGCATGCGAGTGTTATTCAGAATTTCACACGAGCGGTACAAAAAATTTAGTTATAGATGCAATCCGGATATTGGCGGCACAGGCCGGGGGTTTATTTTTTTTATATGACATATAATGCAGATACTGAGTCAGTCGAAGTTCGTTTCGACTACATAGTCAAAACCTTGTCGTACAATTTTTTTGTGAAATCGAACGTTCGTCACTGATGCCTAGCCAGCTCCAGGTCTTGAATTAAGCTTAGCATACGGGTCTGCCTCAATTCCAACACAACCTTAATTGCTGCGCAGAACTTCCGCGGGATTAGTGTTACTTAGGTAGAATGCGTGATAGCTGATGGTCATCAGCGCGATGACGACCGCAGCGGCAGGGCCTGCGATCATCCATTTTACCGCGATATCAGTGCGATAGAAAAAAGTCGCCAGCCAATAATCCATCGCAAACCAGGAGGCAGGGAGGTGTATCACAATGGCAAGTAAAATCTCCTTTAAAAACGCGTTGCAAAAAAGTGAGAAGATATCACCTGAGGTTCCACCCAATACTTTTCTGATACTCATTTCCCTACTTCGCTGATGCGCCGAAAAAGTGGCGAGACCGAATAATCCAAGACATCCGACAAACAGCGACAAGCCGGAAAAGATCATGGTGACAGTGCTCAGCTTTTCTTCCGCCCGATAAAGGTTTTGAAGATTGTTCTCGAGAAAAAAATATTCAAACGGCCAACCCTCGCGCAGTGTTTTCCATTTCTTTTCAAGATGCTGAAGCGCGGCCTGCCTCTCGGCAGCATCAATACGCACAGCAACATATTTGAGGAATACGCTGAACGAGGCGGGATGCTGTACAAGATCAAGCACCAACGGTCTCACCGGATGATGTCTTGAGGTGAAATTGAAGTCTTTCACAACACCGACAATTCTGTGATCCGGATGTTGATCAAATTGCTTGCCAATAGCCTCAGCGTTGGATTTCCAACCCATCGCCCTGACGAGCATCTCGTTGACAACAAGGCCGGTGCTATCGTCACGTAGAAAGGTTTCGTCATAGTCGCGGCCGGCAACAACAGTCACACCAAAAGTATTTGTGAAATCATGGCGCACCTGGAGCGTTGGGAAGGGCCGGACTTCAGAAAGACCCTCGAACCTGTAAGAATAAACCTGGTGCTTAGATCCTACAATGTCTTCCACCGCCGAAACACTCACGATTTTTGTATCACTGAGGAATTCGTCTTTCAATGTCTCATATGCCGCATTGGTCAAACCAGTTCGCATCACCGGGATGAGCACAACGTTTTCCTTTTCAAAACCGCTTTCCCCTTCGCGTAAAAGAACCAGCTGGTCAACGATCACCCCCGTACCGATCAGTAACATGATTGAAAGCGCAAACTGAAAAACAACGAGGCCGCGACGCAGGTTGTTTCGCGAGAATCCCGTGGAGGCCCGTGATGCTACAGTGACGGGTTTCGCAGCCGACAACACAAACGCAGGATAGATGCCTGCAAATATACCGAGTAACACGGGAAACAGAATCCATGCAGCAAGCCATTCGGACTGGAGAAAAAAAGTTATCGCGATATTTTTCTCCGCCAGTTCATTGAAATACGAGAGTAGGCCACACACGATCGCCACACCAAGTATCACGGAAGTGAAAGTGATGACAACTGACTCTGTCAGAAACTGATTTACAAGCTGTCTTCGCTGACTTCCGAATGTTTTTCTGATACCCACCTCCAATGATCGTCTTGCGGCGCGTGCCGTACTTAGATTAATAAAATTGATGGAAGCAATGAGCAGAATCGCGATTGCGATCGAGCCCAGGATAAACACAGTTTTGATTGAACTATTCGTGCCAATTTCGTAGTCGAGTGTAGCATGAAGATGTATATCTGTTAGCGGAAACAGATCCAGCGTTACACTTTCCTGATAAGCATTCGGATAATACTTCTCAACAAATGCTGGCAAATTTTTCTGAAGCGCAACAGCTGATGCTTCGTCTTTAAAAAGCAGGTATGTCCACACTGGATTCCACGACCAGTTGGACGGATAGTTTCCGCTGGGAAAGAAGTGCTTGATGGTGGGGAATGAGACGAGAAAATCAAAAGTGAAATGTGAATTGGAAGGCGGATCTGCGACGACACCCGTAATCAGCAAATCGAATTGCTGCTGCAGCTTTAAACTTTTTCCAACAGGATCTTCGCCCGGAAAATATTTGTCGGCCATTGACTGCGTGATGACAACGGTGTTTGACGCACTAAGCGGGCTGCTCTCAGCACCGTTTTCCAGCTTAAAATCAAAAACATCAAACACGGTGGAATCAGTAAAAAATACACGCGATTCATTGAAGTACTTTGATCCATCTATTGTGGCGAGCGTCAAAAAGGGAGACTGAAAATTGAAGAACCTGCAATAGGACTCCACTTCATTCTTATAGTCATTCAAAATTGGTTCGAGCACCGGGAAGGGCACACTTGCTGCTTTCTCGCCGAGTCCTTCGCTTTCAAATGTTTGATGAAGGCGATAGATGCGTGCCGAATTTCTATGGTATCGGTCGTAGCTCAGCTCATCGCTTATATACAGGGCAATGAAAATAAAAGACGCAATGGCTATCGAAAGCCCGGCGATATGTAAAAGAGAATAGCCCGGGTTCATCCGCATCGTACGGATAAAAATGCGCACATAACTACGAAACATATATTAATCGTTAAGTGTCTTTAAGCCGACCATGGCCTTCATTTTCATAAGGTAATATCAGCCGCCGTTCCTCACTTAAAAGTATCCCAGATTGTACGAACAGTGGCTACCGGATAAATCGAAATAGCGCCACTGATGCATTATCACGTAAGCTGCCAGCGCGCACAAACGATACGCCAGGCACACGACTTTTTGAACATGGTGCAACTTACAGGAAAAGCTAATTGTACTTTAACGCTTTAACAATCTCCTGCCTTGTTGCTTTGTGCGCGAACCAGGCAACCGTTGCGAAAGCAATCAGAAAGGAGATGGCTCCTCCCAGGAGAAAAACAGCGACATTCATTTCCGTCTGATACGCAAACTGTTTTAACCAGTCGGAGATAAAATAGTATGCAATTGGCCATACGATCAGGTTTGCCAGCACCACAAGCATCAGGAATTCGCGCGACAACAATCCGAATATCTGCGGAGACGAAGCGCCAAGTGTTTTGCGAATGGCAATTTCTTTCGTCTTCAGCTCATTGGTGAACATTGCCAGACCCACGAGGCCCAGACAGCAAATGAAGATCGACAGGGAAGAGAAGTATGTAAATATTTTTGTGAGCCGTTGCTCCTTCACATACTGTGTCTGAAATTTCTCGTCAAGGAAGAAATATTCATAAGGATGCGCTGGCGCAAATGCCTTCCACGCATCGCTGACCTGTGAAATGACCTCCTCGAAATTATCTGTTTGCAATTTCACGAGCAGGTAACCTTGCGAGTTCAAAGAATTCATAATGATCAGCGGTTCTATTGCTGAATGCAGTGACTTATAATTGAAGTCTTTGATCACACCGACCACAAAACCTTTCTGCCCAAGCGGACTTTCAACCTGTTTGCCAATGGGTTGTTCCCAGCCCAGGAACTTTGCAGCGCTTTCATTGATGATAAATGCTTCCTGCGGATCGGTAGAACGTTCCTTTGAAAAGAACCGTCCATCGACAACGTCGATATCCAGTGCGTTGACAAACTGATCATCGGCCATGTAAGTGTTGATGATCTTTATCTCGCTTCCTCCACTCTGGCTGACGTTCATCGTTAGTGCACCATGCCCCGATCCCGGAATTGATGACGTCGATGAGACCGCCTTCACGCCACTTATCTGCGTCAGCTTGTTACGGATCACATCAAGCTGTTTTGAAACAGACGTGTCGGTCGGGATGTCGATGACCATTACCTGGTTCTGGTCAAACCCAAGGTCCTTGGAACGCAGAAAGTTGAATTGCTTAAATATTACAATCGTTCCGATCACCAGGAAAACGGAAATGGCGAATTGCAATGTCACAAGCACTTTTCGGATGCCTGCGGGATTAAGAAAACGAGTTGCCACCGAGCCGGACTTTTTCGTTCCCGCTTGTAACGCTTCCACAGGCTTAAGCGCGCTTAGGAGAATCGCGGGATAAATACCGGCAATAATGCCGAGTCCCACAACCGTGATGACCGACAGTGCAAGGATCTGCAAGTTGATCACGTCACCGATCTGAAGTTCTTTATCGGTCAGGTTATTGAGTTCCGGAAGGACGAGGGCCGCAATGACTAACGCAAGCATACAACTTACCAGCAGCGTGATGATGGTTTCACCGACGAACTGCATTATCAGCGATGACCTGCTCGCGCCAATCGCTTTCTTTATTCCGGTCTCTTTAATTCGTTTGGAGATTTTCGCCGTAGTGAGATTAATGTAGTTCATCAATGCGATCACCATTGTGAGCAAACCAACAATGGAGAATATCTTAAGATAGTTCGGATTGATCGCGCCTGGAAAATCGAACCTGAGCTTGTCATCCAGGTGGATATTGGCAACAGGCTCAAAATCAAATGTGATCGAACCGTTCACATTATTTTTCTGTACGTAGGGAACAAGATACTTTTCATAGAATGACCCGATCTGCGCCCTGAGATCATTGATGGATCCGTCATTGCGAACTTTGATATAGCTGTAAGTGGTAATCCACATAAATTCACGATTGCGCTGTTCCCTGAAGTCGGCGGGCAGCGTTTCCATCGAAACAAATATTTTGTGCGGGATGTGGGTGCGATACTGGTGATCATCAAATATTCCTGTCACAACAAAGTTCTGTTTGTTGATCTCCAGTTGCGCACCGAATGCTTTTTCAATTGATCCGAAATAGGTTTCAGCCAGTTGCTTTGACATCACCACTTTATTAGGTCCGTCAAGCATTGCATCGGCTTGCTTGACGAGGTGGTAAACGAAAAAGTCGAAAAAATTCTTTTCGGCATAGATCAGCTGCTCAGTTGCGTAAAGATTTTCACCAACGCGCACTGTTTGCTTGCCAACGTTGAGTACCTGCGTACTGCTTTCAATCTGCGAATAATGGTCGTGCAACGTGCTGCCAGTGTTAAACCCGGCTTTTGCGGTATGATCCACTTTTCCTTCCATTTCCAGGATGGTGTTGACGCGGAAAATCCGCGTGTGGTCATGATGATGTTTGTCAAAGCTTGTTTCTTCCTTCACATAAATATAGATCAGCAGGCTCACGACCATGGCAATCGTTAGCCCGGATACAATTGTGATCAACTGGAAAGTGGATTTGAGATTTGTTCTCAAAAAGGTGATAAAGAAATGTCTGATCATAGGAATGGATTGCTGACGAAATGTACCTGAAAAAGACTTTTATCGAATTACCGTTCGTGGATTCGTTGTGCTGCGAGAACGGCTACATGCATTCAATTACCAGGGTCTGTCACCGGGATGAACCGCAGCGCGTTTAGGTTTAGGTGAAGAAGTCGTCTCATTGGGCCTACCACACGAGACGTGGATGCTGATAAGGTATTTAGTTTTGGTGTTCGAAGGCACAGCAACCGCTCCAGTCAGGTCTGCGCTTATTCACTGGTCATTCTTCCGCGACGAAAGCAACCTTCAACGAATAGTTGTGCGCCTCAATCAGGCTTCGTTTTTGTTGCGATCTGTTTGTCTTAATCGTTTATTTCATTTCCAGTGTCACCGCCGAGATCTTCGCTGGATTGGGCCGCGGTTAACTGTGTCGCGACTGTTAATCGCACAATCACTAAACTGGAATGCAACAAACACTCAGGCCCCTTAACCTTGTTCGTTGTTAATCGCCCTATGGTTCGAGTTCAGGTCTGTTCGAACTTACGTTGTATAACTTCTATTGTTCAGGGTATTCGTTTTCTGACCTTAAAATATGCATTACAACTTCACGATAAAAGCTAACTTAGGACATGAGCAATGAATACAAAATACCCGACCTGGCACGAATCGGTCACGTGCATCTCAAGGTTTCAAATCTTGAGCGTGCACTTTCTTTCTATTGCGATCTGCTTGGCTTCGAGCTAACAACAACGTATGGTGACCAGGCCGCTTTTATTTCAGCAGGGGGCTATCATCACCACATTGGCCTTAATACCTGGCACAGCAAGAACTCGCTACCAGCGGCCCGAAACAGCGTCGGGCTTTTTCATACGGCTATACTTTATCCTACAAGAAAGGATCTGGCAAGAATCCTTCACCGGTTGCGAGAAAATCAATATCCACTGACCGGCGCGTCTGACCATGGCGTTTCAGAAGCACTTTATCTGAATGACCCGGATGAAAATGGAGTTGAACTTTATTGGGATCGTCCAAGGGAAAGTTGGCCAAAGCATGCCGATGGATCCTTAAATATGTATACACAGCCCCTGGATCTGCAGGCGCTCCTGCTCGAGCTATCATAACACTTGTTTAAACCTTTCTTATATGCGTTAGAACAAGTCACGTGTGACTAGGACGTTTGTGCTTTGATGACAGGGATTGCCTGAACTGTATCAGACGCACGGTTGGTTGGATGTCACTGCGTATATTCATACCGTTGGTAATGCCTGCTGCTCTACAATTTTGACATTGCCGCTCTACTCTTGTGAATATCGAATTCCCCATTTTCATGCCACGCACCCCGGGCATTCGTATTTCTTACGATGAGGCTCAGTAAATCCCGTTAAGTAAATCCCTAATTACCATGAAACCTATACTACTGCTATTCCCCATCGTCATGCTATTTATCATTGGCTGCCAGGAAGAAGAAATGCTTGCCAGTAAGCAGGTAACCTTCACTGCGCCGATTTCATCTGGAAGTTCGTCTGAAGATCAAACGCTGTCGCTGGAGCTTTCGGTCACTGACGCGTATAGCAACAGCGTTGTCATCAACCAGCATATTGAATTGACAAGCATTGAAGGACAAATTGTAACACACGGCATTAACCTTCCGGCCGGCAAGTATGTCATCAACGACTTCCTGATCTCAAATGCAGAAGGAAAAGTCGTCTACGCTTTGCCTCGGAAGGAATCCAATCTCGGCAGGGGCCGTGACATGTCTGATCATAGTTTTATTGTAAGCGATGCAGCTCCGAATGAGATAACGGTTAACGTGCTGGAGGTAGAAGGAAGACGGGTCCAGGATTTTGGTTATGAGCCAGCGAAATTCAAGACTTACTCATTCAAGGCTATTGTTTCGGTGATGGAAGATGACAGGCTGCGGCCAACTGATGCATCTGCATATATTCAATCTGAAGATGGCGAAACCTACCAATATGATTTAGATGCGCGTGTGAACACATTGACGTTCGCAGGAGATCCGTTGAAGGAATACAACCTGCTTGTTTGGAAGGACGGTTATAAGGTGTATTCGCAGCCTTTTATTTATAATGACCTGCGTGCGGAGCAACACGGTAAACCCCTGGAAATTGTACTTGAGCCTGAAATTGCATCAGCCGGAAATGAGGTTTCATTTCAACCCGGCGACGACTACTTCAGCATGTGGATAGAAGTGTCGGGACAAGGAATGATCGTGCTCGATTGGGGCAATGGTGAAACCGAAAGCCTGATGTTCAATGTGGATCCGGAGAATATGACCGGAACAGGATATTTTTCACGTGAGCACCAGTATGACGGAACGCGATCGCCCATCAGGCTGTCAGGTGATATCCACCTGATCACTGCATTATTTTTCGACACGTCTGTATCAACCGTCGACCTGGAACATGCATCAGCGCTGCGGGGCATTACCTTTAGCGGAAGTCAGCTGGCATCACTGAACCTTGCAAAAAACGAAAACCTTCAATGGATGAGTTTCTTCAACTCTGTTGTTGAAAATCTGACGCTACCGGCCCAACATGGGATCAACAATATCATGATTGAAAGCGATGGAACGTGGCCGACAGCTTCACAGCTCGAAAGTATTCTTGAAAACATTCATGCAAACACCGAAACGAAAAACATCGTGGATGGATATTGTTCTTTCAACGTCAATGAAGTTTCGGACAATTCAACCGCGCTACTGCGTGATTTGAAGGATAATTTTAACTGGGAAGTTTACTATTAGTACCTGAAGCCATCATGATAGCTACGGAACATGAATCCTTCCGAAATTTGAATCCTTCCGAAATTGAAAAAACGCAGGCTGTACGAAGCCTGCGTTTTTTAGACTGCGCCCCGCTACGTTATTTAATGACGTGAAGTTTGGTGTTACTTTGATGCACGTCTGATTTTGTAAACAAGGTTGATCTTAGCGAGCAGATTTTGTTCGATGGTCATGAACCTGAGAATTAAATCTGTTTGAAGGTCATCGCAATGGATACCCCTCTTTGGAGCATGGCTAAGTTTTTAAAATCGGTTAGATTGCAGTATGAGAAATGTCATTTGCATATTCCTGATCGGATTAATTATGAAGGCACATGGTCAACAACCAGGTATCTTCATCGACTCGATCAAATGCGATAAAGACGCAACGCAAACTTATTCGCTTTACCTCCCAACAGGTTTTCAACCATCGGAATCTCACAAAGTGATGCTGTTCTGCGACCCTGCAGCCCGTGCGCGAATGCCACTCAAGAATTATAGCGGAATCGCAGATCAGTTCAATCTCATCATTGCCTGCAGCTATAATTCAAGAAATGGTGCATTCGAGCCTGCCGTCAAAGCTGTCAATTCGATGCTCAGCGACATCCGCCAACGATATGCCGTTGATACCGCAGGCGTTTACCTTGCAGGTTTTTCAGGGGGTGCGCGTCTGGCCACGCTACTGGCAATGGAGAATGAGATATTCGCCGGAGTCATTGCATGTGGCGCGTCCTTTCCTTCGCATAAAAAAATTATGTCCGAACGAAGGATTCCTTATGTCCTAGTGATTGGCGACACCGATATGAATTTTAACGAGACGTTTCAATCATTCACGTATTTGAAACAGATCGGCAATCCCGCAACTCGTATTGTTTTTTCAGGAGGTCATGACTGGCCGCCTGCTGGCAATTTCGAGGAAGCGGTGATGTGGCAATTTCTGCAACGCGGCGGTACGCAGAATATTAAGGAGGTTTACCAACACGCGGTGACAAATATTCAATCGTTGATCGCACACCAACAGTTTTACCAGGCATATCTTCTGGCAGAAAAAACCACCGATGACCTGGCTGCTCACATTGACGTGAGGGAAGCAGATTCATTAAAAGAAATGATATCCGAAGACTCAAAATATTTAAAGCAGAAGAAAGGCTGGGACAAATGCATGAAGACAGAAGCGGAATTACGCGAACGTTTTTACGATCACTATCGAAATTTATTGGTGGATGCGCCGCACCCGGATACGTCCTATCGCGACGGCGATTGGGTGGGCTTCAGACAGCAATTTAACAGGCTTCATTCTTCAAAGGATGAATGTAAACGTATGTCAGGGGTGCGTTTGCTCGATTATGCGTGGAGAACTCCGGCAGAAGATAGCTGGCGCTTTATAACGTTCCGGGACTTTGCGCGCGCACACAGCCTGGCGAAGCTTTGGGCATTTTTTTCTCCGGAAAATCAGTACGCCTGGACGACGCTGGCCCGCACTTCAGCGCTTCAGGGAAAAACAAATGATGCCCTAAAATATATCGAGCTGGCATTGAAGAAAGGCGTAAAAAAGCATGTCATCATTGAAGACGAATCATTTGCTTCGATCCGCCATCTCGAGGAATTCAAAAAAATTGTAGAGGATTAATTTGCGCTTGCTGACGATGAAAATGCGATCACGTTCCGACTGTCCGGAGCAAGGCGTTACGTCTTCGCGTGCGTAGCCGCAAATGCTTTTATTTCACTGTAATGTCGCAATCGACGGGATTCCGCAGGTTAAATGAGAGCCTAATGTAGTCGCGGCGGCCGACAATTAAGGTGTGAATGACGTTAAATGAACTAAATGAGATCATGTTCGTTCGAACTTTCCCACCAAATCGTCTGTAAAGAAATCAGACTGACATTCAATGAATTAGGTAACCTCCGTCATTTCTGTTAACCGATTGTATACGGTCATCCGGGCTCGTGTTACCGTTTGTATACTCCAAAGAAAATGCTAGCATGTTGCAATCGTTTTCCTTTGCGCATGCTAACCGCAAGTGTTAACACGCGGCCCTGGCGTTAACCAAACCCACTACAAATGATAAAGATTGCGATTTGTCGGAAGGACGTTTATGGAGATGCGCTTTCCGTTTTGCTCGACAAAGCTGATGGATTTAACGTTGTTGGCATTTTTGGAAACCCGGTCGAAGCCGTAGAAACGCTTCACATCACACCCAACGTACTTCTTATCGATATTGCAGGCTCGCTGCACGAAACCTGCAGGCAAATTCAAGTAATCAAAGCAAATTATCCACCAGTCAAGTTGCTGATGTTGACCGACGCAGATGACACCGATTCAATAATTGGAACCGTGCGGGCAGGTGTCGATGGCTATCTTCTCCTCAATACATCGTTGCTGATGTTGCGCGAAGCAATCACGGAAGTTTCGAAAGACGGATTTCCAGTAAGCCCTGTTATTGCGCGATCATTGTTACAAATGCTTTCCAACTCACCGGAAAAGCCACTCGCAGATTCGCTCACAGACCGTGAGAAAGAAGTTCTCGAGCAGTTAGTGAACGGAATGTCTTACAAATTGATATCAGCGAACCTCGGTATAGCAATCAACACTGTTCGATCTCACATAAAAAAACTGTACGAAAAACTGGATGTGAATTCAAAATCGGAAGCAGTATCCAAGGCGTTGCGTCAAAGACTTGTCGAGGCAGGGTAACATTTTGAAATTGCTCATGTGTAGAGAGCGGTAATGTGATGTTATCACATTATTATGTGACACACATAACACTGTTGGCTGACGATTGTTGCATGAATATGTGATTACTGGCCAATAGCCATAGCGGTAGATTTGAGGCACTAAACCCAAGCGCTATGAATCGTGGAACAGGTCTGTTCACGCTATTACTATGGGTATGCTCGAATGTTTACGCACAGTGTAACTTTGTTATTGAACACGCGAATACCGACGACCACTGCCTTTACGCCATCGAAGAAGTTGTTTGGCAAAATCTAGTACATGCTGCCGCGGTCTCGCCCGGGAACAGCGTTACTGCAACGGGCACCAACAACGAGCAATTTGATGCAGGCGCAATTTCTATCAATACTGTAAAAAATCATGGATGGGCAACGACCACCATTGATGAAACCGACACAGAAAGAATTTTTGGATTGTCGAATGCTCCCGCGGCCACACCTGCATGGGCCAGAGCACAGTTCGGCATTTACTTCTTAAACAATGGAACTTACCGCGTCTATGAATCCGGGAACTACCGATCGGGTGGTGACGGCACTTATGTTCAAAACGACGAATTTAAGATCGCTGTTGAAAACTCGATCGTCAAGTACTACAAGAACGGAACGCTATTCTACACGAGTGCCGTTACTCCAACGTTACCGCTACTTGTCGACGTGACCCTTAAACGCAAGAACACAGCAACGCCCGTCGCGACCATTAAGCAGGTTACGGTAACAAATGGGTCGAACGGCGCGTTCACCGCATCGGTCACTTCAGCGGGAACAGGCGCTTCCTACCAATGGCTCCTCAACGGAAATCCTGTTGGATCAGATGTAGCAACTTACTCAAACCCGGGTTTGACTTCAGGGGACAATCTCTCCTGTCAACTTACCGTCGGAACTGCGGGATGCGTTGCGAACGGATCGATCCTTACATCTAATGCAATTACGTTCACAACCAAACCAGCGACTACGTTCGGCACATATTACGCACTGACAAACGCATCTTCGCCTTCATGTCTTGATTCAAAAGAGAGCGCAGTTTTTCTGGATCTTGTAAAAGCAAGTGCGTCCGGTAATGATATTACGAAGAACGCCGGAACAAACGGCGCACATGATGCTTCTGCGTTTTCGGTAAATACAGTATCTAATAATGGTTATGCGGAAACCACAATTGCGGAAGTTCCAACAATGCGCACATTCGGACTATCATCCTCAAACGTTGGTTTGTCATACACGACCATTCAATTTGCGTTTTTTATCCGCGGAGACGGTACACTCGACATCTATGAATCAGGGACGTTCCGCCAGGGAAACGTTGCTGCGTACACAACGGGAACGATTCTGAAAATTGCAGTAGAGAATAACAAAGTGAAATATTATGTGAACGGAGCGGTTGAATATGTTTCAGCTACAACACCAACGCTTCCCCTGTATGTCGATCTCGCATTTACATCACTTAACGCAACACTAAATGACATCATGGTTGTGAATGGATCGACAGGATCATTCACAGCGGCTGGCTCGGCGCTCGGATCATCTCCGGTTTACGAATGGAAAGTGAACGGTGTAAGCGCGGGTGTCACAACTGCGAATTTTTCGAGCGCTGCACTTGCGAACAATGATCAACTCGTATGTGAAATAATCCCCGACCTAGCTGGGTGTACTTCTATTCAGGCACAGGTATTCGACCTCACAAGCACTGACTTCACGGGACAATTCTACATCAGCGCGAGTAGTGCGTCCGCGGCTTGCGCTGAAACAAGGGAGGAGATAACCTTCACGAACATTGTTAATGCTGTAGTAACCGGAAATGACATTGTGAAATTCGACGACAACCTTTCGGAAGCCTATAACAGTGGAGCCGTATCCTTTAATACTGTCAACAATAATGGTTACGCCGAAATGACCATTTCGCAGACAGGCACTTACAGGGCATTTGGGCTTGGTTCAGTAGATAGCGATCCTGCGAAAACAAGTATTGAATATGGAATAGAATTACGCGCAGATAACTTTCTTCATGTATTTGAAGGGGGAACTGATCGCGGAAGCTATACTGCCTTTGCCTCGGGTGATGTAGTTCGCGTGGGTGTAGAAAACAATGTTGTGAAGTATTATCTGAACAGCACCTTGCTGTACGCGTCATCTGCGTCCCCGACGTTGCCCCTGGTGGTTGACGTCGCCTTGTTTTCGCGTTTTCCGCTGGCGCAGATCGATGATGTGATTGTGAGCAACGGTAGCGCGCATGCATTTACGGCAACGAGTACAAATGCAGGCACTATACCTGTTTACCAATGGAAGCTAAATGGCGTAGATGTTGGAACGGGCGGCACTTCCTATTCAAACAGTCTCCTGGCAACCGGTGATATCATCACGTGTACAATGCGTCCAGATCTTGCTGGGTGCTCAACGACAGACTATCCATCAAATGCCGTTACGGTTTCGACAGTGGCCGGCGCATCTTCACCCACCACAACCTGGACAGGCAATGTTTCATCAGATTGGTTTAATAGTTCGAACTGGAGTAACGGCATACCAAAAGGTTATCACAAAGTCACAATTCCGGTAACCGGCACGGGCCGGTATCCGCAAATAACAACGACATCACCACAGGCCGCAGTGTTCGACCTCGATATTGACAATGGAGCGCAACTGACTATCACCGGAAGTAATTCGATTATTCTTTTCGATCAGTGGACAAACAATGGAACATTTAATGCCAATAGCTCTACCGTTAATCTACGCTCGTGCACGAACAACAAAAACACCCTTGTCGTTACATCTCCGGAGTCATTTCACCATCTCTCGATCAATAATGCGAACGGTGTTGAAATCAACGGTGAATTTCATATTACAGGACAGGCCTCGTTAACAAATGGCAAAGTGAGTTACCAAAACGCCGGCAGTTTGCTTGTCTTCGAAGACGATGCAACGGTGACAGGCGCTTCTTCGGCCAGTTATGTTCAGGGAAAAGTTCGTAAGGATGGAGATGACGCTTTTCAATTTCCAATCGGCAACAGCACACTCTTCCGTCCGCTGTCGATATTAGCACCATCCGGTTATGATGAATTTCTTGCTGAGTATTTCGCAGCGAGCGCAGTCACGATTGGCCGACCTACTGCGACGTCCCTGGCAATGATCTCGGGTTGTGAATATTGGTCGCTCACACACCCGAACACCGCGTCAGTT
>Ga0196965_1000679_pt1 | contig 16800 bp, 13 predicted proteins | sample S1_20metaG_FD_148668 | JGI IMG/M metagenome (GOLD analysis project Ga0196965, IMG submission 148668) | Soil microbial communities from Anza Borrego desert, Southern California, United States - S1_20 | ecosystem: Environmental > Terrestrial > Soil > Desert | place: USA: California | collected... | reverse complement strand
CGACGACCGAGCCCTGAGCCGACGGCTGATGGATCGTCGTCACAGCGATGACGCATGCGATTCTCTCGTCAGGGCGGCGAGGTTCCCCCGTTTCGTGTGCGGTCAGTGGTGGCTTCGGTCGCCGCTGGCCGGGTGGTCCGGTGCGACTCACGCGCGAAGCACGCCGACGAGTGGCGTCGATGCCCTCACGGGTGCCTGCGCGCGGCCTTGGCCGGCTGCATTCCCCAAAAGAGGTTGCCTGTTAGGCAACACTTATGAGCTTTACCTGGACAGGTGATCGCCGCCACAGTGGTCCGAGGTGTGCAGACGTCGACGAGGGGGCTGCCCAACATGACCGTGCGAGCCAGCGAAGTCCGGCCGGTCCCTAGCGCTGGTCGGGTGACCGTCCCAGACCCGCGTGACGACGCCTTCCGGTTCCTGGCCCGCTCCGTGGCGCCGGTCGGCGTCCCGAATCCGCCGATGTCGATCACCTCCTCGATGATCGAACTGGTCGGCCGGGGTGGGGCGCCGACGTCCTCCTGGCACGGCGACCGCACTTCGGTCAGCCTGGCCGCGGTCGAGTCGGGCTTCGAGAACCTGCACGACGGCGAGGCGCTGCGCTCGGTGATGGTGTTCTGATGACCGTCCCGCGCATCGACAAGGCCGTCGTCTCCGGGGTCTTCAGCCTCGACGGGCAGGACTTCGACGTCGACAACAACGTCTGGCTGGTCGGGGACGACGACGAGGTGATCGCCATCGACGCCCCGCACGATGCCGCGCCGATCTTGGCGGCGGTGGCCGGCCGGACGGTGACCGGGATCGTGCTCACCCACGGCCACAACGACCACATCACCGCAGCCGTCCGGCTGCGCGAGGCCACCGGGGCACCGATCTGGCTGCACCCGGACGACCGGATGCTGTGGGACGTCGTCCACCCCGACACCGCACCGGACCGTGACCTGGTCGACCGCACCCGGCTCACCGTCGGCGGCATCCACCTGGACGCACTGCACACCCCGGGCCACTCGCCGGGCAGCACCTGCCTGCACGCGGCCGACCTGGGCACCGTCTTCACCGGCGACACGCTCTTCTGCGGCGGGCCGGGGGCGACTGGCCGTTCCTACAGCGACGAGCCGACCATCCTCAGCTCCATCCGGACCCGGCTGTTCACCCTGGACGGCGCCACCGTGGTCAAGACCGGCCACGGCGACGACACCACGATCGGCGCCGAGGTCGGCCTCCTCTCTCCAGCCGTCGCTGACGACGACCGTCTCCCCGAGCAGCAGCTCGATCAGCAGTCGCGCTAGGCCGTGGTCCGCGATGGTCACCACCACGACGTCCCCGCTGTCCGCGGGGACGCGCACCGGCCGGTGCAGCAACAAGACGGCAACCGCGAGGTGCCGGAGTGAACGCCGGGGGACGCAACCGGGGCGCGACCCAGAGGGCCCAGCGTGCCGGGACACGAGTGCCGTCCAGCGCCGTAGGCGCGGCCCTAGCATCTCGAAGGTGTCACGACTACGACGAAGAGGTCAGCAGTGTCCGACTCCGCAGTGACCGCACTCAACCCCACGACGGCTGCTGAACGCAGGCGGGTGGCCACCGCGACCGTCATCGGTACGACGATCGAGTGGTACGACTTCTTCATCTACGCGAATGCCGCCGGTCTGGTGTTCGCGCAGACCTACTTCGCGCCCGCCGGGGAGTCGACGGCCATTCTGCTGTCCTTCGCGACCGTGGGCCTGAGCTTCCTCTTCCGGCCGCTCGGCGCAGCCCTCGCCGGACACTTCGGGGACAAGATCGGGCGCAAGCGCATGCTGGTGCTCACGCTCCTCCTCATGGGCGGGTCGACGACGCTGATCGGACTGGTGCCGACCTACGCTTCGATCGGCGTTGCCGCTCCCATCCTGTTGCTGCTCCTGCGCATCCTCCAGGGGATCTCGGCGGGCGGGGAGTGGGGTGGAGCCGTGCTGATGGCGGTCGAGAACGCACCGGTCAAGAAGCGGGGCATGTATGGCGCGTTCCCGCAGATCGGTGTGCCCATCGGCATGCTGCTCGCGTCCGGGATGCTCGCCCTGATGAGCGGGGTGATCGCTCCGGGTCAGGCGTTCCTCGACTGGGGTTGGCGGGTGCCGTTCCTGCTGAGCGTCGTCCTGCTGTTCGTCGGCGTGATGATCCGCCGCAAGGTCGACGAGAGTCCGGTGTTCAAGGAGATCGCCGCGAGAGGCGCGACGACCCGCATTCCCGCCCTGCGGCTCTTCAGCCACCACCTCCCGCTCGTCATCCTCGCCGCGCTCACGTTCGCGGGGAACAACGCGGCCGGGTACATGACCACCGGGGGGTTCATCCAGAACTACGCCACCAACCCCGAGGGACCGGTCGGGCTCGAACGGACCCCGGTCCTCCTCGCCGTGTCCTTCTCGGCTGTCGTGTGGCTCGGCACCACGTGGGCGGGTGGTCTCATCTCCGACCGGATCGGCCGGCGGAACACCTACTTCCTCGGGTTCTCCTGCCAGCTCCTGACGGTCTTCCCGCTGTTCGCGCTGGTCAACACCGGGCGCGTCGGGCTCCTCGCTCTCGGCCTGGCGCTCTTCAGCATCGGGACCGGCCTCACCTATGGGCCGCAGGCGGCGTTCTTCTCGGAGCTGTTCCCCGCGTCCATCCGCTACTCGGGTGTGTCCATCTCCTACGCCCTGGGGTCCATCCTGGGCGGTGCCTTCGCACCGCTGATCGGCACCGCGCTCGTCCAGCGCACCGGCACGGTCTACTCCGTCGGGTGGTACCTCATCGGGATCACGCTGGTGGCCATGTGCGCCACGGCGCTCATCCGCGACCGCCGCGGGATCGCGCTCGGGCCCGAGAACGAGGAGGAACAGGCCCAGAACCCGATCTACGGCCTGCGCCACGCTGACACGGCGCGTGTCTGAGGCGCGGTTGCCCGGTCCGGTGACTGCGCGGAGCGAGAGCGGCGGTACCGCGCCTGTCGTTGCCGCTCTGCTCGGGCGGTTGCCGGGCCGGGTGGAGACATCCCCGGGCGAGTTGGACCGGTACCGGCGGGACAGATCAGGTCAGGTCAGCAGCGGCCCTCCTCTGTGCTCGGTGGAAGCCACATCGGTGGAGGACATCCAGGAGACCTGCCGGATCGCCAGCGCCCACGGCGTCCCGGTTGTGACACGAGGGGCAGGCACCGGCCTGGTCGGCGGGGGGATCGCCGGGGTCGGCGAGATCGTCTTGTCCACCCGGGCCATGGACCGCGTCCTGCGGGTCTCCGTGGAGAACCGTCTCGCCGTCGTCGAGCCGGGGGTCATCAACGCCGAGCTCAACAGGCAGCTGGCGGAGCGAGGGCTGTGGTGGGCCCCCGATCCGGCCAGCCGGGGGATCTCCACCGTCGGGGGGAACGTCGCCACCAACGCCGGCGGACTGCTCTGCGCCAAGTACGGCGTGACGCGGGAGTCCGTGCTGTCGCTCAAGGTCGTCCTGGCCGGCGGCCAACTGATCAGCGTCGGTCACGACACCGTCAAGGGCGTCACCGGACTGGACCTGTGTGCGCTCATGATCGGGTCCGAAGGGACGCTGGGGGTGATCGCCGAGTGCACGCTGAAGTTGCGGCCCCTCGTCCGCGGCTCGGTGGCGACCATCAGCGCCTACTTCTCATCGGTCGAGCGGGCCGCACAGGCCGCTGCGGCGATCGTCGCGGCGGGCCTGACACCGGCTGTGATGGAGCTGCTGGACCGCCGGACGCTGGAGTGCGTGAGCCGCTACAACGGCCTGGACCTCCTGGCGCGCGGCGACTCCCTGCTCCTGGTGCAGACCGACGGCACGGGAGCGGTCGCGGAGGCGGAGGCGGTGCACGCGCTCGTAATGGCCGCTGGTGGTGCGGCCGAGCTCACGACGGACCCGGACGAATCCGCACGGCTGATGGCCGTGCGCCGCGAGGCGTTCCCCGCCATCGAGAGCCTGGGCACCCTGCTGGTGGAGGACGTCGCCGTCCCGCTGGACCGGATGAGCGCCGTGTTCGAACGGGTGCGGGAACTCGAGGAGCGCTACGACCTCATCATCCCGACGGCCTGCCACGCCGGGGACGGGAACCTGCACCCCGCCTTCGCCTTCCAGGGCGACGAGGTGCCGGAGGCGGTCTGGAACGCGGCGGAGGAACTGTTCGAGTACGCGTTGGAGCTCGGCGGAACCCTCTCCGGGGAGCACGGGATCGGTCTGCTCAAGCGCCGGTGGCTGAAGGACGAGCTCGGTGACGTCCAGATGGCGATCCAGCGGCAGATCAAGGCCGTCTTCGACCCCGCCGGGATCCTGAACCCGGGCAAGGTCTTCTCACCGCAGTCCTGAGGAGCCGTGCCAGCCGGTCACCGGTGGTCCCGCGCTCTCGACCGGTTGGCCGGCCGGATCCGCTTCGAGCGCGACCGCGTCTTCCTCCTCGACGTGGGGGAGCGTGCGTTCCAGTCGCTGCCACAAGAACCCGGGTCCGTTGCAGCCGACGGTGGCGCGCAACGGGTACTGCGGTTCCTCCGAGCCAACGTCAGCTCGCGGCACCCCGCGTCAGGAAGACCGGCGCGAAGAACGCGGCCAGCCGGTCCGTCGCCGTCAACGGCAGCACATCAGCGACGTACTGGTCCGGCCGGACGACCACGACGGCGCCACCACGGTCGACGCCCCGGAGCTCGAAGATGTCCTGCTGGGGGTCCACGGCATACACCTTCTCGTAGTCGACCAGGCCGAACGGGCCGATGCGGGGGAGGAAGGCCTCGGGCACGGAGCTCATGTCCACGTCCTCGAAGGACTGCTGGTAGACCACCTTGACGTCGAACCAGGCGTCGACGTCGGCGCCGTCCGGTGTATGGGTGACGACCGGCGAGTCGGGAGAGTGCGCGAGCCACTCTGCGAAGTCGGTGAGGGCTGATGGCTGTCCTGGCGTGGCGGTGTCGGCGAAGGCGTAGATGCGCCACCGCCCGTCGGCGCGGGCGTGGTGGCCGAGATGCGCGGGGTTGGCGTCGCAGACCCGGACGACCGGCGCCGACCGGAATCGCTTGCCGATGGGGAACCCGGTAGCGCAGGCCTGGTGCTCCGGGTCGGCGACGAGGACGGAGGGCTGGTACTGGGTCATGAAGCCCGCCGGGAACTCGAACGTCTTCACGTAGAAGTCCTCGAGCTCGGACGGGTCGGCGAGCGCTTCAGGCTTCGCCGCCATCAGCGTCGACCACTGCTTGTCGAAGTCGATGAGGTCCTTCGCGACGACCCGGCGCTCCGCGGCGTAGCTGCTCAACAGCGATTCGGGGCTCCGGCCGTCGAGCACGTGGCCGAGCTTCCAGGCGAGGTTGAAACCGTCCTGCATCGACACGTTCATGCCCTGGCCGGCCTTGGCGCTGTGCGTGTGGCAGGCATCGCCGGTGATGAACACACGCGGCGTGCGGGGGCTGGTGCCGTTCGCCGGTGCGTCGTCGAACCTGTCGGCGAGGCGGTGGCCCACCTCGTACACGCTGTGCCAGGCGACGTGCTCCACGCGCACCGTGTAGGGATGCATGATCTGGTTGGCCCTGGCGATGATCTCCTCGATCGAGGTCCTGCGAACCGCGCCGTGGTCGTCCGGGGACACCTCGCCCAGGTCGACGTAGAAGCGGTCGAGGTGCCCGCCTTCGCGCGGGATCAGCAGGATGCTGCCCCCGTCCTGCGACTGGATGGCGCACTTGGTGCGGATGTCGGGGAAGTCGGTGACGGTGAGGACGTCCATCACGCCCCACGCGTGCAGCGCCTGGTCACCGGCGAGCGTGCCCCCGATCGCCTGGCGCACGGCGCTGCGCGCGCCGTCGCAGCCGACCACGTACTTCGCGCGCACGGTGCGCGTCTGTCCCTCCCGCGGGCCGCTGCTGTGGCGCAGGGTGACCGTGACGGGGTGCTCGCCGCCGTCGGCGACCTCCAGGCCGACGAACTCCAGGCCGAAGTCGGGCCTCAGCCGGGCCGGGGAGTTGGCCATGAACTCGGCGAAGTAGTCCTGCACGCGCGCCTGGTTGACGATCAGGTGGGGGAACTCGCTGACCCCGGCCGGGTCGTCAGGAGTCCGCTTCGCGCGCACGATGTGCGACGGGTCGGCCGCGTCCGGCCTCCAGAACGACATCGTGGTGATCCGGTAGGCCTCCTCGATGATGCGGCCGGCGAAGCCGAACGCCTGGAAGGTCTCTACGCTGCGCGCCTGGATGCCGTCGGCCTGGCCGACTTCGAGCCGGCCGCTGCGCCGTTCGACGATGCGCGTGGTCACGTTGGGGAACTGCGACAGCTGGGCGGCGGTGATCATGCCCGCGGGACCAGTGCCGACGATGAGGACGTCGATCGCGTCGGGCAGTTCCTCCGGGCGGTCGATTCCGACACCGGCAGCGGGCTCGACACGTGGATCTCCGGACACATACCCACGGTGGTGGAAACGCACTGGTCCTCCTGGGGTTGTTGTGATCGCGGTGATCCGCGCTCAGGTCGCGTTCGATAACCGAGACATCAGTTCGATATCGAGTACACCGCATCGTAGCCGTCAGCTGGTGGCCGGTTCAAGGGCGGTGGCGGACCGCTGAAGCGGGCTGGTCGCTCGACCCGGGGGTGGTGCTCGTGGGCGTAGGACGTGCCGGTGGTGGGCTGCCCGCCGGTGGCCTCGGCGCCGGGCCGGCACGCCGGAGCGGGGTCGGTACGACGAGGTCCACGCCAGGCGCGGGGGCGCACCTGCAGCAGTTCCGGCGCGGCAGGCGGGGCGTGCGGGCTGACCTGTCGACCACGCGCGTACCCACCGGCGCCATCCGCGCATGCCAGGATGCCGCCAGCCGGTCCGCGCGCGGTCCGCCGACGGGTCGTGGGTCTGTGCCCGCCGCCGGTCGGCCGGCCGGGCCCGGACGCTCCGGGGGCCAGCATCTCGGAGAGGACGGCGATGGCCGAACAGCAGACCGGCGCTGCCCCGCAGTCGCAGACCCTGGACCGCGGGATCCGCATCCTCGAGCACCTGGCCTCGGCGGGCCGCCCGTTGCCCATTGCCGAGATCGGGTCCGCCGTCGGGCTGCACCGGTCGATCGCCTACCGGCTGCTGCGCACGCTGGAGGACCACCAGCTGGTCGACCGGGTGTCGGCCGGCCAGTACACGGCAGGCCTCGGGCTCGTCACACTCGCCCGCGGCGTGCGGGCGGGGCTGCAGGCCGCGGCGAGCCCGTGGCTGCACGGGCTGGTCGAGGAGCTGGGCATGACCGCCTTCCTGGTGGTCCGCTCCGGCGTCGATGCGGTCACCGTCACGAGTGTGGAGCCACAGCACACCGCAGCGCATGTCGCGTACCGCCCCGGCAGCCGTCACCCGGTCGACCGAGGTGCGCCCGGGCTCGCTCTGCTCATGCCCGACCCACCGGCACCCGGCGACCGCACCGAGCTCCGGGACGCCCGGCGCACCGGGTGGGCGACGTCGCACGGAGAGGTCATCCCGGGTCTCCGTTCGGTCGCGGCACCCATCGTCGGCGCGGACGGCAGCGCCCGTGGGGCGATCGCCGTCGTCTACCTGGACGAGGACGCGGACGTCGCGACGATCGGGCAGGCCGTCGTCATTGCTGCGCAGAAGACCGCGGCGGCACTGACCTGACGCGTCCGCCGGCCCGCGGCCCGGTCGACCGGACCGGGGCCGCGGGCCCCCGCACCAGCCGCTCGTCCACCTGTCCGGTCAGCACACCCGGCTCAGTACGAGGCGCGCTCGATCCCGTCTGCCGCGGGCACCCAGCGTGCGGCCAGTGACTCCGAGCCGCGCGCGAGGAGCGCGACGTCGGCGCCGACGAGGACGAACGACGCGCCTGCGTCCAGGTAGGACTGGGCGACGGTCGGGTCGAAGGCGTTGACCCCGGCGGGGGTGCCCGCGGAGCGGATCGCTTCCAACGCCCGCAGCACGGCGGCTGTGACGTCGGGATGCGTCTGCTGACCGAGCAGGCCCATCGATGCGGCCAGGTCGGAGGGGCCGACGAACACGCCGTCGATGCCGTCCACCGCCGCGATCGCCGCCGCGTTGTCGACGCCGCTCGCGGTCTCGACCTGGACGAACACGGAGACGTACGCGTCTGCGTCGGCGAGGTAGTCGTCCACGCGGTTCCACCGGGCCGAGCGGGCGAGCGCCGAGCCCACGCCGCGGCGGCCGCGGGGTGGGTAGCGGACGGCCTGGACGACCGCCTGGGCTTCGGCGGCCGAGGAGATCATCGGCACGAGGATGTTCTGTGCGCCGAGATCCAGCACCTGCTTGATCGTGACCACGTCGCCGATCGGCACGCGGACCACCGGGGTGGCCGGATAGGCCGCCACCGCCTGCAGCTGTGCCAACACCGTCTCGAGCCCGTTGGGGGAGTGCTCCATGTCGATGAGCACCCAGTCGAGGCCGGCGCCGGCGCAGATCTCCGCGACGAGCGGTGAACCGGAGCTCACCCACATGCCCGCGAGCGGCCGCTCCGACCGGCCGAGTCGATCCCGGAACGTCGGACTCAGACGAAGCGGCATGCGATCGACCCCATCGTCCCGTAGTCGCACACGACGCTGTCGCCGCGGGAGACCCACATCGGTCGGGTGAACGACCCGGCGAGGACGATCTCCCCCGCACCGAGGCCGGCACCGTGCTGTGCGAGCTTGTTCGCCAGCCATGCCACACCGACGCCGGGGTGGCCGAGGACGCCGGCCGCGACACCGGTCTCCTCGATGGTCTCGTTGCGGTAGAGCAGCGCGGAGATCCACCGCAGGTCGACGTCGTCGGGGCGTTTGGGCGTGCCCCCGAGCACCATCCCGCCGTAGGCGGCGTTGTCGCTGATGGTGTCGACGATGGTGCGACCCTCGAGCTCGATGTGCGAGTTCAGCACCTCGAGCGCGGGCGTGACGTACTCCGTCGCCCGCAGCACGTCGAACAGGGTGCAGTGCGGCCCCTCGAGCGGCTTGCTCAGCACGAACGCGAGCTCGACCTCGATGCGCACGTTCGAGTACGCGTCGAACGGGATCTGTGCGCCGCTCTCCCACACCGTGTCGTCGAACATGACGCCGTAGTCCGGCTCCGTGATGCCCGTCGCCTGCTGCATCGCACGGGAGGTGAGACCGATCTTGCGTCCCACCAGCCGGCGGCCGGCCGCCAGGCTCTTGTCGCGCCAGACCCCCTGGATGGCATACGAGTCCTCGACGGTGGCGTCGGGGTACCGCGCCGTGATCCGCGGGATGACGCGGCGCTCACGATCCGCGTCGGCCAGTTCATCGGCGATCGCGGCGATCACCTCGGCTTCGAGCATGCGTTGACTCCTCCTGGTGGAACGGGTCAGAGCTGGTTGCCCAGCTTGTACTCGCCCTGCTTCCAGGTCGGCATCGACTCCTCACCCTCGCTCGGACGCGTGTAGGAGAACCCGTCGGCGCCGATCGTCACCGCCATCTCCGAGTTCTCGGTGCGGGCGACGACAGGCTGGGGATTGCCGTCGAGGTCGAGCACGAGCGACGCCTCGGTGTACCAGGAGGGCACGACCGGGTTGCCCCACCAGTCGCGGCGCTGGTTGTCGTGGACGTCCCAGGTGACCACCGGGTTGTCGGGGTCGCCGGTGTAGTAGTCCTGCGTGTAGATCTCGACGCGGTGACCGTCGGGGTCGCGGAGGTAGAGGTAGAACGCGTTGGAGACGCCGTGACGGCCAGGGCCCCGCTCGATGGCGTCAGAGCGCCGCAGTGCGCCGAGCTTGTCGCAGATCGCGAGGATGTTGTGCTTCTCGTGCGTGGAGAACGCGACGTGGTGCATGCGCGGTCCATCGCCGCCGGTCATGGCGGTGTCGTGCACGGTGGGCTTGCGCCGCATCCACGCCGCGTACACGGTGCCCTCGTCGTCCTGGATGTCCTCGGTCACGCGGAACCCGAGGGTCTGCATGTAGGCCACGGCACGCGGCACGTCGGGGGTCACCTGGTTGAAGTGGTCGAGGCGGACGAGCGCGCCCGGCGTGTACAGGTCGTAGCGCCACGCGAGCCGCTCGACGTGCTCCACGTCGTGGAAGAACTCGTACGGGAACCCGAGCGGGTCCTCGACGCGCACCGAGTCGCCGATGCCCTTGGTCCAGCCCTCGGCGCGACGTTCGACCCGGCAACCGAGCTCGGTGTAGAACGCGACGGCCTTGTCCAGGTCCTCGGGCGTGCGAACGCGGTACGAGAACGCGGCGACCGCGGCCACCGGACCCTTGCGCAGCACGAGGTTGTGGTGGATGAACTCCTCCATCGAGCGGAGGTAGACGCTGTCCTCGTCCTCCTCGGTGACCACCAGGTCGAGCACGTCGACGTAGAACTGACGCGAGGCCGCCAGGTCGGTCACCACGAGCTCCATGTAGGCACAGCGCAGGACGTCCGGCGGCGCCGCCTGCGGCGTGGCGATGGGGTTGTCGCTGTGGATGGGCGCTTCCTGCGAGACGTAGAAGCCCGAGGACGTGAGGGTGCGGTCGTTTGCGCGGGTCATGTCGGCGTCCTTGCTCGAGTAGGGGGTTCGGAGGTTCGGGTTCAGCTCAGCGGAGTTCCGGGTCGTCCAGCGACGGCTCGGGGTGCTCCTGCTTGCCGAAGGTCGGGTTGTGCACCTTGCCGAGCGTGATGTGCACCGCCTGCTGGTCGGTGTAGAAGTCGATCGAGCGGTAGCCGCCTTCGTGACCGAGCCCCGAGGCCTTGACGCCACCGAACGGGGTGCGCAGGTCCCGCACGTTGTTCGAGTTCAGCCACACCATGCCGGCCTCGACGGACTGGGCGAAGTTGTGCGCGCGCTTGAGGTCGTTCGTCCAGATGTAGGCGGCGAGGCCGTACCTGGTGTTGTTCGCCAGCGCGAGCGCCTCCTCGTCGGTGTCGAACGGCGTGATCGCGACGACCGGACCGAAGATCTCCTCCTGGAAGATGCGGGCGTCCGGGGCGACGTCGGCGAACACCGTCGGGGCCACGAAGTTGCCCGCGTCGAAGCCCTCCGGACGCCCACCGCCGGCGACGAGGCGAGCCTCGGTCTTGCCGATCTCGACGTAGCTCATCACCTTGTCGTAGTGCTCGGGGTGCACGAGGGCGCCGACCTCGGTGTCCGGGTCGTGCGGGTAGCCGACCTTGACCCGCTCGGCCTGCGCGGCGTAGCGCTCGACGAACTCGTCGTACACGTCCCGCTGCACGATGATCCGGCTGCCGGCGGTGCAGCGTTCACCGTTGAGCGAGAAGACGCCGAAGATGGTCGCGTCGATCGCGGCGTCCAGGTCGGCGTCGGCGAAGACGACCGCCGGCGACTTGCCGCCGAGCTCCATCGACAGGCCCTTGAGGAACGGCGCGGCGTTGCCGAAGATGATCTGCCCGGTCCGGCTCTCGCCGGTGAAGGAGATCAGCGGCACGTCAGGGTGCTTCACCAGCGCGTCGCCGGCGTCCTCACCGAGGCCGTTCACGAGGTTGAAGACGCCCTTCGGTACCCCGGCCTCCTCGAAGATCCCCGCCCACAGCGACGCGGACAGCGGCGTGAACTCGGCGGGCTTCAGCACGACGGTGTTGCCGGTCGCCAGCGCCGGACCGAGCTTCCACGACGAGAGCATGAACGGCGTGTTCCACGGCGTGATCAGCCCTGCGACGCCGATCGGCTTGCGGTTGACGTAGTTGATCTGGCGGCCGGGCACCTTGAAGGTGTCGTCCGCCTGGGCGACGATCAGGTCGGCGAAGAACCGGAAGTTCTCGGCCGCCCGGCGTGCCTGCCCGAGCGCCTGGGTGATCGGCAGGCCGGAGTCGAACGACTCGAGCTCCGCGAGCCGGGCGTCGCGGGACTCGACGATGTCGGCGACGCGGTGCAGGACTCGCGAGCGGTCACGGGGGAGCAGCCGCGGCCACGGTCCCTCGGCGAAGGCTCGGCGGGCGGCGGCGACAGCCCTGTCGATGTCGGCTTTCTTGCCGGCGGCGGCCTGCAAGTACACCTGGTTCGAGACAGGGTCCAGCACGTCGAACGTGTCGCCGTCCGCCGAGTCGACGAACTCGCCGTCGATGTAGTGCTGGATGCGGGTAGGCAGGTCGGTGGGGACGTGGCGTTCCGCGCCGAGCGTGGCGATGTTGGTCATGGGGTCTCCCGGATAGGGGTGAAGAGGCTGCAGGCCTCATCGGGTGTTCGTGCGGCATGGAACTGCGGGGCGTCACCGACCGGGGTCTGCGTGCGACCTGTTCGGGCCGCTGGACGGCTTCATGGCGTCGGTGTGTGAACCTGCTGGAGGGCCTCGTCGTAGCGGGCGCGCCAGTGGGCGTTCATGGGAAACAGCCCGTCCACCGGGTGTCCCTCCGCGACCCGGGCGGCAACCCAGGCGTCTTCGTCCTCCTGGGCGAGGGCCGCGTCGACGACCTCCTCGACGAGCGTGGGCGGGATGACGATCACCCCGTCCGCGTCACCCACGACGACGTCGCCCGGCTGGACGGTCGTGCCGCCACAGCCGATCGTGACGTCGACGTCCCACGGCACATGACGTCGGCCGAGGACGGCGGGATGCGCGCCGCTGGTGTAGACCGGGATGCCGACCGCGGCGACGGCCTCGTAGTCGCGCACTCCGCCGTCGGTCACGATGGCGGCTGCCCCGCGGGCGTGGGCACGGATGGCGAGGATGTCCCCGAGCGTTCCGGAGCGGGTCTCCCCGCGTGCCTCGATGACGATGACCTCTCCTTCGCCCACCGCGTCGAAGGCGCGCTTCTGGGCGTTGTAGCCGCCTCCGTGGGAGGCGAACAGGTCCTCCCGGTGGGGGACGAAGCGCAGCGTGCGGGCGGTCCCGACGACCTTCCGGTCCGGGTGCATCGGGCGGACACCGTCGATCGTGACGTCGTTCAGACCCCGCTTGCGCAGCTGTTGGGACAGGCCGGCGACGGGCGCCTTCTCCAGCTTCGCCCGCAGCTCCGGGGTCAGGACGCCGGGGGCTGAGGCTGCCGAGGAGGCGATCGGCTCGGCGGGGAGTCCGGCGGCCTCGCGCGACCCCCACGCCTCGGCGCGCTGTGTGTCGTCCACCGCGGGAAGCGACCCGAGTGAGGCGTCGAACGACGCCGTGCCCTGGACCACCGTGGTGACGAGCCGTCCTGAGCTCGGTGCACCGGCCACGCCCGGCGCGTCGACCTCGACCTCGACGACGTCCCCGGGAGCCACGACGGAGGAACCCGCGGGCGTGCCGGTGAGGATGACGTCCCCGCTCTCCAAGGTGAAGTGCTGCGACAGGTCGGCGACCATCTGCGGGAACGTGAAGAGCAGCCCGGCGGTGGTGTCGTCCTGGGCGATCTCGCCGTTCACCCACACGCGCACGCGGAGCGCATCAGGAGGCACGATCCGCGCGTCGATGAGCTCGGGGCCGATCGGGGTGAAGCCGTCGCCGCCCTTGGACCGGACGTTCGACCCGCGGTCGTTCGCGCGCAGGTCGTACAGGCCGAAGTCGTTGCTCGCGGTCACCCAGGCGACGTGCGACCACGCGTCCTCGGCCGACACGCGGCGGGCGGGCTCGCCGATGACGAGCGCGACCTCGCCCTCGAAAGCGAGGAGTTCGGTTCCCTCGGGGCGCTCGATCGCGCCGCCAGAGGCCGCCACCGAACTCGAGGGCTTGAGGAAGTACGAGGGGTGAGCCGGTCGCCGGCCGCGCTGGTCGGCGCGCGACGGGTAGCTCAGGTGTACGGCGATGATCTTGCCTGGTCGACCGGGAAGACCCGCAAAACGTAGGTCTGCGGCGTGCCCCTCGTGGCCGTTGTGAGTCGTCATTGGCTCCCCTTGGATCGTATGCGAAATCGTATATGGTGACCTGGAGCGCAGTCAAGCCACTCCCGGCGACCTCCGCTAGGGGGTCCGACGACGAAGGAACGCCGCCATGAGCGAGAGCCGCGAATCCGTTCTGCTGGCCGATGTCCCCGATGGACTGTTCATCGGCGGCGACTGGCGTGCTGCTGAGGGCGACAAGAGGTTGCGGGTGTTCGACCCTGCCACGGGTGGGGTCGTGAAGCAGATCGCAGATGCGTCCGTCGCCGACGGCAGGTCGGCGCTCGACGCGGCGGACGCAGCCTTTTCCGCCTGGTCGCGCACACCCCTCCGGGAGCGGGCGGAGCTGCTCCGCCGCGCGTTCGACCTGCTGCAGGAGCGCAAGGAGGACTTCGCCCTGCTGATGGCGATCGAGATGGGCAAGCCGATCGCCGAGGCCCGGGGCGAGGTCGCCTACGGAGGCGAGTTCGTCCGGTGGTTCAGCGAGGAGGCGGCGCGGATCCAGGGTCGCTACGGGCCGAACCCCGAGGGCACCGGCCGGATGATCGTCTCCCAGCACGCGCTGGGTCCGTGCTACCTGATCACGCCGTGGAACTTCCCCCTGGCGATGGCCACCCGCAAGATCGCCCCGGCGCTCGCAGCGGGCTGCACGGTCGTCATCAAGCCGGCGGAGCTGACACCGCTCACGACGCTCTACTTCGTCAAGCTGCTCCAGGACGCCGGGCTGCCGAAGGGCGTGGTCAACGTGATCACGACCAGCACGTCCGGTGCGGTGTCGGAGCCGATCATCCGCGACCCGCGGCTGCGGAAGCTGTCGTTCACCGGCTCCACCCCGGTCGGGCAGAAGCTGCTGGCACAAGCCGCGGAGGGCGTGCTCCGCACCTCCATGGAACTCGGTGGCAACGCGCCGTTCGTGGTCTTCGACGACGCCGACCTCGGCAAGGCGGTCGACGGGGCCATGGCGGCGAAGTTCCGCAACATCGGCCAGGCGTGCACCGCCGCCAACCGCTTCCTCGTGCACCGATCGGTCGCCGACGAGTTCGCAGCTCGGGTGACCGAGCGCGTCGAGGCCATGCGGATCGGTCGGGGCACCGAGGACGGCGTGGTCATCGGGCCGCTCATCGACGACCGGGCCGTGACCAAGGTCGACGCGCTCGTCACCGATGCGGTCGAGCGAGGCGCGACACTGCGTACCGGTGGGAAGGCGGTCCCCGGTCCGGGCACCTTCTACGAGCCCACCGTCGTCTCCGACGTCACGTCCGGGTCGGACATCCTCCGCGAGGAGATCTTCGGCCCGGTGCTCGCCATCGTCCCCTTCGACGACGAGGACGAGGCGGTGCGCCTGGCCAACGACACCGAGTACGGCCTCGTCTCCTACGTCTACACCGAGAGCCTCGCGCGCGGGCAGCGGATGATCGACCGCCTCGAGACCGGGATGATGGGCCTGAATGTCGGGGTGCTGTCCAACGCCGCCGCTCCCTTCGGCGGGTGGAAGCTCTCCGGCCTCGGCCGCGAGGGCGGCGCGGAAGGCATCAAGGAGTACCTCCAGACGAAGTACACGCTGACCGGGGACCCCTTCGCCTGAGTGGGGCGGTCACAGCGGCGGCGGATGGCGGAACTGACCGTCCGTCGCCGCTACGACCGGACGGCGTGCTCGGCGGCCATGCTCGGGTCTCTTCGCACCCGATCGCGACCTCGCTGGGCACTGGGCACCGGTGCTGTCCTCTCCGCCGGCCGGTGACCAGTCGGCTCATCCAGGACCCCGCAGGGCGCGCTGGCCATGGAGAGCGAGGCCCGGTGGGCAGTTGGGACACGTCGGCGAGCCGAAGCCGGTCGGGAGCGACCGCGATGGTGTTCGGTTTCACGACAGCGGCAGCCGCCGCGCGGCGGCACTCGCCGATCAGCGCGAAGGGCTGCTAGAGCACTCCCCGGAGACGCGTACGGGGCGAACTGCCCGCGGCAAATTCGTATATCATCACGTCGTGGCCGCGATCGTCGTCCGTGAGGACGTTCCTGGGTGATGGTGAACGCCGTCGCGGATGTGCCGCCGAGCAAGGTCCAGCTCTCGTATCGGTGGATCCGCGAGCAGATCACGAGCGGTCACTTCACGCCGGGGTACCGGCTCGTGCTGGCTCAGATCGCCGGCGAGCTGGGAGTGAGCGTGGTGCCCGTCCGTGAGGCGGTCCGGCTACTCGAGGCCGAGGGCCTGGTCACCTTCGTGAAGAACGTCGGAGCACAGGTCGCCCTCGTCGATGAGGCGGAGTACATCCACACGATGCAGACGCTGGCCCTCGTCGAGGGGTACGCCACTGCATTGGCCGCCCCACTGCTGTCTCCGGACACCATCGCTGCAGCGCGCGAGGTCAACGACCAGATGCGGGCATGCCTCGATGACTTCGACCCGCATCGCTTCACGGAGATGAACCGGGCGTTTCACTCATTGCTGTTCGATCACTGTCCGAATCCGCATGTGCAGGACCTCGTCGGGCGTGGCTGGAGCAGGTTGGCTGCGCTGCGTGACTCCATCTTCGGCTTCGTCCCCGGAAGGCCACCCGCCAGCGTGGCTGAACACGAGGAGATCCTTGAGGTGATCGAGCGGGGAGCAGACGCGGTGGAGATCGAGCTCACTGCGCGGCGGCACCGCACAGCGACCTTGGAGGCTTTCCTGAGCGCCCGGGCCGGGGGAGAAGGGGAGCACGCGGCCGGTGGGGGCATGACGCGGGACGGCAGCATCCGCTAGGGGGAACCCGGGTCGGGGTCCTGGCCCACTCAGCCACCCGCCACTGCGCCGTCACCGGTCTCTTCGAGAAGTGGTTGTGCTACCTGGCGGCTCAACCGTTGCAGCACGAGCCTTCGACGGGCCGTGTGTTCTCCACCGAGTACGGCCTGATCACGCTCACCGTCTACCAGTACGTCCACCCCGGCATTGGCGGCCAGGCGGCGGCCGGGCGGTGCGAGCGCGGCGAAGTATCAGACGGGTATCGGGACGGCACCAGAGGCCCCGACAACAGGACACCTGGGGCTCTTGACCTGAAGGGTCCCGCGGGTGAACACCTGTCCGAGTAGGACTTCAACGACCTCACGCACTGGTTACG
>Ga0196965_1000678_pt1 | contig 16814 bp, 13 predicted proteins | sample S1_20metaG_FD_148668 | JGI IMG/M metagenome (GOLD analysis project Ga0196965, IMG submission 148668) | Soil microbial communities from Anza Borrego desert, Southern California, United States - S1_20 | ecosystem: Environmental > Terrestrial > Soil > Desert | place: USA: California | collected... | reverse complement strand
CTTTCTCCGATCACCGTATCCGACAGTGTGGCGTTGCAACGACCTTCAGCGGTATACAGGGTGAGTGTAACAGACAGAAATGGAATCATAGCATGGTCGCCGGATTTTTTGTTAGTGCAACCTGATGCAATTGCGATACAGTTTAACACGCCCGTGCTTTTATGCGATGGTGATTCAAACGGCATCTCCGAGGCCATACCTGTCGGAGGTACGTCGCCTTTCACGTATGCGTGGAGTACTGATGCTACAACATCTGCGGTAAGCGGGTTGTCTAAAGGATTGTATTCTTTAGTGGTAACCGATATCCGCGGCTGCACCCATCACGGATTCACGGAAGTTATAGTGCCGAATAGCATCAACGTCGAGCCGGAGGTGACCGCTCCCTCATGTAACGGATTTAACGACGGTTCTATTCAACTTCTGGTGAATGGCGGCGTATCACCCTATTCTTTTGCATGGGACTCAGGTGAAACTTCAGACAATATTGTTCAGGCCGGGCACGGAGAATACAACGTTCGTATTACCGATCACAACGGATGCTTTATTGATCGTACATATTTTCTGGAAAACCCTGCGCTTGCTCCGCTCGATCTCGGTCCCGACAGGGTGCTGTGTACTGATCAGACGCTTTTGCTTGACGCAACGCATGAAGGGGCTGCGCAATATTCCTGGACAAAAAACGGCGTGGTGTTTTCCGATGTTCCTGTTGTTGAGCTTGATGATGCAGGAGATTACGCCATCGAAAGAATAGATGTAAACGGATGCACAAATACCGATGAGATAAAGATTGAACGAATCGGATCAATCATCGACGCGAGTCTGATCGTTGCTTCACGCGGTCCGCAGAATGAACGCATACGTGTGGCGAATATCAGTCATCCTGCTCCTGAGCGCGTGGAGTGGATTCTTCCTGGCGATGCCACAGTCTTAGAAGAAACACCAGGCTATGTTGATATCTTATTTGGTGAAAAAGGAGAATTCGATATCGGACTTAAAGGTTTCGCCGGGCCGTGTGAGGCAACTGCGTGGTCGAAAATAAAGATCGTCGATAAAACTGAATTGGCCGATTACCAAACACCATCAGAGCCTTTTATCCGTCAATTTGTGGTAACGCCAAACCCGAACGATGGCAAGTTTCAGGTAACGGTAGAATTAAGAGAAACGTCGGATTTTAGCCTTGTGCTTACGTCCATGCATGGGGTTACCTTGCAGGAACAACAGTTTAATGACCAAAATTTTGTGAGAACCGATTTTGATGTGAAAGCATCTGCAGGAAAAGGCCTGTATGTTTTGCAACTCATCACAAACCAGGGTTATTCAGTTTTTAAAATTGTTATTGAATAAACGTTATGCGAACTTTAACTGATTTGAATTCATGAAATTATACCGTTACCTGTTCTTATTACTGACGTTGTTTGTGCAAACCGGCTTCGCACAAACAACGTATCCGCTACAGGTTAACGTTCACTTGTTGCCACCGTACAGTCTTTACCTGAGCGACTACTACAGCGGCACGCGTGAAAAGCTTACGGTTACGCTTATCAATCGTGATCAGTTAAAACCATCCGTTAATGTACGTCTGCGCATGATCATCACCGCACCTGGTGGTATCCGCATCCAGACCAACGACAACGTGCCTTATGTACCCGTGAATGTAGAAGCCGGAATGCCGGTGCGTATTACACAAGATGACCTCGCGCAATATTTTCAACCCCGAAACCTGATCACACAAGGGTATCTTTCTTCAGGACGTATGCCGGAAGGCATGGTAGAATTTTGTTTTCAGGCTGTTGAAGCTTTTACCGGACAAGTTCTTTCTGCTTCTTCCTGTACACGGGCCTGGATTCGCGGAAAGCCACGTTCTCCTCGTTCATTGCCATTGAACGAGGAGAACGTGGCTTTCCGCGATCCACTGAATATGCTTTTTCAATGGACTCCCATGCACCAGGGGCTTGCTCACGTTGAATATGATTTTATCATCAAAGAGCTTTGGGACAATGGCATGGCACCACAGGCTGCCTTTCCTTATGCGCCAGAAATCTATCGCGAAACCCTGCGCGGAACTTCATTGTCGTGGGGAGCCATGCACCCGCCGTTGTTACCGGGTAAACGATATGCATGGTGCATTCAGGCGAAAGCCCGTGATGGCATGGATGAAGTAAACGTGTTTCAGAATGATGGTTACAGTGAGATTCGGTGGTTCACACTTCAGGATAACTGTATGCCACCAAACTTTGTTGAGGCTATCGCCGAAAGAAAACGCATCAGCCTGATGTGGGGCACACGTCCTGAACATGTAGGCTTCACCGTAAGTTACCGCCTCATCAAATCAAAGACCACTACGCTGACAACGGGAGACCAGGTGGAGGCCGGGGCCTGGAAAGAACTTCAGGTTAACGAACCAAATGCAGTCTTGTACGGACTGCAAAGTGGCGGCACGTATGAATATCGTGTGGCGAGTCTCTGTATGACGGGTGTGCCTGTGTATGGCGACATCTTTACGGTTACGCTTCCTGCTACCGATAGTGCGCGGCTTGCACAATGTGGCATTATGCCTGAAGTAAATTTATTGAACCAGGAACCGATTCAGGAATTGAAAACTTCGGAGGTGTTTGTAGCCGGCGATTTTCCGATAACGATCACACGGCTAAGTGGTGCCAACGGTACCTATACTGGCGAAGGATGGACGGTTATTCCATGGCTCAATGATGCAAAAGTCGCGGTGGAGTTCACAACCATTGTGATCAATACCGATAAGCAGATGATCAGCGGTTTTGTTGAAGCGCAATACGACAAGAACGAAAGTCAGGTTGCTAATGCCGATGATGTCTTCGAAGGGGGATTTGATCAGGGCGTAGTGAAGACCGGGCTTACACAGGTGGATTATTCCTTTGACTTTTCAATTCCAGGCGTTGAATCGTTTATGCTCGATGATGAAGGCACGCTGGTTATTACCGACAGCGATGGAAATGAACATGCCGTCACGGCTCAGACGTCCATGGAAGGTGGACAGAATGAAGGTGACAAGGTCGTTGTATTCCCCATGACGGTGAAGGACAAAGATGGCAATGTGTTTCTCGTCGAAAAAGTGACAGAAACAGATGCTGCAGGCAATACAAGTACCGTAGCCAAAGCAACACGCATCGGAAACATGGGCGCCACGCTTGCCGAAGACAGTTTCGACCGGACACAACTCGACTTTGAAAAGGCGATTGTAACTTTTTCCAAAGGCTCGGGTTATTATGCGTTCGATACCTGGGAAGCTTACTATGACAAGATATCACTCATTGAAAGTAAATATGAAAAACTCCACACGGACTACTATGTTCCCTGGAAGTTACTGGTGAGTGGAAAGACCGATGTGGTGAGTGCGGCGATCAGGATCAATGACCCAATTATCGACGTGGATAAAGTCGAGTTCAAAACACCGAAGGGTGTTACACTAACGGCTTCACGCGAAGGCAACGTGTACACCATTCAATTGGTAGACGGGCCAGCCGGTGATGTACAGGAACTCTACGCCTTATATCCAAAAGGCGACGGAAAATACTGGAACCTCGGTAAGTTGAGCATCGCCACGTATGCGCCCCAACGACATGATGTTGTATTGGTTTCCGTAAAGGGAACAGTGATCGATTCAGGCATCGAAGCAAAGTTAAAGGAAGTTTACGACCCCGTAGGTGTTACATTCAACGTGTCGCGCGATACGATGGAATATGATCCAGAGCAATTGATGATGCAAAGCACGGGTCTTAGCACCTACAACGAGGCGATGCGAACCCTCAACAACACCTATCGCGCCAGGCGAACATCGTTCAACCGAAAAGCAAATTACTTATTCTTCCTCAAAGCAACCGGTAACGTTGATATTAACAACCGCGACTTCACAGGCTTTATGCCTCGTGGCGGACAGTTCGGCTACATCTTTACCAGCGAAATCAAAGACATTAACGAACCCGTTACAGTAGCCCATGAGTTGGGCCACGGACGGTTTAAACTCTACCACACCTTCGACAAGCACTACGGTGGTTACGAAAAAGGCAACACCACCAACATCATGGACTACAGCAACAAAACCCACTTCGCAAAATGGCAGTGGGACCAGGTGCATGATCCGGCGATGGTGGTGGGTGTGTTTGAGGGGGATGAGAAGAGTGAGTACAGTACAGGAGAATATTTTTCAAAACTGCTTCAACAGATCAGATGTGCTTATGCATCAGGCATAGATCAGATACAGATGCCCGAGAAGTATAGATCTGATAAAGGCGGCGAAGTAGGCGCTTTTGACTATGGTCTTTCCGTCAGCGAGGACGAAATAAATGGGTTGAAAATCCGGAGCGCCTCGTGGAAAACTTCGGGAGGTACAAGTATATCGGGGCTTCTGACTCCTCGGGTAGATGCATCAAGGGGTGAGATTCAGTTTGGTAATTTTTTGATAAAGGTTTCTGCTGCGGTATATAATATCAATGATGGATTATCACCCTTTGAGCATTTTAGAAGATACTTATGTCCTGTGGAGAGCGAAATAACAGCAGAGTTCAATAAAGTATGGGACAGTGGCATAAAACAAAAGATTGCTATGAACGAGGAACCGTCCACGCAAGATATTGATTATGTCAAACAGATTGCTTCCTGTGCTTCTCGTCACTTAGACGTAGATTCCAGATATAAGTTAATACAAGCTATAATGGATTATAGTACCACAGAGTACTATGAAGATCTATTGCTGGATATCATTCAAACTACCCCTGCGGGAGTTCCGTCAAAAGATTTGTTTACTAAAATAAACCAAAACAAAAAGCTGTTAGATCAATTGATCAGCACCATGGATAATTTGTGGGGTGAAGAAAAGAACTTTGATCGGTTGGCCAAAGAGTATTATGCGCTCTTTACCCGTGGTCACACACCAAGTGAACTTAACGATAAGTATGCCGAACTAGCCGAGAATCGAAAGCTGTTTTTTTATGGGTTTGGCCATATATGTGCGTGGTCTATTTCAGCAAGTAGAAATTATGATGTTCTATCCTTCGATGAACACCAGGTGTTCAATGTTGAATACAGAACGTATAATCCTACGCAGGATGGTTCTTCGATTCCAACTTGCGATAGCAATGACGAAACGTATGACATCGGTATCCAGGAGCTTGTTGCGGTAAGTTTTTTAAGTGACAATTTTCTGGGGAAGAAAGGCGCGACCGTTCTCATACCTGCCCCGGTATATTATATTCTGATTAAGAGCCATTGGAACGAGGAGTATTATCAAGCTGCTAATGCCGCATGGGCCGCCATAGGAATCGTTACGCCCATAGACGAATTTTTCTTGATAGGCAAGGCGTTGCAATATGGATCTCGCGGACTGAAGGCGCTTCGCTTTAGCAGCGTTAAAACCTTAGCAAAGAATAAAAAAATATTAGTACCTTTAACCGATGAAGGGATTTCGCTTAGGCGACTCGGTGAGGAACGGAATGTTAAAGTAGATGACTTTGTTGAGTGGGGAGTCGTTAAGGGAGCGGATGATTTTGCTGACTACGTTAAGACACTTAAAACAAAGGTGAATCCACGGAGAGATTATCCTGATGGAATTTTTGAAAGGCATGTTACCGGAGATGATATACAATATGAAGCCATTGGAGGAGGTGAGAAAATTTGGGCGGATGGCATTGACTCCGGAAAAAAAGCACTTTTAGATGCGAAACATAATCCAGGTACATTTTATACGATTGAAAGCTATAATCAAAAACCATTTCTGTATGGTGATTTAGAAGATGAGTTCAGACGGTACTCAAAAATAATTTTAGACAAATCTAACCCTGTTGACGAGCTTGTTATTTTTATAAGCCAAGGCAACCAAAGCAGTGTCAAGCTGTTCGAGCATCTAGGTTCCAAATACAACGTTCCTGTAAAAGTTGAATTGGTTCCATGGAATCCCTAAACTGGATAATATGATTGAAACTACCTTTTACATGTTTAATGAGGACGGAATTGTTGTGGGGCAACAGCTTGAAATTTTCTGTGAAGAATTTTTGAGGAGAACATCTCTTAAATTTAAGGTATTAAAAAAGGAAGATATTGATCCACAAAGTACCATCTATAGAAAACTTATTACCGAAACCTTAGAATATACCTTATTTGACCATGGATATGTTATGAAGGTTGAAGGTGGTATAAAGCAAGCGATGAAACTGCTTAAAGAAATAGATTCTATCCTAAGCAGTGATATTTCACTTTTTGTCAGCCCTTCTCAAAGAGTTGAAAATTTAATCAATAACAGATTTCCTCGAGGTTCCACCGAAAAGGAAGTTGCAGAATTTTTAGATGCACAGTTTCGTAACAGGGAATATACTTTGGCTTTAGCTAATTCTTAATCAGCGAAAGTCTTCCGCTCCTTTGATTCTCGGATATGCCGGTCTTATTGGCCAAGTCAGTTTGAGACATATCTTTTTGTTTTATCGGTTTTATTGAACCTATCAATTTTAAAACGGATATTAATCACCGCAGGAATTTGGCTTGTCTCATATGGTATCGGCATATTGACGCTAGTTTATTTTGCATTTAACCTTGATTATGCAATAGGAAAATAAGGTTATGGTAAAAGTTGGAAAATTAGGCAAGGGGCTTGATTTTTAGGCAAGATAAAATTCACCCATATGGTTAATCTTCCTATAGAATATTCCGATAAGCAGGTGACTTCTTTTGGAGGGATGAGTCTGATGAAACGTTTTTTAGATCAGACAACATCAGGGAGTTTTTAAGCACTCTGAATTTGCCTCAGCCGGGCTCTAACCGTGGTTACGATCCCGCGCATGTAATCGAATCGTTTTTGGTTAAGTATCGGACAGGGGCAAGTCAATATATTCATTGTGATTGGCTTAGAGGCGACACGGTATTGCAATCTATTTTTGGCTGGGGTGATATGCCTTCTCAGAGTACTTATAGTAGGTTCTTCGGAAAGTTTTCACAAGCAAGAAATACGGAAGTATTTCCGCCATTGCAAAAATGGTTTTTCGATCAAATCAATATCGATAACATCACAGTAGATTTTGATAGTGCTGTTATTACTCGTTATGGGGATCAACAAGGTAGTAGTAAAGGATATAATCCTAATAAGCGAGGACGTAATTCACATCATCCCCTCATGGCTTTTGTGAGTCAGACAAGAATGGTAGCCAATGCGTGGTTGCGTCCCGGCAATAAAGCGGCAAGTAGCAGCTGTAAATCATTCATGGAAGAGAAAGAAGATCGGATTAGTTCGGGCTGATAGTGGTTTTTATACTGAAGAACTTATGGGTTATTTGGAGGAAGAACAACTCAATTACATCATGGCTGTGCGGATGTATCCCAATGTAAAAAGTGCTGTGTGGGAATTTAGTGACTGGGTTGAATTGGCTAAAGGAATAGAACTTAGTGAGATGAAGTTTAGTCATGAGAATGGCAAAGTAGTAGATATATACTCGTTAAGAAACGTGTTGATATAAGACCTGATGCAGGAGGCAAAGAATTGTTTGAAGATTTACCGGGTCATCGATTCAGTTGCTACGTAGCCAATCTAAATTTGCCTTTAGATCAAATCTGGAATATTTATAACTCACGCGTAGATTGTGAAAACCGAATCAAGGAATTAAAGCAAGACTTTGGATTGGAAAATTTTTGCCTGCAAGATTTTTGGGCCACCGAGGCATCCTTTCGATTCATCATGATAGGATATAACTTGATGAGTCTGTTCCGTCATTTCGCCCTCAATCACCACAACAGAGCAACACTTAAAACTTTAAAATCCTATTGCTTTGCATTAGGAGCATGGACAGTGAATCATGCCAATAAAAAGGTGCTCAAAATATCTTTACCAGTAAAAAAGAGACCTTGGTTAGACGGAATATTCTCTCGGATAACTATCCTAACACCACCTTTTCAATACTCTAATGCATAATGCGGGATTAAGGTTGTTCAAGCTTCCAGCCGAAGAACAACAATCCCATCATGCACATGGCCATATGTCGGTGCCATCCGGCATACCTCTTACCTAATACTCAACAATACCTACCGCGCCAGGCGAACATCGTTCAACCGAAAAGCAAATTACTTATTCTTCCTCAAAGCAACCGGTAACGTTGATATTAACAACCGCGACTTCACCGGCTTTATGCCACGTGGCGGACAGTTCGGTTACATCTTCACCAGTGAAATAAAAGACGTTAACGAACCCGTTACAGTAGCCCATGAGTTGGGCCACGGCCGGTTTAAACTCTACCACACCTTCGACGCGCACTACGGTGGTTACGAACAAGGCAACACCACCAACATCATGGACTACAGCAACAAAACTCACTTCGCCAAATGGCAATGGGACCAGGCGCATGATCCGGCGATGGTGGTGAGCGTGTTTGAGGGGTCGATAATAACTTCAAGGAGTATTGTCTGTTCATCTACAAGGTTGCATAATAATACTGGTATGCCGGAGCATATCTAAATCGATCAAAAGAGGCCCCTGTGGTTTATTCTGTGAAACATAAAAATTAATCTTAACATGTAAGATTATAGATCAAAGCGAATAAAATTCCTCATCACACCCCGTTAAATTGCAATGTCGCTTAATTCGATACGTCGATAAAGCTTGTGAAAATTGTCTTCCAATGAACGTCCTTTTAACCGTTGTAGAAATCAAAATGAAGCGGACTTTGTGTTTTTTTATCGTTCTCTTTGTTGCCGTGATTGTATGGTCGTGTTATGAGGAAGAAGGCATTCCTGTAAATGTTGAATTTTCATATACCGTCATGGAGGATAAATCCACGGCGCCCGCGTCCATCTCCATTACCAACGCTACCTCCGGCGCTGACTTTTATCTTTGGACCTTCATTGGTGCCACGCCACCATCGTCGGATGATAAAGATCCGGGTACAATCGTTTATCACAAGGCCGGTACTTACACAATCACCCTTGAGGCGTGGAACGACATGGAGCGTTCTTCAAAAGCGATTACGATCAGACTTGACTCCGCTGTAAAACTTGACTTTACGACCGAGATAATGGTCAACGCATTTGCGCCTGCTACCGTTCGAATAACCAACAACGCGCCCATTGATTTACCCCATGAATGGGTTTTTACCGGAGGCGTTCCGGCGACGTCAAACCTTGTGCATCCGCCGGATGTTGTGTTTCAAACCCCGGGTGATCATAAAATTATTTTAAAGGTTTTGAATGGCGACTCAGTGTTAACATCATCCCAAACCGTTACTGTAAGTCCTTCTTTAAATCCTGCATTTACCATAACACCTGGCTTCGATGACCTTGATATGGAGGCACCCCTGGAGGCGACGCTATTTAATCAAACAGTTAGCGGAATAAATTATACGTGGACAAGCTCCGGCGGAATAATTCAAAACCCAAAAGAAGCAAGCACCACAATTCAATTTGATTCGCCGGGTAGCTATACCGTTACGCTAGAAGCATCCAATGGAAAAGAAACAAAATCGGTCACACATCCAATCACTGTTAAGCCCAATACCAATTTATACACCATCAGCAATGTACGCTTTGGCGTAAGCGCTGCCCATAACACAATTGGATGTTTCTACGCTGCAAGTGTCCGCGATATCATTGCGACAGATGAAGTAAATACCGCTAATGGTGGGTCTGTTAATCTGGTTTTTTACGCGATCAATGCTTCTTTTAGCTATTGCAAATTTATATCACCGGATGCCGCTCCTGAATTTGGGTTTTCGCGCATTCCAACAGCTTCGCCTACCTGGTTTGTAAACGTAATGGAGAATAGCACCCTTGTCTTTTCAGAAGATATATTCAACGGGATGATGACTGATGAACCGCTAAAATCATTGGACATTAAAGGAAACGAAACCGGCGCCGCGCACTTTACCAATTCAACATCACCCCGCATCGTCATGTTTGAAACAGGTGATGGAAGGAAAGGCGCGATTCTGATCAAAGATTTTGTTAGTGATGGAATGCAGTCATACGTTGTCGCGGATATTAAAATTCAAAAGGCTAGATCATGATGAACTGTTGTTCTGTAATACGGTCAATATTCATTGTTGGTATAATCTGCATCGCGTCAGGCCTTCACGCACAGCAAATAGATATTGAAGAGATCGGTAAAACATTTTCCGAAAAACCGCTGCGTGTGGGCGGAGGAATTGCGGCTAACGCAGTTTTTTATGATGGTAATGATGGCCAGAACCGCCAGCCTTTCACATACTTTCTGAGTGGAAACATTAATTTCAACCTGTTCAATCAAATCAATATTCCCTTCTCGTTTAACCTTACCAACCTCGGTGTCGGTTACGGATACCCTACTTTGCCCAACCGGTTCAGCATTCATCCAACATATAAATGGATCGCCGGTCATATTGGTGACGTGGCCATGAGTTTTTCTCCGTACACTTTAAACGGACACATGTTTACTGGCGTCGGCGTTGACCTCACGCCGGAAGGCCCGTGGAAATTTAGCGCTATGTATGGACGACTACAGCGTGGCGTGGAATATGATACAGCGAACCGTATTATCCCGGCTGCCTATCAACGGATGGGCTATGCAACGAAAATACGCTATGATCAGGACGGGTACTATCTTGGGATGACGACTTTTACCGCTAAAGACAACACAAGCTCCCTTGATTGGAAGCCAGATAGTTTAAATATATTTCCCCATGGAAACACGGCATTTAGCTGGGAGGCTGGTATCACGATAATGGATAAGCTGACCTTCTCCGGTGAATATGGATTGAGCGTTTTTACACGTGATATCCGAACACAAAGGGAAGGATCTTCTTTAGTTGAAAAACTTACGGCAAACAGAGCTTCTACGCATGTGTATAAGGCCATGAAAGCCGAAATCAATTATCAGTTAAAGAAAAATACATTGGGTATCGGATACGAGCGGATAGATCCGGAGTACCGTACACTTGGCGCATATTATTTCAATAACGATCTTGAAAATATAACCCTGCGTTATGCGCGGCCCTTTTATAAAGATAAACTTAACCTTATGGTAACGTGGGGAATACAGTGTGATGATCTGAATCGCGATAAAGAACAATCATCAAAGCGTATGGTTAGTTCGGCTAATTTGAATTATACACCTAATGAGAAATTTAACGCCTCGTTATCGTACTCAGGTTTCCAAACGCACATGAATATTCGCTCTCAGTTTGATTACATCAACAATCAATCACCTTATGACAATCTTGACACACTTGACTTTACACAGTTGTCGCAGAATCTCTCAGTCAGTTCACTTTATAACTTCGGTAAGAACGAAAATCGCCGACATAGTTTAACCGCGAATATGAGTTATCAGCAGGCAGCGGATCGCCAGGGAGAGGTGATAAAGACAGGAAGTCTCTCACAGCTTTATAATTTTAATACATCGTATGGACTTTTGTTTGTCCCGGAAGCCCTTCAGATCAACGCAGCCTTCAATACCACGTTTAATCATATCGGTGGTGAGGAGTTCTTAATTATGGGGCCGACCTTGGGGATTCGATCGCGTATCCTTCGGAAGCTCATCACGATGGGGCTATCAGGATCATACAACGTTAGCTATACACGCGGTGATGCACAGAGCAGCGTGACCTCGGTTCGATGGAATGCCGGATACACGTTAGCCAAAAAACACACCTTTGGTGCAAATACGGTATGGCAGAATCGTTCGATCGTCGCGGTGCGGAGTACCCACTCATTGATCGCTACGATCAGTTACTCAATGATTTTTTGAGGTTTGCTCTGGATGCTACATGTTGGGATTCCCTTTATTCCGCTCGCAATCAGCGACGATTTGACCGCAGCTGACCAAAGAAAACTCCTGGGTTTTGATATGTTGTCGCCAGTAATTCATTTCATACATGTGATTGGTTTCAAGGCAGTTGGCTCGGATACATATTCAATAACAAAACTTGGTTGACTTTCCAGACAATAACTGCACACGTAAGGTCACACGTCTAAACTTTTCGTTTATAATTTTGCAACTACCTAATATTGCTCCTATTAAAATCAATTACCAGTTATTATGAAAAAATTCAACATTTTAGTTTCTGCGTAGCCATCGCCGCAACGTTAGGTTTCAGTTCATGTAAGGACGACGATGAAAAAAGCAAAGCACCTGACAACAAGTTTACGCTTGAGTCACTTTCAGAAAAGATCACTGATGCAGCCCTTATCTATGACGAATCTGAGGCCGAGGATGACGAAGGAAATCCTTACCACCGTAATTCCATTGCATTCATTACTGAGGGTGGGCAACTTGTTTCCGATCCGCAATACGGCGGTGTGAACTTCGATGGCGATGGCTCGTATTTCGAACTCTTCCTGAATAACGAAGGTCAAACCCTTGAGGCAGGAAACTATCCATTCCAAACAGAAGAGAATGAACAACCTTTTGACTTTTGGCTCGGCGTCGTTGTAACGGAACGCAACACTGATAATGAGAAAGGTTACCGCTTTACTGATGGAGCGGTTGTTATTACAAAGTCAGGCAGTACATACGATATAAAGGTTGAAGGTGAAGTACGTGAAACGTTCTGGGATGAAGAAGACGATGAATGGGGACTTGTCAACATGGACGCCACTCCCATCGACATCAGCCTCCAATACAAAGGCAAGCTCGATGTGTATAGCTGGGATTTTTGATGTAAGCTGAATTCACTAGAAAATCAATTTCACGCTTTAGTGAATGAGTACAAAAGAGGCGATCAAAAATTGATCGCCTCTTTTGCTTAAACATAAATGATTCAAGTCTTAGTCTGCGCGCAGGAAGGGGCGTGACTTGGACCCATCATGCCCAAAGTGTTCAGACTTCAAAATTGATCACTTAAGGAGGTTGTGAACCTTATGATCGCCTTTTTTTTTGAAACATTTTCAATTCAAATGAACTCAATCGCTCCTACTCCGAGCGCAGATTATCTGCCGGGTTTTCCATCGCGGAGGTAATGGCCTGGGCACTGATGGTTAACATGGTGAGCGCAATGGTACTTGCAGCCGCAAGCGCAAACATCCACCAGTTCAGTTCAACACTATAGGCAAATCCTTTCAACCACTGAATCATAATAAACCACGACACTGGGATCGCAATGATCAGCGCAACCATTACAAGTTTTATAAAATCGTTGGAGAACCTTGTAATGATGTTGCTTATGGAGGCGCCAAGAATTTTTCGAATGCTTAATTCCTTTCTCCGTTGTTCAGCAGAGAACATGGCCAGGCCAAGTAATCCCATGCAGGAAATAGCAACAGCAAGAAAGGCAAACACATTCGACAGCTTACCAACAATGTTTTCGCTGGTGTACATATTGCCGTAGTGTTGATCCATAAAAGAATATTGAAATGGAAAATCCGGATTAAGCTTCTTCCAGACTTTTTCAAGATTTTCGAGGGCGAGAACGGTTTCGCCTGCGGATGTTCTTACGAGGATCGTTCCAAAGTTTAGGGTTTCTTTTACATCCAGGACCAGCGGATCAATTTTTTCACGGAGGGATCCTGTATGGTAGTCTTTTAGGACACCTACAATGGTACCTTTTTTCGACCCCCATATGGTAAGCTGATGACCTATTGGATCTTTGATCTCCATTTGGCGTACAGCCTCTTCGTTAACCAGAAAATTCATTGAATCAGCAGGAATGCTTCTGGAGAATCCGCGTCCTTCTTTGATCTGGAGTTTCATGGCATCTACAAAATCATAACCAACGGACGCCATATTAAAAATGATATTCGATTTCAATCCTGCGCCATCCCATTCAACGGCAGCTGCACGAAAGCCCATCGTATGTGGGAACTGGCTGCAACGGTCTACAACTTTTACGCCGGGTGTTGCAGACGCTTCTTTTCTAAAGAGGTCATAATTTTTTACAAGGTCGCCTTCGAGCGGAATGTAGATAACATTCTCACGGTCGTAGCCCAGGTTTTTGGTTTGTAGAAAATTAATTTGTTGAGAAATAACGATCGTTGCCACCAGGAGAATCAGCGAAAGCACAAATTGAATCACCACAAGACTTTTTCGCAAGGTGATGGCGCGCGCATTAAAGGAAAACGTTCCCTTTAAGATTTTAACCGGTTGAAATGAAGAAAGGAAAAGTGCTGGATAGCTTCCGGAGAAGATACCGGTAACAAGCATAAGAACAATTAACTTCAACACAAAATAGACGTCGTTGAGGGGAAGCATTATTTGTTTGCCCGTCAACATATTGAAGGCAGGCAGTGTGAGTCCTGCAATGGCCAATGCGATGATGGTTGAAAAAATGGTGACCAGAATGGCTTCACCCATGAATTGGAAAATAAGAAAGCTGCGGGGTGAGCCTGCCACTTTGCGTACACCAACTTCTTTGGCGCGTTTTACAGCGCGTGCTGTAGCGAGGTTCATAAAGTTTATGCAGGCAATGGCGAGAATAAATACACCGATCCAGCTAAAGAGCCTTACATATTCTGATCTTCCTGCGGCTGGTTTGCCGTTTTCAAAATCTGCGTATAAGTACTGGTCACCGAATGGAGCTAAAGCAAGCTCAGCTTTGTATTCAGCCGGATAGCCCTGTAGGAATTTCATCAGGAAAGCTTTGATCTTTGCTTCTACCGCTGCAGCGTTTGCATCCGCTCGTAATTGAATGTATGTGCTTGTGCCGAAATGTCCCCATGATTGTTTGAATGGATTCTCCGCTACCCACGCATCCCAGTTCATGAGGTAATCGAATTGGTCTGTCGAATTCACCGGTACGTTTTCAAACACTGCCGTCACCGTTAGATCTTTACGTCCGTCGAAGCGGACGCTCTGCCCGAGCGCAGCATCAGCACTTCCGAAATATAGCTCAGCCATTTTCCTGGAGATGGATAAACTCTCCGGACGTTTCAATGCTGTTTCCGCCGATCCATATAATATCGGATATGTGAACATCTTGAAAAAGTCAGGCTCTGCGCGCCCCCCTTTCATTTTATGTATGATGTCACCCACCTGAAAGGTTTCGTAAACATCGTCTTGTAAGCTTAGTCTGAAATACTTGACAAAACCTGTAGCAGATTCTATTTCAGGAAATACTTTCTTTAACTCTGCAGGCAACAAAGCTGGCGTATTATAACCGGTCTCAGATTGGCCATCAAAGTGCTGCCGGATATACACACGATACAACCTGTCTTTGTTTGCGTGGAAGTTGTCAACGCGCTTTTCATCTTCTACCCAAAGGTATATCATTAAACTGCATGCGAGTCCAAGGGCAAGGCCAACAATGTTAATCATGGAAAATGCTTTGCTGCGTAGCATGTTCCGGCTGGCGACAAGAATGTAATGACGGATCATTGTAGTAAGGCTTATGGGTGATGAATAATATTTTGTGACGCGTGAAGAGAAAGGGCGCTGCAGGCGAATTACATTCAGGCAATACCGTCTGTTGGCTTCACTTTTTCCTGCAGTGTCTAGCCAATAGGCGTAAAGTTCACGCAGGTCGCCCTCGACTTCTTCAAATGAATCTGCAGGACAATACCATTTCAACAGACGTTGTGCCCATGCAGGAGGACCTGGAATCTCATGTTTGTTCATGCTGTTTTCAAGTGAAGGTTTGGAGGAACAAGAGACCACATGCGATTTCGGATTTCCTGGTTTTCGCGGAGTGCCTGGTATCCGGATTTTGTCATCCTAAAAAAACGTTTTCTCCGACCGCCACGCTCTGATGTCGCACCACCCATCTCCGACCCCAGATAACCTTTCTCCTCCAATCGCTTCAGTGTTGTATGTATGGTGCTGAAGTCTACAGTGCGACCAGTTTGTGTTTCCATTTCTTTGAGGATGTTAACGCCATAGGCTGGTTCTTGCAATATGGCAATGGTCAGCAAGATCAACTCCTCCAGTTCGCCTAAATAGTAACGCTTCATAATATTTCATTTGATTTTGTCGATCAAATGCCGTGCCGGACAAAAAAATTTGGTTAAAACGCGATGTACCCTTGCTTACAAGCATGATTCACCCACGACCTTGTCCGTAGTCGGACGAAATAGTCCGCTATCGAAATTTGAAATGGTTCAAGTCTTCCGCCCTGCGCAATGGAATGCGGGTGACTTGGACCCGTCATGCCCAAAGTCTTCAGACTTCCGAATAGCCATTTCGATTAACTAAGTTTCAACACAAGAGCAATTAAAAGAGACAAGCAAATTTGATTTCTCCTGATAGCCGAATATTTTTAATCCTATGCTGATCGACGCCCAAACCTATTATCTGACCAAAGACGAACCATATAAAAGTTGTTTACTCGCTTTACGAAATATTATTCTTAAGCAGGATAGCAACGTTTCGGAAACGGTAAAATGGGGAATGCCCTGTTTCTGTTACAAGAAGAAAATGTTTTGTTATCTATGGACTGATAAAAAAACGCAAGCACCCTACATACTTTTTGTGGAAGGAAAACATTTAAATCACTCCAAATTGGAACAAGGTAGCCGATCCCGAATGAAGGTTTTTAAGGTAGACCCCAATAAGGATTTGCCTCGAAATACAATAGAGCATCTGATAAACGATGCCTTAAACTTGTATAGAAACGGAACGATTAAAGTCAAGTGAGGATGAATTGCCGTATAGTCGTACCGTTGATTAATTTGGCCACTGGTTTTTTACCTCCACGGATCATGAGCAGTTCACTTCCGAAGTAACCGCCCGGTTCGAAATGTCTTTCGAACATACAAGTCGGGGCATTCGTCGAACACATTCCTTCTCATACGTAAAACATGCTCAGTTAAGAGGCAAAATCGGCGATTCTAATTTTAGATCTCATATGAAATCAAAGGCGATTCATGCCATCGTCAATTTACTATTGTTTTCCGCTTTATACATC
>Ga0196965_1000677_pt1 | contig 16816 bp, 10 predicted proteins | sample S1_20metaG_FD_148668 | JGI IMG/M metagenome (GOLD analysis project Ga0196965, IMG submission 148668) | Soil microbial communities from Anza Borrego desert, Southern California, United States - S1_20 | ecosystem: Environmental > Terrestrial > Soil > Desert | place: USA: California | collected... | reverse complement strand
TGACTCGAACACCCAACCTTCCGTGTGTAAAACGGTTGCTCTACCATTGAGCTAATTTCTTTTAAATTTGATTTTTTGTTTTATTAGTGGCGCCTAGTTACTAGCTAGCTACATGCCAGCTATCTCCCCGGCCTTAAAATTATTTATTATTAATTTAATTATTCATCTCATAGAATGAATTTGGATCTATCTCTTGGTATTTAAAAATAGCGTTATTAGGAATTTCAATTAGGGCCTAACCTATTTACTTTTTCCAGAATTGAACTTGTATGTTGTATAAGTAGCTTTGGCTCAGTAGATAGGTTATTAGCTGTTTGATGAACTAGGTTAGATAGATTATTAGCTGATTGATGAATAGTTGCGAAGTCGTATCTATATCCCCTCATCAGATGCTCAAGCATATCTCTTTGAAATTTTATATTTAGATTAATATAACCATTAAGATCCTTTTTTATTTCTATAAGTTTATTAACTACTTCATCGAAACTTAACTCCTTCAAGTTAGGTATATAAAATTCATTACTTCCAGGATTATTTAATCAAACGAAAACCTCCTTTACTGTAGAACTATTATATATTCCTAAGTGTAAATGCGATATACAACGATCTACTTTAGAGTGTATACATGTATAAATATACTCATTATGAGCTGCATCCAAAACAAAATAGAATTTTCCTGCCAATAATTTATCACCACCGTTTAACAACGGTTGAACAACATTCTGATATAGACCAGTATTAAAAATACTCTCTATATTTAGAGAGTATAGATTTGACAGTACATCCCATGGTGCTGTTAATTGTGTTGTTAAGAATGTTATTATTTCCCCCATACTAAATATTATTATTATTATTGTAAACCTCTAAGCTAAAATGGAGGTAATTAAAAAAGAATTGTAAGTTAATCTATAAGATTAACTATAATTAATACTATATCCTAACCTATAATTACTTGTTATAAGCTGGTTAGTTAAATTTATCAAGAGTACTTAGATTTGAACTAAGAATTTAAAGGTTGAAGCTTTCTGTTTTACCGTTAAACTATACTCTTTAATATAATCTCTTCACTTTGATTATTCTACGAGACGGAAAAGAGGTGACTCGAACACCTAGGTGTAAAACACAATATTTAGCAAATATCTTGCCTTACCTATGGCAACTTTTCCTTAAGTACGAATTCTCATTTTAGATTCGAACTAAAAACCTGAATATTAGAAGTATTCTGCTCTACCTATTGAGCTAATGAGAATTAATTTTTAACCCTGGGGAGGTTCAGCCTTATTAACTAAGAAGTCTGAACTAAGAAGCGAAAGGTTAAAAAACTATTTTCTAAAAAAAAAAGAAGTATTTTTATTGCTACGGTAGCTGCTTGCTGCGAAGCTAGCTAGCTTCTAGCTAGGTAAGAAATCAAATGATGATGAAGTGGTAACAATATCACTTAATTTTTTTTATTATTTTTTGAAATAAGCTTAAAAAAAATATTTTTGTTCAAAACCAAGTAGAATATTCATTTTAATTTAGTTATAAAGCATGTATGAGAATCGAACTCATAATTATAGCATCCGTAGTACTATGCCTTACCAATTAGGCTAACATGCTATAGTGTAGTGGAGACCTCTTTAGCTGAAGCCGCCCTACCTTACTACACTACACTATTATATAAGAATAGTAAGAAATATAAATAATAATAGTAATATATAACTTAATATATATTTTATATAGTCTAAATCATCCAAAGATAAGAAAAATAAATCAATATCTCACTAACAGATCTTAATAATCTAAATTAGCTATATAACTAATAAAATATACCCTTAGGTCAGCCCCTATATAGGACTGGGGTTTTCATCTTATTTTTAATTATTTATTTTAGACAGACATCTTAAAAAATCCATATTTAGTATGAGTCATTTAATACTCATCTAATCGTAAGTAGATAAACATCTCTAAAAACAATTTAAAGATTCTCACTTTTAGACAGGACAAACCTAAATCTAAAAAAATCTTCATGATTATGAATTAGCTTATTTTTTTTACCATTCCCTCCCACCCTGCTTATATAAGCTTTAATTCTTAACTTTTTTTTTTTTACTTTTAATAGCTAATTGTAAATACAATGAACTATTTAAGGAGTATGAAGCTATTGTTCTTCTAATCATGTAAGGAATTTTTCCAATGAAACAGATTCGATAACAATAGGCATACTTGAATGAAGTATTCCACAAATTTCTGAACATTGCGAAATAACTCTACGGTAATTTAATGTAATTAATAAACTTTTATTAGTATACTTTTAAGGGGGGGACATTACTCTTTCGCTGTGAAGCCGGCGAAGGCTAGCTACATATTTAACTTTAATCTCGTTCTTTATAAGTAAAATAATAATCTTTATATATTTTACCATCTTTTAAACGAGTATTTAAAGTTTTTCTGTCTAATTTGATGTTTAAAGTTTCAAAGTATTTAACTGTATCCGTTATACTTTCAAATTCTTTTTCTAAATTCACCCCTTTTACTAATATAGGTTTATTTTTTCTATTGACTTCTAATGAGTCAAGATCTATTTTTAATTTTTTATATTCATCAATGATCAATCCTACTTCTTCAAAATTATTAGGTAAAACTTTCTCTGAGTATTTACACAAGAAATTGTGAAACACTTTTTCATTTTTTATATATTTAGTTAAAGTGTCTCTTTTAATAGTTAAACCTAAATCTCTTAAATACTCAATACAAGACGTTAAAGAATCAAAATTTAAAGTATGACCTCAAGAATCTACAAATGTATTTCCTTCTTTAATTTCTAATTCAACTGAAATACTTCTACGAGTTCCTAATGTATACATGTCTTGTCTTTCTTTTTGCATTATCTTTACTAATTCTTCTACAGAAATATTGCTTATTAAAGCTGTAGGAATAGGATAGCTTAATAAAAAGAATTTGTTAAGATATGGTATTTTAGAATCTACAAACTTTTTACTAGTTTCAGTATGTATTTTTAATACCCTTTTTAACTCAATTTTTGATTTAGCATGGTAATAAAGAGTACTACATGTTAGATCATAAACATAAACAGCATCACCTTTTGAAGATACTGCATTAACAACTCTTAATGTATTCAAGTTGAATTCTTTATTTAATAAATAATATTGTTCTAAAATTAATGCGTCTTTATTACTAAATTTACTGCTGTCTAATTTAAAGATTATTAATTTAAAAGCTTTTAGTCCTTCTTGGTGAAGTAAAGGTAAAAATTTACCAGCTATAGTAAAATCTCCTTTAAAATAGTAGTCCATTCTACGTCTTAGTAAATTAGATGAACCTACATATTTATGACCTGTATCTTTATGTATAAATATATATACACCAGAGAAACCTTTATATTTAGATTTACCGGTTAATTCATCTAAAAGTTTCTTATTAGAGCTTGAGCCGGGAGTAGTAATGGCAAGATCTATTTCTACACCTTTAACTTTTAATAATTCTTCTAGTTTTGAGTCATTAATTGATAAATTTTGATTTAGTAGTATTTTATTGATTACTGATGAAGTAGTAGGATTTCCACTATTGATGTGTTCTAACGCCAAAGACTCTGGATTAAGAGCTTGCTCTCTGATTGGCTTCGTAACCAAAGATCTAACTGAGCTAAAAGATCTAGTTAATGTTACAGCGGCTATAGAACCTAATCCTACACGTTTATCAAATATAAAGTGATTATTAAAAACACTTCTACTAGTTGTATCATGCGAATACTACAATAGTATTTAGTAAAAAGACAGGACTTGCTTTATGTGATTTGATGAATATAAACTTAATATAAGATTTTTACATTAAAAAATAAGTTTAGCAAACTATTGTAGAGATCCCTAAATATAATTAACGGAATTAATATATATCTATTTAACAAAAAATATGTTTAAGGCAGAGCCATCCATATTTTTCTGCACCTTTTCAGGTGGGGGCTGACTATATCTTAAGCACTATTAATATTAATAGTACCAACCACCGTCTAGTCGATGAACTGCATACCAAGTATAAAATACTTGGTACTTGGCTGCGGATTGCCCATTGAATAATAAATCTTGATTTTACCGTACCACGAGTCATTACCTGTGCCATAAGTTATGTTACCATACTTACTTGGTTAAGATTCCTTTAGGGGTTTCCCGCAATTTGATGATTTGTAACCATAGGTTCACTACAGTTTTGGCCATTGTTCAAAAAGACCGTAAAAAACTCCTTCTCTATTAATAAAAAGAGATGCTTGATTTAATCTTCCAGGATATGCATCAGTTTTTATACCTAATGATGGAACAGCAAAAGAATGTATAACATCTCCTGCAGTGATAATAAATCTAACATGTGTTAATTCAGGTAAAATAACTCTATTATCCACCTCTAACATTCTCAGTTTACCTTCTTCTAAATCAGACTCTGGTATTATATATGAATCAAATTCTATAAATTGATCATTTGAGTCCAAAAAGTCCGGGTATTGGTAACTTCAATATCATTGGTGCGGCTATTAAATTATAAAAATTACCTTTTAATTACATCAAACAACTTTTCATTCATTATGGCTGGGGCTCCATTTTTAAATAACCGTAGTTCACCTGCACGTCTACCACTCTGTAATGTACGTATCATACCCTAAATTTTGTTCACTATTCATATACCTTCTAGCAACTTCCTCTCGCAACTCACGTGTATCTAAAATAGCATTGGGATGATGTTTAGGACTAGCATAGTCATTAGCGTGTGTAGTTCGCAGTTGATATGCGCACCTTGTAGTCAAGAGATCCTCAGCTGCAGGTACAGGTGAAGGGCTAGGCAAATCTGCGGGTGTACCCGCATGAGGAAACCCCCATATATGGATCTTGTTGTTGTGAACTAAGAAGATTAAACCCTCACTCTAAAGAAGATTCTATGAATTGATCATTAGAATCTAAGAAATAAGGGTTCGTATAATTTAAAAATCATTGGTGCTGCATATTTATTTTTAGTAAATATTCCGACTGTACATTAAGCATCAAATAAATGACACCCACAAGTGCCCCAGTCTGTGGCAATAAATAATAAGAAAAAAAAATTATTTACTGACAGTCTTGTATTTTTAATTATTACCCTCATTAAAAATATATTAACTGTTTTCACTCGCATCGCCAAAGAATAATATTAGATTATTCTTAGAGAATCCCGGCGGATTCTCAGAATCTAATAGCAATAAACTATTAAACTCACGACTACCGTATATATGTGCTATGTAAAGCTGGTTAGTAAAATTTATATAATAAATTAAATAGTCGACTATAAAATAACTTTAATACTATAATCCTAATTTATACTTCATAGAAGAATGCATATGTGGTAGTAAAATTTTGCTTAAAGTAGGTATAGATGAACTTTTGATATAAATAGAATAATTATTACTAGTTTTTAAAAGCTGAATTGTACAATCCAAATTAAATTTGTTTTTAAGTATTTTGACTAATAATTCTGTTTCAGAATAAGAAAAACAATTAGTTGCTATTCTAACACCAGGTTTAGCTCAACACCCATCATCTGAAATTCAAATTGCTAAACATAAAGGAGTCATATAATTCTCTATAATAGGCTTTATAACTTTTCTTCCTTTATGATAGAACATTTCATGTATTCAATTAAAACTTCTAAATGTAAAAGTATTAAATTCATATCTATAATGTATAGATTCTAAACCTTTATGTTTCAATATAGTAGTAGATTTTCTAGGTTCTAAGTTAGAACAATAACCATTAGTAAAAAAAAAAGAATATAATCAAAACAAGTATTCTTTATTTATACTACTTTGTCTATAACATATTCTTGTTCCTTCAATAGATCTCCTGTTAGCATAAGAATCCCCTAACAATGAACCTACAATTACAGAGATAACATCTATATTATGCGGACCTATTCTAGATCCAGCTTTTATTCTAGTATGGAATGTACAATATTGAAAGTTATTTAAACCAAAACTATTTGTAAATATATTACATTTTCTTTGACCTTTTCAGGTATTTACTATTTTATTTAATATATACGGTTTAGGGCCACCTCGACCCTCTGCTAAAACTGTTATTGAAGGATCTATAACCTCATCCATTAAATATAATAATTTAAATGAAGGGAAAGCAATCAACATTAAAATTATTGCAGGAGTTATAGTTCAGATTAGTTCTATTAATGTACCGTGATTTAAATACTTATGTGAAATAGGCGATTTTGTATTAATATAATTTCATATTATAGATAATAAAATTCATCCTACTACAAATAGTATCATTACTAAGAAGTACATTATATTGTCATGTAATTCTACTAATCCTTCCATCTGAGGAGTAGCACTATCTTGAAAATATATACCTCAAGGACTCGGAGCATCAAAAGCAAATTTATTTAAAAAATAAAGAAGCATATAAAAATCTATAATTTTCTATATTGCAATATTATTATATACTTACTACATATAATATATAGTATATTTTTTTCACGATATATAGAATATGCATATAACAAGTGTACTCTTTGTATTGTACTAGAATTATACTATACTGTATTATGTTGTACTGTACACCTCGATCGATTCCCTCTAACCCGCCCTCGTATATAATATAATCTAATTATATTATAGACTAACCGAAGTAAAGTAACTAACTAAATATTAGATAGAATTTACTAAGGATGATCAGCTTCATCTTTAGTAACTTTATTTGAATTTTTCAAGTTTTTTTATTTCTTCTATAATTTTACTACGGGATTCTTTAAATTTATTTTTCATGGACGGACATTATAAATATTATTTTTTGTTTGAAGGTTCTCATGTTTTTTCTTTTGTTTCTTTTTCAACTGAATCAATATTTCTTTTAGTTGCAGTATTATCAGTAGTATTTTCTTCTTTAGATACATATTTCTCTATTTCTTCTGTTGAAGCTTTAGTTAAAAGCTGTATCATACTTATATTATCATCTCTTAGATCTCTCAGATTTTTTCATTTTTCATCGTCTGCCTTTTCCATATCAACATTTAATTTTTTAATTTCCTTTATTAAATCGTCAATTTGATTTCCGAATATTTTCGTAAAACGTTCAGCTCTATGCTTTTTATATGAAGTTGATGAACTTTCACCTGGCCCTTGTACTTGTGTACTGGCTTCTGGTGAACTTTCGCCTTGCTTTTGTGTACTGGCTACTGATGAACTTTCACCCTGCTTTTGTGTACTGCTCTCTGGGGAACTTTTACCTTCTAATTGTCTATTATCTGATGATGAACTTGCTTTTTGTTTACCCTTTTCCGGTAAATTTGAGGTATCAGTACCACCAACGCTACCCATTGTTCCTGAACTATCTCCTAAACTACTACCCTGTGTAGGATCTTCACCACCCATAGTTGCATAATTTTCTATGAATATCCCTTCAACTATACCTCTAAAACCTAGTCTGGATACTAACCCAAAAAACCCGGCAATAATATATTCTAATAATTCTAGCTTTTCTAAGCCAAAGAAATCTAATATATAGGTAGGAATATTTAGTGTTTTGACTAGACCCATTACAATTAAACCAATTAACCCTAAAATTAAATTATTAACTGTTAGGTGTTTTCTAAAATTTTTTAAATTAAGAGTAAACGGGAAGACACTACTTTCTAGAGTAGTATTATAAGCATTTTTAGACTGCACAGCCGTTTTAGTTTTTATATAAGATATATGAATTAAAGGTTGATTTTTTATTGTATATGTATGTTGTTTTGAAGGTATTTTTAATGCACCTTTACCTAATTCATACACAAAACCTATAGTTATAATAGCGATAAACCCTAATGTTATTATTAAACCATAAATATTATTTACATATTCACTAACCGCAAAAGGGAAAGTTAACAATATTTCTAAATCTAATAATAAATAAACTAAAGCATATATAAAAAATGCTATATTAAAAGGCGATCTGGATTGTTGAAAAGAATGAAACCCACATTCAAACATAGAATCTTTTTCTTGATACGTTTGAGCCAAATTTCTCATATCTATAAATTTAATCTTTTGATTTTTAACTATTGTTTTCTATTCGTATTCATTCCATTACGGATTTTTTTTATTTTATCTAATCCTTCTTTAGTTAAATGCGATTTATTTTCCATTAATCTTACGACTTCACAAAAATCTGTGAAATCTAAACTTTTATTTCCTTTTAAAGGATATTTAATGAAAAATGGAATAATAATATCTTTTATATTAGAAAAATTAGTTACTTTAAAATCAATAGTACCTCTAGGATCTAAACTTGTATTCCCACATCCTAAATATTCAATTAAGCTTTTTATTAAATACTCATCTCTATTACTTTGAGTTAAAATAAAACTTAATTTAACTGCTTCTCCTAATTTAGATGTTTTAGACTTAAAAACTACGACACTAAAACAACCCTCTGCATCAACAAATCCAGATAATCAAAAAGGATTCTGAATTTGAGGTAACGGTGTATCAGGTCTTAAAACAGTATTAATACCAGGAAAAGCAATACTTAAATCATTATTTAAACCATTATTTATTACAGCCTTTATAGCTACAAGTTCCAAGAGTCCTTCTTTTGTAAGATGACTTTTGTTTTTAATTAAATTATGAGCCAATTTAAACAACTCATAATCAGCTTGTTTTTTAGTTATTAAGGGGTATTTATCAAAATGATTAATTATAAGATCTAGACCTTTTAAAGATTCTACTCGGTATTGTGCAGAATCCTTAGCCATAAGAAATACATTACCTACACCAAAAAATTCTTTAATGTTATTTAATAAACTTAAGTCTTTTTTATGTAAGCTTATTATAAATCTACAAACTACACGTCAACCTAACTTATACTTATTATCTTTTATTATAGTTAACATAAAAGAACCTTCACCGTCTACAAATCCCGAGACGTACGAAGGATTTAGTTTAGATTTTAAGGTACTTAAATTTCTTTTAAAATTTATAGAGTTAGAAGGGATTTTGGCCTGATAGCTTCTTTCGAAGCCCACTAGAGTACATCTTAACATTGAATATTTTTCTTTATTTAAATATTCAATGCAACTACCGTTTACTCGTTGCTCTTTTACAGTAGAAATACTATCGATTACTACTGACTTAGATCCGCGGTTGCCTATTATACTTTCGTATATCTTCTGACTTATTACTATACCTGAGTAATTACTTCAGCCACAATTAACCTTTCGATTAATGCTTAGTATCAGAAGCTTTAAGATTTTCCCGGAATTTGATAGTTTTACCCAATTAATTGATTTCCCAATTCAAATTTTAGGATTATGTGGAGCAAATACTAAATTAATAAATAAAAAAAGTAAAGCAATTATAGATACAAATAAAATAAATAATGTCATACTACTCATTTAACTACTAAATAAAACTTGTACCAATATGGTACCCATACTTAATCATTCCTTATTCATAAAAATAAATAATAATATTACATTGGTAATTATAGAAATTGTAATAGAAAAAGGACTAGAAATAAATATATTTCTACCTTTAATAACCACAGATTTTATTAGAACATTTTTTTCATTAAAAATTCTACTTTTTAAAGTAGAATCTGATTCATTAAAAATAGGATTTACTTTATGTTCAGGAGAATAGAAAAAAATCTCTTTAATTATATTTAAGTAATAAACTGCTCCAATTACACTTGTAATTATAGCTATTAAAGATAAGAAAATATAACCATTATCTAAAGCAGCACTTAATACCATTTGTTTAGCAAAAAACCCTACCAGAGGCGGTATACCTACAAAAGAAAATATAGTAATAGCTAAACTTAAAGATAATAAAGGATTTATATAAAAATACCCTTTTAATTGACTAATTAATTGTATCACGGTAGTCAGATTTATCATACAAATAATTACACACGGATGCCGCGATTTCTGAATAAAAAGGTAGAAAAATCTAATTTTGTACCCTTTTTTGAGATTCAACACTAGCAAGCCTGAAAACCTGAAAATATTCTAGGAATCGCCGAAAAATAATAATATTAACCTAGTATAATCAGTTTTTATACTCTACCCTTATTCATACCCACTTTTAATTTATGTAATAGATCTAATCCTTCATTAGTTAAATGTTTTTTTATTTTCAATATCTCTACTGCTTTACTAAAATCTGTAAAATCTCTAGATTTCACCCCTTGTAAAGGTACTCTTTGAAATAAGGGAATAACTTTATCAGTCAGATCTTTAAATTTTAGTATTTGAAAATCTACTTTATTTTCTCTATATCTTAAAAACACTTTACCACAGCCTCAAAAGTTTACTAAACTATTCATAAATACCTTATCAATAGAGTGCTGAGTTATTTGATATCTTAATTGTACTTGGTATCCTGTTTTTGTTGTTAAAGATTTAGTAATTTTAATACTAAAACACCCTTCTGCATCCGTGAATCCTACCACTCAAGCAGGGTCAAGATTAGAATTTAATAATTCTTCATCTGTACGTTTTGGTCTTATAACCGGGGTAATATTAGGAAAATAAGTTTTCAGATCTGCAGAAAGACCTAAATTCATTGAAGCTTTAATAGATATAATTTCATGTAAACCAGAAAGAGTAAAATGTTCTTTTTTATTAATCAAGGTAACAATTCGAGAGAACAGTATGAAATCTTCACATTTTTTAGTTAAAAGAGGATATCTTTCAAAGTGGTTTACTATTACATTTAAACTTCTTAAATTTTGTACGACATAGTTACAAGATTTTTCTTTATGATAAATTTCTCCTACACCTAAAAATGCTTGAATTTTTTTTAACAGGTCAAGGTCTTTTTTGTGTAAACCTATCTGAAAAACAGGTTGCACAGCTCAACCTACTTTTACTGTATTACTTTTAAATATTCTTACGGTAAAATTTGATTCACCATCGGAGAAACCTGTTATGTATCAAGAATCTAGATTAACTGATAAATTATTTAATGGGATTGTGGATAGAGAAGTATATGATTTTCTTAATGTAATTAAATGGTTAGAAGGGATTCTGATTTGATAGTTTCTTTCGAAACCCATTAGAGCATACCTTAAATGCGTAAAATTTACGCATTTATGACCGTCTACTCGTTGCTCTTTTACAGAATTTAAATATTCTGATTTAGATCCGCGGTATTCCATTTTTCTTTCGAGCATTTTCTGACTTGTTACCTTACATGAGTGATTAGTTCATCCACTCAAATGCTTTCGCATTTGGCTTGGTATCAGAAACTTTAGGAGGTCCCCGGAGTTTGGCCATAGCTCCCAAACAAGAGGTTTCCCACACCTCAAAACAGGAGAGTTATTTTTATCTAATAATGATTTATACTCAGGGTTATTAGTTATATAACCGTATAAAGAGAATCCTATAGTTATTATTATAAAAAATGCATTTAAATTACTAATAGAATATTGTATTAAATAAAATATAAAAGCTTGTGTGGATTCTATACTAGAAATACTCAAAGCTAATAATATAAAACCTACATGTGATATAGTACTATACGCAAGTAATCTTTTTATTCTAAATTGTGTCAAACCTACAACAGTTCCTACTATTAATGAAAGAAGAGAGCTTATTAATAAAGCATATGTTCAGCTAAATTCTGATAAATAACTGTTTGTATGATAAACTAATTCTAACAAAAATATAAAAATAGAAATTTTGGCTATTATAGCTACAAATGTTGTAACTATAGTTGGAATAGCGTCATAAACGTCCACATGACGACGGTTAAATTTATCGTCCAAATTAAAGAAAAGAACAATTTTATATAATAAATAATCTAAAAACATTGTGTTACGTGTACCAGAGTAGTTTATTTTATATATCTACCTTTATTCATTCCTGTTCTTATTTGACGAATCTGATCGAAACCTTCCTTAGTTAAATGAACTTTTGTTTGTATCATTTTGGCTACTTTAGCTCAATCTTCGAAATCCTTAGATTTCACGCCAATAATAGGGTATTTCTCGAAAAAAGGTAAAATCTTTTCATAATTATCTTTGAATGATGGACATCTGAACTCAATATAATCTTTATAAGAATAAGTTTGACCACATCCAAAGAAATCTACTAAACTTTTCAATAGTAATTCATCTCTAATATGTTGAGTTACTACAAAAAGTAATGCTACACGACTTCCTGTTTTATGTAATTTAGATTCTCTAATACTAACTTTAAAACAACCATCACCGCTTGTAAAACCAGCTAGCCATTGAGGATCTAATTTGACACTATTAAGTGGTAATAATGGTCTTGCTAAAGCAACAGTATTAGGGAAGGCTTCTAATAGTAAAGGACTTAATCCTTTATTTAAAGAAGCTCTAATATTTATTATTTTTTGTAAACCTTCAGCTGTTAAATGTTCCCCACCTTGCATCATCATAACTACTTTTTTAAATAATAGATAATCAGAATATTTATTAGTTTTTAAAGGGTATTTATCAAAATGAGGTATTACTTTTGTTATTATTTGATCTAAAGAACCTATTGTAAAATCACAACAACCATTTCTTTCTTTACCTATTCTTCCTACTCCAAAATATATTTGAATAAGTTTTAAAAGATCTAGATCTCTAACATGAAGATTAATTGTGAAATTAACCTCTAATTGTCAGTTATGCTCTGACCTACTCTCTCCTCGATCTTCCTTTATTCATACCTGTTTTTATTCCTTTAATTAGAGATAAACCTTGTTTAGTTAGATGAGTCTTATTCTCCATCTGTTCAGCAGCTCTACAAAAGTCTAAATAATCCTGTTGTTTTACTCCTTGAATCTGATATTTATTAAAGAAAGGAATAATTTTATTTTGTATATCCGAAAATTTCTCTACCCGATATACAAAGGATTCTCTACTTTTACTGATAGTTCCACAATTAAAATAATCAATAAAACTTCTCATTAACTGTTCATCTCTAACATGTTGAGTTAATTGAAATACTAATTTTACCGCTATACCTAAATTTGTTTTAGCTTTATACATACGTATAAGGAAACATCCTTCAGCGGATGTGAACCCGGCTAATCAATTAGGGTCACGTTCAACAGTGTTACTCACAATAGGTCTATCAACAGGAATAATATTAGGAAAATTAACTTTTAATTCTTCAGAAAGACCATTATTAATAGAAGCTTTTATAGCTATAATCTTTTCTAGCCCTTCTGGAGTTAAATGTTCTTTATTCTGGACTAAAACAAAAGCTTGTTTTAGTAGTTCAAAATCTGCTTGTTTTTGAGTAAGCAAAGCATACTTGTAAAAATGTTTAATAATTATTTCTAAATCTGTTAAAGAAGAAACATAATATCTACTGTTAGTAGGGCTATTATATATTTTTCCTGCATTAAAAAATTTTTGAATTTGTTCCAATAAAACTTGATCTTTTCTGTGTAAATTTATTTGGTAAAATAGTTTAACACGTCAACCAGTTTTGTAACCTTTATCTTTATAAACATCTATTCAAAAACAACCTTCACCGTCAGTAAATCCTGTGACAAATCAAGGATTATTGGTGAAATTATTATTTGAAATTAAATTAGCATTAGTTAGAGTAGAAAAAGATTTAGAAAGTGTACCAACCGGTACTAGTTTGTTTTTTTTTGATTTACGGACTATAACCAGAAAGCATCCTTCTGCGTCAGATAATCCTGATATAAATCAGGGATCTTTAGGTAGTTTGCTAACAGTATTGTCTAGGTTAGATACAGCAGAATAAAATTGTCTTTGAATAATTTGGTTAGAAGGGATTTTAACTTGATAACTTCTTTCGAAGCCCAGTAGAGTACATCTTAAATGCGGTAAATTAATACCGCATCAACTACCATTTACTCGTTGCTCTTTTACAATAATACATGACTGTTTGGTCGCTTGTATTATTGACTTAGATCCGCGATTGCCTATTTTGTTTTCACTCATCTTCTGGCTTGTTACTATACCTGAGTAATTACTTCAGCCACTCATATATTTTCATATATGGTTTAGTACCAGAAGCTTTAAGGTGTCCCCGGAATTTGATAGTTTACACCCAACGTTTGTTGATAAGGATTTCCCAAGTCCTTTTTTAGGTGATCAGAAATGAAAAGGCGCTGCACTTACTTTGAATAAAAATCCTATACTAAATATAAGTAAAGAGAAATTTAGATAATATGATTTATATCACGAGGTTAAGCCTACAACTAGAGTCTCATTTACATCACTAATACTTTTAAGTATATACAAACCATCCATACTTGTAGTTCCTGAATTTACATATAATAAACTTGTTCCTAATAAAATAAAACAAGAGCTTAAACCTCCTAATAAAAAGTAAATTAAACCTCCTGTGGTAGATAATTCAGAATTTCTATAAATAGTACTTAGTAAATATAGTAGGATCAGTAAAGACTGTCCTCCGAACTGTACGTGATAGTTTCCCATCATACAGCTCTCCATCGGAATTCTGCCAATTTATGTTTGGTGATAGTTTTAAGTGTATCTTTTAAGTTTGGTCATGTCTGCATAGTTTAGATCTCCGCTATGAAGTAGATCATGGTGATAAAAGCAAAGAGGTACTTGTTTTCTATAGAAACTTCCTACCCATTGTTGATATGTACTTTTACCAGTTCTGATTTTGTTCTTAACGTCCTTCACTTGTCTTATGTGGTGCATTTCAACATCACTACTTGAGTTACACAAAGCACATGCCTTGTTGATACTTGATCTAGTTAATTTGTTGAATCAGGATACTCTCAGGATCTTTTCAGCCTCCGAAACTCCGGATTTGGAAAAGTGGTGCCTTACCCTAAGCGTACTAGGCATTTTTAGACAAACTTTGGTTTCAGGATCTTTCAGTGTGAACCCAAATCTGTTGAACACTTGTTTCTTTGTTCTTAGTTTGAGTTTCAGTGCTAACGTAAGGGCACATGAGAACTGAAGGAACATGAAGATTATTCTTAGACTATTTAGATTGCTGGCGAAACTGTAGAAGTTATACAGCCCTTGTATACGGTGGTTATAGAATGTTACTATTTCATGGTGTGAGAAGTTCACAAGGTCCTTACGTGCGGTGGCGTATGGCATACCTTGGTCATCTATCTTCACAAACTTATTAACTTTTAATTTGTTAATAAGATCTTTGATAGGAGCCATGGCTCTCATTCTCATTCTATATCTTCCTGGATTTCCGGATTTAGCTGTGAATAACCCTGCTTTGATGGCCGTGGGCTTCACACATCTGGCACCAAGGAAATTGAAACCGTCTTTAGTAGCAGTAATAATTGTCTTGTCGACATTTAGTTGAAGGCCGCATTTCTTGTTTAAGACGTCTTTAATTCTGTTTCTAATTAAGATGGCGTCATCTGAAGATCCTACAACCAATACTATAAAGTCGTCCGCATATCTTAAGTACATGATTCGTTTGAAATTAGGGTCGTTGTACATCATACTAGGTAACGTTCTTCTTAGTCTGGCATACTTGATGATTTCTGGAGAACCAGGAAGTGTTTTCCTTAGATTTTGTATTTTCGATGTTAGAGCGTCGTACTGCTTGTTCTTGGCCCGTTTTTTCCCTTTTTCAAATTTTACCTTAAGCTTGTTCATATATTCATCTAATTCGTTCAGAACAATATTAGATAGTAATGGGCTCAAAACACTTCCTTGAGGCGTTCCCACGTCTGTCTTCACATGTTCTTTGGTTTCAGAGTCAATATAACCAATCTTTAAGGATTTTCGTATAAGTTGTAAAGTTTTGTCGCATGTTATCTTTGTACGAAGCACGTCGTAAATTATGTCGTGAGGAATAGTGTCAAAACATTTAGAAATGTCTCCCTGTATTACTCATTGGTAATTTGACCCATTACGGTATATTTGATATAGTGCTTGGTGTAAAGATTTATTTGGTCTAAAACCGTATGAATTATCCGAAAATGTATCTTCTCATATCGCTTCCAAGACTACTGCTAGGGCTTTCTGGACAATCTTATCTCTAGGACTTGCCACACTTAGGGGTCTTAATTCTTTCTTTCCCGGCTTAGGAATCATGACTCTTCTCGCCGGGGATCAATCAAATTTACCACTACGTATTTCACTAGCAGTTTTTACGAATCATTTGTCGCTGATACCGTCTAGAGTAATATTGTCAGAACCTTTGGACATATTTCCAGGCTTACTTTTTATTTCGAGATAGCATGCTTCTAAGAATGAAGGGTCACTCAAAATATTGATTAGCCCGTTATATGTTCCATCACCTTTTATATAATTGTTCACTACTGTTTTCGCCCACGAACTAACGGATGTAAACGACTTGCTGTCTTCAAGAAGGTTGAGTTTGTCGGCACCCTTAGTGTTAGAGTCATGAGTGTCAAGTAGTAACGATTTCCGACTGCTTCCCTTCGTAAGTGAACTACTACTATGGAAACTCCGTCCCCGCATTAGATACATGTTGTATCCATAGGCGGTTAGATCCCGAGGTTGCGTAACGTTGGCGTTTATATTGATAGTGTTAGGACCTTGCGTATTTTGATTCTCTATACTGAGATGAGCTAAGGGCTTTTGGCAATCTGCACAGTATGGTCTACCTGTGCAAACATTTAAACCCCTTATTAAGTGCCGCGATATTCTGCTTGAGACACTTAGGCCAAGTTGGGCCTCTCTGTACGTATCAAGTTCGTTATCCTGTCCATGACTATCCCCACTAAGACGAATCTCAAATGAGGGCAGACTCATTCGACTAATCTTTTTGTAATCAGCTATCCGGCCGAGATAGTTATTAGCTATTCCCGTCGTGATTACCCGTGGCGAACATC
>Ga0196965_1000676_pt1 | contig 16821 bp, 10 predicted proteins | sample S1_20metaG_FD_148668 | JGI IMG/M metagenome (GOLD analysis project Ga0196965, IMG submission 148668) | Soil microbial communities from Anza Borrego desert, Southern California, United States - S1_20 | ecosystem: Environmental > Terrestrial > Soil > Desert | place: USA: California | collected... | reverse complement strand
TAAGGGCCGCACCGCACATCACCAGGTAACTAATCCCAACAAAGATCAATCCCCACGACATTTTACTTTGCACCGAAGGATTCCATCCGTGCTTTGATAAAAAAATCCAAAGCCAGGCAAAGACTGGTGCGAAGAGTAACACTGAAACCGCCGGAACGGATTGTAACCATGACGCCGGCATCTCAAACCCTCCAATAAACATGTTTGTGTAACGTAAAGCAAAAAGATTTAGCGAAGACCCTTGTTGTTCATATCCTATATAGAAGACTACCGAAGCAAAAAAGAATACAAAAATAGTAATGACGTTTTTCTGATCTGCCCGATTTAGTTTTGCGAAAAATATCAGGTAAAGGAAATAAAGTAAACCAGAAACAGAAATGACATAACCGGATATTTGTGCAAGCCAAACGGGATCTGGCACGAAAACGCCCGTGAGCATCGCGACAAAAAACATTACGAGGAGTAAAACCACCACCAAAAGCCAACGAATCGCCTTCGATTTATTTGACAAAGGTCTGACATCTTTGCCTATGTTGCCAAGGTGTTTTTCGGACATCTTATATTGAATTAATCCGATAACCATACCTAATCCTGCAATAGCAAATCCATAATGCCAGTTTACCTTTTCGCCAAAGTAGCCGGTAACAAATGGCGCAATAAAAGCACCAACGTTAATCCCCATGAAAAAAATTACATAACCCGAGTCACGTCGTGCATCATCTTGTTTATTGTATAATTCACCAACAAGCGTACTGATATTTGGCTTGAGCATTCCGGTTCCTACTACAATAAAAAATAATCCTATAAAAAATGTTTGTAGGGATTCGAAGACCAGGAGGAAATGACCGAGCGCGATAATGGTAGCACCATAAAAAATCGTTTTTCTTAAACCGAATATATTGTCGGCCAACCATCCGCCGGGAAGCGCCATTAGATAAACAAGCATGGTATATAGTCCATAGATAGCACCACCTGTTTTTTCATCAAGGCCAAGTCCTCCACCTTCAACCGTAGTCACCATAAATAAAAACAACAGGGCTCTCATGCCGTAATAGCTAAAACGCTCCCACATTTCAGTGAAAAACAAAGTAGATAGACCGCGTGGATGTCCGAAAAAAGTTTTTTCCATTTTAGATTTTAAGGTCGATCAAATGAGCTCCGGCTGAACTGCGTTGAAAGAAAGAAAGGCCGTCCTTTCGAACGGCCTGTGCGCTTAAATTTAACTAACTTTATTCAATAGTGATTTTAAAGACAAACGTAAATTTTTTGTCACCGTGCATTAGTGCCTGTTTGATGGTAAACTCATCGCCGGAAACCGCCTGGTCGGGGAAGTGTCCAATCGAAAATATAAATGTCTCCGCATTGAATTCAGAATAGGTTCGCGCGTCCGATCCCCAGGAAACAACATTGCCTTCCGCATCAAACCAATGACCATAGCCGTTAGCAGTAGGTGCTCCGTCATACAATGCATTTCCTTCAACCGCATGGAACGTTACGACGTCATCAGCAGCTACCAAAGACGTTGTTACTTGCTCCAGTGATAAATTGAATTCTTTGGATAAGGCAGTTTTTTGCTCTTCGTTTACTTCGATAACCGTTCCGTCATAACCAAGTGAAGCCGCTCTGGTTATTTGAATGTTTACAATATTTGTAGGCTCCTCTGCAGGAACCTCCTTTACCAGCTCTTTACTCGCCCCCGTGTCGCCGGTGGCAACTAACTTTACCGGGTATATTCCATATGCTGCGTACACGTGTGTTGGTGTCTTTTCAGTGGATGTTTGTCCGTCTCCGAAGTCCCACGCATACGAGATTGCATCTTTCGACTCATTTGTAAAGGCGACGGTCAGGCCGTCGTCACCGACTTCGAAAGAAAAATTTGAAATTGGATTACGTACTATTGGATCCTCTTCGCATGCGATCGCCAGCCAAAAGGCAGAAACGAACATCCAAAAACTGATGCTCTTTAGTTTTTTCATTTGTGTATAATTTAAATGCATTATTGAATCACGTTCATTAACAACTTTTACGAATAACCGGACTATGGCAAATAACCAGGATTATGGGAAAGTTTCGGATTAGCGTCAAGTGCCGATTGTGGAATATCAAAGATGATTTTATGATCTCCTTTGGGCACATGCGAGAACCATGACTTGGTGGTAAATACGCCAAATCGAATAAGATCCTGCCGGCGATGAAACTCGGCCGCAAATTCATAACCCAGTTCATCTAGAAATCTGCCGTATTCAATGTCGTCACCACCTTCCGGCGAAATAACTTCTCCATTTTCATATTTTCCATAGTTGTAAACGCTTCCCTGTAAAAGTTCGGCACCAGTTACTTCGGCATCTAAAGCATTGGCAAAATTCCTTCGTCGCACCGCGGTAACGATCTCGGCCGCGGCGTCAGACTCACCTGTCCTAAGCAGACATTCTGCTTTTATCATCATGGCATCCGCTAACCGGAATACAGGCAGATCGTTACTTAACGGGCCTAAGGTCCCCTCTTCGATTTCGAATTTTCCAACACGATAGCCTTCGTACTCTTTAGTCGCATCTACACTCCCGTCGATGTCCTTGGTGTAGTTAAGTTGAACTGTTGATAACGCAGGGTCTATTGAGTTATAAATTGGCAGTCCGGCGCTTGAAAATTGCGGCCCTTTAATCCAGATGCCTAAACGCGCATCGTTCGGATCGTATGTATCAATAAATTGCGGAATTGCGCAACTACCTCCCCATGGTTGAGTTCCTAAATCATAGGTAGCCTGGCTTGCAGGATGGAGCGTCTTCCAATGATAGTGCAGCCATCCTGACCGTACTTCATCATAGACGACAGAAAATATCTGCTCCGTTGAATTTTGATTTTCAGTTTCGAAGTTGTCAAAATAGGTGGGCGTTAATGCGTATCCGCCATTATCGATAACATCGTTCACCTGAACAATAGCATCGTCCCATTTTTCTTCATTAATATAAACTTTTGCGTTCAAAAATAATTTAGCGAGCACCATACGCGCCGCCCAGTAGTTCATCTGTCCATAAACTTTTTCTTTATTCAGAAAAGGTAGCGATTCTTCAATCTCACTGACGATGAAAGAAAAGACCTGCGCCCTGGGAAGTTGTTCAGGTACAAATCCATCGATGCCGGATTCCGCCTCGGTGGTAACAGGAATATTACCAAAAGAATCCATCAGGAGGTAATAGTAAAATGCGCGCAAAGCCCTTAGTTCGGCCACAACAGGTTCGGAACCTTCAAGTAATTTAAATGAGCCGATATTATCGTTGATGATTTTAATTGCCGCATAAGACCGACTCCATAATGAACCTGGCTGAGACTGAAGGGAATTCCACTCATGCATGTGAAGCGCACGATAGGTACCACCATCAACCCATCCATTTGGCCTTGCTGGTGTGACAATAACATCAGCGCTTTCCTCTTGTAAGTCGAAGTAACCATGCCAACCGAAGAAGACATCGTTTAAGCTGGTGTATGCTGGGGCAGCCAATGCCTGAAGTATGTCAGGTGATGAGTCTAGATCCGGCGGTAACAATTGATCATATGGTTCTTCCGACAAATCGGTACATGCAAAAGCACTTATTGTCAAGACGAGAACAAGGTATTTTTTGATTTTCATAAATCAATAGATTATAGTGTAAAGTTTAGTCCAAGTGTAAACGTGCGGGTCGTTGGGTATTTATCCCGTTCGTCGTTTCCAGGTGAAAGACCGGTCCTTCTAACTTCCGGATCAATGCCTTTGTATTTCGTGATAACGGCAAGGTTGGATCCGGAAACATAAACACGCGCATTTTTAACACCGAAACGATCTGTAGGGATTTTGTATCCTAAAGTCAAATTGTCGATTTTCCAGAAATCACCATCTTCAATGTAGTGACTCACATATGCCTGCGGACTTTTTAAAATTAAACCATCGATAGGTCTATACGCATCTTCAAGCTTGTTGTACGCAATTGTCGGATTTTCATAAAACATGCGTTGAAAATTCAGGATCTGATAATCAAAGGCACCACGCATTGTTACGTTCAAATCGAAACGTCCAAAAGTGAAGTAGTTATTCCACGACAAATACCACTGTGGTAAACCGTTTCCAAGAATTTGTCGATCCGCTTCGGTGGCTTCGGTTAGCAGCTTCGCTTCTCCATCAGCACCTTCAATTAACCATACACCCCGACCGGGATCACCGGGATCCTCTTGAAGGCCGATGCTCTTGTATCCAAAGAAACTGCCAATTGGTTTTCCTACTTCGATTTTATGGGTTGCAAGTTGAATTGGATCACCCGTGTATCCATCGTAGATAAAATCGTTTTCTAATTTGAATTCGTCACTTGAAAGCGACGTAAGTTCGTTTTTATTACTGGAGTATAACAGGTTTGTTCTCCATTGAAAACCTTTCTCCTGGACGGCCAGGATATCCACACCGATTTCTACTCCTTTATTCGTCATCGCAGCTGCATTGGCTGTGGTGATGCCCACCATGTTCGGTGGTTGCGGAACTGGGTAGTCGTAAACAAGATCCTCGATCCTACGATCATAATAATCTATTGTTCCAGCAATGCGATCACCAAGAATACCGAAATCAAGACCGATGTTAAATTCCGTATTTGTTTCCCAACCCAGATTCGGATTGTAGTTACTAGCGGGTTGAAGGATACTGACCCACTTCTGTCCATCGAAGTAAAAATCTTCCTGGCTGTATGCGTAACGATTAAGCGAAGTGTATGGATCGGTAGCGATTGAGCCGGACTGCCCAAAGCCTGCTCTTAATTTCAAGCTGCTTATTAAATCGACATCAGAAAGGAAAGCTTCATTCTTTAAAGTCCAGCCTGCGGATATCGACGGGAAAAGTCCCCACTTTTGATCATCGCCAAATCGTGAAGATCCTTCATATCGCAACGAAGCCAAGAGGTTATATTTATTTTTAAATCCATAACCAACCCTACCTAAAAAGCCGATAAGCTTCCAATCGTTTTTATAACTATCGACGTAAGGTCCGGGCACGGGGTCATCGGCACGCAGCGCTCTTCCCAGTCCGATGTCATGGTAAGAAAATTTGTCAGTAGGAAAGTCGAAGTTATACATCGATGCCCCATAATTTGTCTGGTCTACATAGCTATAGGCAAGCATAGCTGATAAACGGTGCTCCTCGATGGTCTTGTTGAAATTTGCAGTCAGGTCAAGGTAATTTTCTTTTGAATTCCAGTTGGATATGTAGGCGGTTCCATTTCTGCCACCACTTACTGTAGAATAGTGTTGTTTTGTTTCATAGATACCAACCGCACCGCTACTAAGATGTTGCGATCCTGAAACTTTCAATTCCAATTCCTGAATAGGAAAATAACTTACCGCGCCAGTCAACCATGTCCATTCAATATTGTCATCGTAGATTCTCTCTTCGATCAGTGCACCTGGATTCGCGTATTGAAACTGTTCTATTCGCTCAGTCCAGGCTCCCTGAGACGTTTTAATGGAATCTGTTGGGTTTCGGATAAGCGCCTGGCGATAAGCCCAGTTGTCAAAAGAACTATAATCTCTGAGTCCCTTAAGTACATTGACGTTAATTTTAACCTTATCATCAAATAGAAATTGTGTTAGATCTAATCTTACCTTAAACTCTTCATTATCTGAGCCCTTAAAAATACCTTGAGCACTTTGATAGCTCGCGTTCGCCACATATTGCGTTGCCTTGGTTCCTCCTCTCAGTGAAAGGTTATGAAAATGGTTGATTGGCTTCCGGGAAATTAAACCAAGCCAGTCTGAATCTGTGCCGCGATCAGAACTTTCGGCAAGCCATCCGTCTTTTATTAACTCTCTCATTCCTCCGGCATCAATAAATTTGGCTTTTCGTTGAAATCGCTCTGTTGATACGTAGGTTGAATAATCAAGTACGACCGACCCGTCCGATTTCTTTGTCGTAATTAATATAACGCCGTTTTTTCCCCTGGCGCCATAGATGGCGGCAGCAGATGCATCTTTCAGAATTGAAACGTCTTCGATATCGTTGGGGGAGATCACGTTCAGATCACCAGGGAATCCATCAATTAAAACGAGCGGACTGGATGATCCGCGGATAGAAGTGATTCCCCGCAGGAGTATTTCCGCACCCGCTTCAGGATCGCCTGACGGCGTGCTGATGGTTAAGCCCGCTACTTTTCCGCGTAATAGTTCACCCACGTTGCGTACTGCGCCGGGAACAAATTCTTCCGGCGAAATTTGATCCACGGCCGTGGTGACATCTTGTTTTCGCTGAGTTCCGTACCCGATCACAACAACTTCCCCCAGTGAGACAAGGTCAACCTCAAGCTGCACATCAATCTTCTCCCGATTTTGTACGACAATCTCCTGCGTTGCATATCCAATAAAGGAGAACACAAGAATAGAAGTTGATGAAGGCACCCGCAAGGTGTAACTGCCATTCACATCTGAAGAAGTACCTTCGGTAGTACCTTTAACGAGAACATTGACACCAGGCATTGGATCTCCCGTTTCGCTTTTTATTGTTCCTGTAACCATGGTCTCGTTTTGAGCGTAGCTCTTCAACGAGATCGTCAGGAAAACCAAGAGCGCGACTCTTGCTGTGTTTCTAAGTAGATTTCTTTTCATAGTAATGAAGTTGGGTTGCTGAGTAAGTAATGCTCATTGTTTATGGGTTAGTAGATTAAACACTATGTCCACCGTAAATAGAACCGATTACTGTAAAGAGTAACCGGTTACCATCGACTGATGCACGCTCATATTTGTTTAGTCAATAGATAATAAATGTACATCCTACACCTATGTCGCGTTCGGTCAAAATTATCAGATGTTGGTACTATTTTACCTGTGATACGGACTCGTCTTAATCATGACTGAAGAATGTCGCCGGTGTATACTTTGTGTGTAAATGAATTGTTCAAAAGGTTGGCTTAATATATCGTTGAATGCACGCAAATGAAGTAGAAAATTTCACGCTTATTATATGAACTCTGCTTAAATTATTAGCGTTGCTTTAAATAGAAAGCACATTGATTTCTTATCAACATGTTTGCATGAGCAGATGAACCATTTCTCTCTCTGCAAGGGTTGTGATTTCCCATACGAGGTTAACAAATACGAATTATCTAACAGAAAGGGGAGCATACTCCTCCATGCATGATATTCCAACCAGAACTATACCCGTCCCGATTTTAGAAAACGTCTTGTACACAGGTCATTCTTGAGAACACCAGACTAAGACTTCGATCTAACCACGGACCTTGATCAATTGGTATGTTACAATTACGGATAAGGGTGGAACTGCGATCATAACGAAGTAGCGTTTGAATCATTCTCAACCGACGATCCGGTGAAAAAGCTCAAGGATTTCTTGTACGTCACGAAAGAAGTTCCAGTAAGGAAATCGTTAGAACATCTCAACTGATCGGATAAAATCAGAAAAGTGCCGACAGTCTGATCAAGTCTGTCGAATACCACGATTTCAATAAAGAAATCGAAAGGTAAATTTTTAATATTGGCACTACACACAGTGTCAACTTTAACCAAAAAACCTATCATGTCTTATTCATTTTTCAATCTGATGAAAACAACGATTCTTGTTAGCCTGCTCATCGTCTCTACATTTGCCGTGGCGCAAGACGGAACTATTTATCCATTCGAAACGCCTGCTGAACCCAACGCTATTCCGCTCAATACAGGAGGTGTTGAAAATCAACCTGCGACTGAAACCTGGTTTCGTCAGTGGGGTGATCCAATGGCCAGGAACATTACCAAGGCAACCCTCACGCCATTCTTACCCAAGGCTGGAAAGGCAAATGGTGCAGCCGTTATCGTTGCGCCGGGTGGTGGCTTCAGGTGGTTGTCGCTTAGCAACGAAGGCTGGGAAGTTGCGCAAGCCCTGGCGGACCGTGGCATTGCTGCCTTCGTCCTGAAGTATCGCCTCCATCCTACTCCCGAATCCCTTGACGGATTTAAAGAGTCGATGAATAGAACCTTCGCTGCGGCTACGCCTCCTGCTTCAGACGCTCCTAAAGAAGCTCCAGTTCCGCCAAGTCGGCCACGGATGGACCTATCAAATCAGCTTGAAGATGCAGAGGCAGCGTATGCAATGATAATTAAACGCGCAAAAGAATGGGGCGTCGATACTGCACGATTAGGCATGATCGGCTTTTCGGCTGGCGCTGGTCTTACGATGCATTCCACGCTTCATTCCACGTCAATGCAACTGGATTTCATCGGTCCGATTTACGGTGGCATGGGCCCGGTCGAAGTACCGAAGAATGCTCCTCCAATGTTTAATGTGATTGCTTCCGATGACTTCCTTTTCCGCGGTCAGTTTGGTGTGATCGAGTCGTGGTTCAAAGCAGGTATCCCTGTGGAGTTTCACCTTTACCAGAACGGGGGTCACGGTTTCGGTCTCGGCAATCCGGACCGAACCAGTAATAAATGGTTCAATGCATTTATGCACTGGCTTGATGTTAACGACTTTCTCGCTGCGAAGCCTGCGAAGTGAATCGCATGACCTGGCTTTGACCTTTGAGATAACTCAATCGTCAGAAATTTTAATTCCGCGCCGATGATGTTGCCAACATCATCGGCGTTTTCTTTGGTATCGATCCGTAAGCTTTGTCAAGAGATTTAAATTTGAATGGCAAAGCAGTTTGGGTATTAAAGAAGGTTAAAATGGATTCAGCTTCATGCGACAAGAAGCGTAACACAATAACGATCGATTTGTGTATTCTCGGGATAGTGGCCAGCGCATTATTTTTCACTCATTCAAAACCGAATTTTACACGTTGCGCAGCATCCTTTGGTCGCAGTACGAACATCTACTCTCACTCAAGGACGAGTCCTGAGCACGGCCTGCGCGCGAGACAGCAGCGAGCGAAGGATCTTGACGGATGTAGTCGCTACTGAAAATTCTATTGAATGGTAGAACCCTTCACTATATCGCAAGCCAACACACCGCTGACAATAGGATTTTACTCCTTGCGAAATTTAATTTTACCTTATAGTAAACATGACTATAAGATTTTATACTTTGCGTTCACCAAGTCGATTTAACGAGAACGACCACCATGAGTTCGCAAACAACCATTGCATCACAACAAAACTCGATTGCCCAGAAAACGGTTTTCACTGTATTGTTCACGATTAGCTTCTCTCATTTGCTAAACGATATGATGCAATCGGTAATTCCATCCATCTATCCGATTGTAAAAGACAAGTACACCTTTTCGTTTACCCAAATTGGTTTTATTACATTGGCCTTCCAACTTACAGCGTCGATACTACAACCATTCGTTGGCGCTTATACGGACAAGAAAAACAAACCCTTTTCTTTAACGCTCGCGATGGCATTTAGTCTGGCCGGTATTGTTGCTTTGTCGTTTGCGTCAAGTTTTCCTTCATTTTTGGTTGCCGTAAGTCTTATCGGACTGGGTTCGTCTGTTTTTCACCCGGAAGCATCCAGAGTTGCTTACTTAGCATCAGGGGGGAAAAAAGGATTGGCCCAGTCAATATTTCAACTTGGCGGAAATGCAGGTTCTGCCATCGGTCCACTCCTGGCGGCAATCATTATCTTACCGAATGGACAATTTTCGATTATCTGGTTTACGCTTATCGCGATGTTAGGGATGATAATCCTATTCGCAGTTGGAAAATGGTACCAGGAACGTATTCAGCTTAGAAAAAGCAATTCAGCAAATGAACTAACAGAAATAGCGCATGGAATTTCAAAACACAGGGTGATCGTTTCCATAGGTATTTTGCTGGTGCTTATTTTCTCAAAGTATTTTTATATGGCGGCTATGACCAACTATTTTACATTCTACTTGATAGAAAAATTTGGCGTCACCGTAAGGGAATCCCAGTATTACTTATTCTCTTTTCTTGCTGCCGTGGCTGTTGGTACTATTATCGGCGGACCAATCGGAGACCGTTTTGGACGGAAGTTCGTAATTTGGTTTTCAATCCTTGGAGCCGCTCCTTTTACTTTGTTACTTCCTCATGTTGATCTTTTCTGGACTGTCTTCCTTGCCATTCTGATCGGAACAATCATCGCCTCTGCTTTTTCTGCAATCCTTGTTTACGCCACCGATTTAGTTCCGGGTAAAATCGGCATGATTGCCGGATTGTTTTTTGGTTTTATGTTCGGGATGGGCGGGATTGGTTCAGCAGTACTTGGTTGGACAGCAGATAAGGAAGGCATTGAATATGTATTTCAATTATGTGCATATCTTCCCCTCATTGGCGTGATTACCATGTTCCTGCCGAATGTATTGCATAGGCAAAGGTAAAAGCGTAACAGCGGGACTAAAAGAAAAGTGAGAAAATGTTAAAACCACGTTCAATTATCAACTAAAGCAACGAGTTTTTTTCCCGGCAAGGGCACTACCATAACCATTTCAATTCCTGAGTTGGATCAGAAAAAATTGATCTCCATGGACATGGGAATGCTTCAAGATTCAATAAGGAATTCCTTGAAAGCAATTCCATGGCAACTAAAAATGAGGTTAGCCAAAAGCCCTTCATCAGCGAATGAAATAAGGGACAAGGAACAGAAATAGAATCTGTTTGCCTTTTTGTTCAGTACCTTTTTGTGCATTTAAGGCACTACCTTGGCTTCGTAAGAGCAATATTTGAAAAGAACCCAATCTGTAGTGTATGGTTATTTTCTATCCTGTTTTTGAGCGAAGTTCCTTCTAAACTTCTGAGTTGAACGATTTGATACAGGTAACCAAGTTCCATCTTCAAAGTCGGTGAAATGGAGTAACCGATAGCTCCATACAAGCGATTTTGATCGAAAATATTATACCCAACATCTTTGCCGAAATTGATGAATACTTCCTCGTACAACGCAGCAAATACGGGATGTTTTCCATTCGTAATATTAATGGTTGCTTTTGCCATATACCTCATGCGATTCTCATATCTGCCATTTTCAAATTGACCTGTTGAAGCGTTTCCGATCATCCGTTGTTCGGACCTGTAACGGTGCGCGAGCTTTACTTTTCCCAGGGTTTGATGGACGAGAAGTTGCTGCCAAATGCGGTGTTCCGGAAAAGCATTTTGAACACCAAATTCTCCGTAGGGATAAGTTTCGATAAAGGCATAGCCAATCGTAAACCGGAGGCTTGGGTTAGCATAGAAATCAAGCCCGGTTCGCAGGAGCAACTGCTGTTTTTCAGAAAAGAGTTCAGTTCGTCTCCATTGAACTTCAGCATGGAGGCCCACCTTACTTGAGACCTTATGATTTCCGAAATACATTAGCCATGCGTTCGTGTTGTCAGTATGGGTTCGCGTTTGGCCCTGGACAAGTAAAGACGGCAATAAAAGGAAAACAATGAATGATACTCTCACACAAATCATGGGATATTAGACATTAATTATTTGGAAATTGCTTTGAAAACCAGCTCGGTAAGAAATGCTGTTGTGTCGTTTATCCGTTTATGCGTAACATCAGTTAACGACGGCAAGTGCTCAGCAAAAAATTTTTGGTCGTGCGAACTCTCAATTATTGTTGATATGAGTGCGCGCGGAAAGCGGTAATCGCGATTGACTTCATGTATGATCGAAGCTACCCGATTACATAACCGTTTGTAGCTAATGAATAATCCCTGATCATTCACCGTATCAACATCTTTGATCAGATAAACTTTCGAAGATTCAGACACCACAATTCTGTACAGTGCCACTTCATCAACATGTTCAAAACTTGGATCTTTTTCGATTGATGCCGAAAGGAGTTTGATTGCAATACGGAGACGTTCGTTTGCGGATTCTATATTGGAGGTAGCGAGGATAACTTTGTAATCCATCCAATTCCAATACCAGGCCAGCAGGTAAAGTAACAATTTATGCTTGCTTTCAAAGTATCGGTAAACGGATGGTTCTGTTGCGCCTATCTTGCCGGCTAATTTCTTGAAAGTAAAAGATTCAAAGCCGATCTTGTCAATCGTTTGAATGCTATGCTGAATAATCTTCAGTCCTAACTCAGATGAGTTAGGATCTTTCAGGTAAAGCTTCGAATCAATATCGATGTTAATTTTTACCGGCTTAAATAATTTCTTTTGCTTTAGCTCAGCCATTACAAGTTGTTGGACATTCCAAACACATTGTCCTTAATTCAATAAGAAAATCCGAAGGTGCAAAAAAGGTGCTGGAAATTAAACTGCATGCATCTCCCTGTTAAGACTTTGATCCGTAATCATTTCAGTGTCATAAAATTCTACTACACCGGTTTCTACGTTATACATTGCACCTATTAATGCTATTTTGCCCTCGAGCACAAGTTCTCCAATCACCGGACTTTGTACAGGGATTTGCTTTAACGTTTGCTGAACATTCAGCTCAGCTACATGCTCCACGAATTCAGTGTTGCTTGCATTCCTGTTTTGTTTAGTGGTAACTTCGGCCTCGATAGCGGGCTTGATTTTTTTAAGCAGGGTGGTTAAGTTTCCGAGCTCGACATCATCGCAAGCTCCTTTAATCGCGCCGCATTTTGTATGTCCCAACACCACGATAACCTTCGATCCTGCCACTTTACACGCAAACTCCATGCTGCCCAAAATATCCTCGTTCAAAATATTTCCGGCAATACGACAACTAAAAATATCGCCTAGTCCCTGGTCGAAGATAAGCTCTGCTGACGTACGGGAATCAATGCAGCTTAGAATCAATGCAAAGGGATGCTGACCATCGGATGTTTCATTTACTTGTTGTAAGAGGTTCCGGTTAATTTTTAGATTATTCACAAAACGTTTGTTCCCCTCCTTTAATAGTTCAATTACTTTAGTCGGCGTAAGCTGGGCCTGCATTTCTTTTGTAAGTGTTCTCATAAGTTTTTTTTTAAGGCTTTAATTTCCTTTGAATTTGTTTGCTGTTTTTTTTACCCCAAGTGAGTTGCTTGAAATATCTTCAATAATAAACATCATAATCAATCAGTAGAGGCTTCCATGTTTACAAAGGAAACTTCCTCCAACATTATACTCTCGACGGCAGGCCACAAAAACCAGCACGGTGCGCGAAGATTATATCGAGTGTTCTTTTTGGAATTCCCTTAGAATCAATTTTGATGTACATTAGCAATGTATACTTATACGTTAGTAATACTAACTGGATTCAAAAGTATTAACTTTTTGGTTCTGGACAAACTTCTTTGCGTTTTTACAAGACAAGCAGCAGTGAATAGTCACAACCGTATCGTTGTGATCTGGATTTTAATAGTCCATTATGATCGTAGAGGGATGAACTTCCCTTATAAACGCGATTATCTCTGAATCGCATTCCCGACGTAGCCGACACAACGTGAAAAATGAACCACGTCGTAAAAAACTTCCGTGGCGATTCAATGGCGGAGTGATTCGACCGGACACATTACTTTCATGAGGGGTTCACGCTATCAGGATAAAGCGTGACTGACGGAATGCGGACGGTTCCTTTTTTTGATTGCGTTATGATCCGGCAGAACAGATCAGGATAAAAACTGAGATTAATGCTTGCAGTTGTGTAAACAATAATCCGTCCTATATACTTTAATTAAATTCAAACGAATGCAACCGGATGCAGAACGAGATCCGGCTGCGTTAAAAACGTCCACTACCCTTTTAAATCGACGATTGATGCATTTATATCTAAGCAATATTTTGTGCCGTCGTATTAACTTCTGATAGATGATATCCGTTTTTTATCTCTTCCGTTCGGACAAAAGCCTTAAGCGTTCCACACCTTTTCCCAATCGATTCGCCGTATGGTCGAATAGTATATGCTCCGACTGCAGCTGGAACAATGAAAGTTTCAGCATAATGGACGATGAACGGCTCGAAAGAATCATCAGGACTTTCGACTATGGCTTCGCGTCCCTCTACCAGGTTGATCACATTTACACCACCATTTGTATGATGCGGAACCGTTCCAGTGAACCAATGCCGTCTTGTTTCTATAAACTGAAATTCATGCAAACCGGTTCGTTCCTCGGTCCACCCTTCACCTTCCGCAATTTTTTCAAAACGGTTGATCAGGTTTTTCTTCGTCCATTCTACCCGGCGATCCCAATCGATAACTTTTTCACCATGCGAAATATTGATCGGTCTTGGTTTCCCATCTAGACCAAGTCGGCCCCAATCCCACAGTTTGAATGTAAAAATATAAGGTGTGGCACTGATTTCCAGCACAACGGTGTCTCTACCCGAACAATGTACAGTTCCCGCCGGAATTAACACATGGTCGTGCTTGTTCACCTCCCACTTTTGAACGTGCTTCTCCGCGTCGAATTCCATTCCTGCTTCCTGCGATTTTTTTAACTCTTCAATCATGGCCTCCGGAACAACTTCATCTTTTAGTCCAAGATACACATGTGCGCCTTCCTTTACATCCACGAGGTAGTAGCTTTCATCCTGCGTATACTCCATGCCAAATTTCTCTTTGATGTATTGGTTCGTAGGATGTACCTGCAGACTGAGATTTCCGCCATTCATCGTATCCAGAAAATCAAAACGGATTGGAAACTCAGCGCCGAATTTGCTGTATACTTTTTCTCCCAGTAATTCAACAGGTTGCTTAAGCACGAGGTTGATCGAAGGAATTTCAAATGCAGCGTTGCCAAATTTCAGTAAGAGACTATTCTCTTCGGGAACACAATCGAATCCCCAGGCATAGTTAACTGCAGAGCGATCAAGATCGGCTACCTCTTTCAGCCACTGACCACCCCATGGCCCTGGATCGAAGAATGGAACAACCCGGAACGGCCGGTGCGCAGCGATCTCAAGACCCTTGCGGACGAGAGAAGCAGCTACCATCTTGGGAACTCCTGGCTTATTCGTGTCTACAAAAAGATCAATGCTGTCATAAAAAGACATTTTATGCCTGTCGAGTACACGCCAGTCAACAAAATATGCTTGCTTATATTGTTGTGAAAATCCAGCGCCGGCATTTGTTACACCCAGGTTATTTACCTGTCCCTTTCTCATGCGTGCCTGAATTTCCCACCTTGCCATGTCGAGGTATATAATGATGTCGCCTTCAGGTACGACATGTGCCGCGCCCTCTCCATATACAATGATGACACCAGCTGTAATGCCTTTGATTTCTTTTTGAAACGTTGATAACTTTTTGTGGTCAAAAAACTTGCCGACGCTAAGCTGCGTCATGAAACCGAAGATCTGGTCATCGGTAACATCTGGGTAAACCATCGTGGCGATTTCCTCTGAAGTCTTGAATGCGGAAGTACTTTTTACAAAATGGTCGTAACGAAGTTCGCTTCGCAATGCTGTTTCTACCTCATGGTGATGAATACCCTGATAACAATCGATGACAACAACAATCTTACCGTTACCCTTTGCTGCAACTGCAGCATTGATTTTTTCGGCGATATTACGCCAGCCTGTAATGCAGTCTTCGTTCTGGTCACTTACTTTAATTGAAGGATATTTATCAAAATTTGATTTCATATTTTGGATGTGCGGTTATTCTTACCGCTGGTTTAATAAATAATACATTCCTAAGATGCCTGCCGTCTGCGGGTGTTCCGCAGATAACAATTCGGGAGGGTTGTTTTTTACCCAGGAGTGGGTCGTGATCATGCGATGGATATATGGAAGCAAAATTTGCTGGCTTTCCATGATACCGCCCCCGATCACGACCCTGTCGGGGTCGAAGGCATGAATCAGGGTAATAATCCCTAATGACCATGTCTTGAGACATTTGTCCCGGATTCGAACTGCTAACAAATCGTTGAGATCAGCATGTTTTAACAAATTTTTAAAATTGATTTCCGATTCTTTTGACAGAGAACTACTGAAGAACTGAGGCGCATTCTTCACTTCGTCGGCCAGCGCCCATGTAGAACCTTCCGTCTCAAGACAACCAATGTTACCGCAGTTGCAGTTCTTGCCATGCATGTTAATCGTCATGTGGCCGCCTAGATTGCCCGCAATAAAATTCCTTCCCGACAGAAGTTTTCCACCCATCATTACAGCGGTGCCTACGCCTGTGCCCAGCGTAATTAAAACAAGGTCACTGGATCCCTTTCCGCTTCCGAATTGCCATTCACCTATAAGTGCTGCTTTCGCATCGTTCTCTACTACTACAGGAATATTCCATCGCGCATTGGCCCACTGCGCGAAATCAAAATCCTGAGCATCGGGATACTTCACGTATTTCGACAACACCTTATAACGCAGGTTATCAATTATTCCGGGGAATGCTATTCCTATTCCAATAGGCGTCGCGTTGTAGTTAGTTAATAGTTCATCGACTGTGTCTCCGATCTCCGCAAGCCTCGTGACCAGGTTTATATGCGATGAAGCTGGTATTGATTCCTGCGCAACGACATCGCCATCATGAATCAAGCCGAGCTTGATTTTTGTTCCGCCCATGTCTACTCCGATTGCGACTTCCATTTTTCTATTCCAATACTATTGTTTCCAGCTTTGTTCGATTTCCTCTAGCGTACGTTGTTTCGTTTCTGGTACTCTTTTCCAGACAAACCAGAGTAAAAAAATTGCGTTGAGCATGAATATCCAGAATGTATAGGCACCGCCCACGCGTTGCAGTAGCACCGGCGTAAATTGCGTAACTGCCAATACGCCGATCCATAGCACGACTGTACAGAACGACATGGCAATACCCCTCGTCTTGGTCGGGAAGATTTCCGAAATCAATACCCATGGAATAGGGCCAAGTGAAGATGCAAAAAAGGCGATGTATCCAAGGATAAACAGGATCAACCACGGGCCACTGGTAAAATTAAAATGAAAGCATACACCTACTGCCAATAAGCATCCGATCATGCCGGCGACACCCCATTGTAAAAGTATTTTCCGTCCCACGCGATCA
>Ga0196965_1000675_pt1 | contig 16883 bp, 16 predicted proteins | sample S1_20metaG_FD_148668 | JGI IMG/M metagenome (GOLD analysis project Ga0196965, IMG submission 148668) | Soil microbial communities from Anza Borrego desert, Southern California, United States - S1_20 | ecosystem: Environmental > Terrestrial > Soil > Desert | place: USA: California | collected... | reverse complement strand
CCGTCTACTTCATCGTCCAGACCGTCGACGGCTATCTGATCGTCCCCTACGTCGCCCGCAAGACGGTAGACCTCGCCCCCGCCCTCGTGCTCGGCGCGCAGCTCCTGTTCGGCGCCCTGTTCGGACTTATGGGCCTGATGCTCGCCGACCCCATCGTCGCCATGATCAAGGTCGCCCTCGAAAAGAAGTCGGAGGACGACCTGGAGGACAATGGCGGCGGCGGCCGAGCTCCGGCTTCCAGGGGCCCTCCGCCGCGGCCCGCGCCGTCACCCTGACTCCTTTGGGTCCGGCTCGCCTATCCCGAAGTCGGGTCTCGCGACGAGCCCTCGTGCCCCCTCCCCCGGCGCCTCGGCGCCAATTTTTGAAAGAGAAGGCGCGAAGGCGCGACGTAAAGAACAGCTTTTCTACGTCGCGCCTTTGCGCCTTCCCTCAAAAAATCCAGGGCTTGCCGGCCGGTGAGGAAACGCGCCCGATGCGATGGCGGCAGGCCGATCCTGGATGCTGAAACAAGCTCGGCGTGACGGGACCCGCCGCTAGAGCATTGAGGGATTATCTCACGCGTTCGCCCTGAGCCTGTCGAAGGGCTTTCCTTGTTGTTCTAAGAGAAAAGGAGGCGGCTTCGACGAGCTCAGCCCGAACGGAGATAGCGCAATCTGACTGCCGAGCGCTCTTAGCGGGCGCCCTCCGGCGGCGCGCCCTCCGCTCCGCCCGGGGCGCCGCCCTGCATCTGCTGCATCTGCTGCATCTGCTGGAGCTGCTGCATGCGCTGCATCTCCTGGTAGCGCGGCCCGGCGCCCGGCTCCACCTGGAGGACGTCGATCTCGAAGACGAGGCTGTCCTGGGCGGTGAAGGGGGCGCCCGGCGGGATCGGACCGGGGACGTGGGTGCCCGGCGGCAGGGTGAGGATGTAGGAGCCGCCCGGCCGCATGTGCAGAAGGCCTTCGCTGAAGCCCGGATAGACGCCCTGGGTGGTGGTGACGAACGGCTGCCCGGTCGCCCGGCTGTCCTCGACGACCGGAGCGTCGAGGCTCTTGGCGTGGAGCTTGTAGTGGAGCGCGGCGACGTCCTGGTCGGTGATCTTCGGCCCCGATCCCGCGGCGAGGGTGCGGATGGAGACCCCGCTCGCCGTCCTCACCGTCTGGAAGGCGCTGGTGCCCCACCAGGCGAAAGCGGCCGCCAGCGCGGCGAGCAGGACGAGGGCGATCCAGAGCTTGGCGACCGAGCCCTTCTTCAGGGGACGAAGCGGTACGGCGGTGACGGACATTCTTTATCCCCGAAATGACGAAGGGCGGCGATACATCGCCGCCCTCGCGTGAAGCAAGCGCCGGTTTCCCGGCTTCGGCGAGAGCCTAGCGGGCCGCCCCGCCGCCGTCGCGCTCGGCGCGCTTGCGCTCGAGCTTGCGGGCGCGGCGGATCGCGGCGGCACGCTCGCGGGCGCGCTTCTCCGACGGCTTCTCATAGTGACGCCTGAGCTTCATCTCGCGATAGACGCCCTCACGCTGCAGCTTCTTCTTGAGCGCCCGCAGCGCCTGGTCGACATTGTTGTCGCGAACGATGATTTGCATAAAGGCCCGTCACTCTCCGTCGAAAAGCATTTCTGCGGCAACCTCTTGGGCCGCCCGTTGCGGAAACGCCGATAGCATAAAAATCGGTTCGTCGCGAGACCTCTCCCGCGCCGTCACGTCGGGGCCGTTAGCAGGGGCGGCGAGCGGTTTCAAGTCCGGGCGTCGCTCGGAAGCGACTCACCGTGCCACCTACCCGGCGAGCCAGACGCTTTCGCCGGGGCATTCGTCCGGAAGGCCGGTGACCTTGAGCGACCTGTCGCTCCTCCGATGGTAGCCGCCGGCCAGGTCCACCTTGCTCCCGATCGCGTAGCGGCGATCCTTGAAGAGCAGCGCCTGCCCTTCGCTGTCCCAGCTCGCCTGCCCGGGCGGGAAGGCCAAAGCGGTGACCTCACCGGGCCCGCCCCAGACGACCAGGCAGCGCCCTTGCCGCCACAGCGCCCCGGTCAGGCGGCCGCTGGCCGTAAGGCCGTTGAAGGGCCAGGGCGGAATCGCGACCGCGGCCGATGAGACTGCATCTGTGTCGGGTATAAAGGCGCTTTCAGATGTTTCCGAGGGTCTGCACGCCTCCCCCAGCAACACGAATGCCGCGGCGTACACGATATAGCCTCCCCCACCTCGCATCCTTGTCCAAGAGCGAGACTCTGTCATGTCCTCACCGCCTGATGATCAATTTTGTCGACCCTCAGTTTGAATAGCTGGTCATCCAGCCTCGCCTGTAACAACTCGGACCGCAGTTTAGCGGCGGAAGCCCAAGATGTGACCTCCTCTCGATCCTCGGCGCTGATGGCTGCTCCAAAAATAATCCCATCGAGGGCAGGCGGGGGAAACTCGTAGAGCCCTGGTCCTCTGACATGATCAAAAAGGCGCCATTCCCGTTCGTATTGCCAAAAATCAGCCTTTGTCAGGAGGACCTGCTCCATTAGAGCTTTCGGTCTTTTTTCTACCATGTTGATGACCGGTCTCTCGGGTGAATAGGTAACCGGAAATGCGAGAGCGAATCGCGGTCCTGCCAAACGCACGTTGAAGCGCAGGCAAATTCCCCGGTGAGCGTCGGCATAATGTGCCCACATTAGAATGTGGTCGAAACTCTCGGAAAAAGAGCAGACGCCAATCTCCCGCCGTATTTGCTGTTGCGTGTCGGCCATCAAAAGCTCGGTCTCGCGGATTGGGCGGGACAGTCCGAGCTTAACGAGCTGCTTTCGACGATATTTGGGCAGATGTGGAGCTTCTTGTCTTACCATCTTCCTGATGTAAGACTCCCGCTTCAACACGCTTCCTTGTATCACCACGACCGGCGCACAATCAAACGGGTCGTTAAATTGCGCCGGCATTGGCCAATACAGGCGCCTATGCTCGATGATGTCGCGCGTAAAACCGCGTTGCTCTCCCACAAGCGATCTGAATTTGTACAGGTAGCGCGGCAGTGGCGGGATCATAGCAACCCGCTAGCGTCCTACACCAAGTCAGTACAGCGGCCACAGTCTTGGAGAACAAAAAAAGAACTTTCCTACAGGCACCCGAATCGGGCATATAATCGGGATGCCCGACTCGCTCGCCCTGCCGCCGCGCCTGATCGCGCTGCTCGAGGACATGCCGCTGGAGGAGCTTGCCTTCACTCCGGTGCCGGTGAAGCCGCGGCACGACGGGTGGACGGTGGAACGGCAGAAGTGGTTCATCCTCCGGCTGGCGCTGTGCGGCTGCGTCAGCGTTGCCGCGAGAGGCGTCGGGATGACCCGTAAGAGCGCCTATCGCCTCCGCGATCGCCCGGGCGCCGGGGGCTTCGCCGCCGCCTGGGAACGGGCGCAGGGCTGGGGGCGGGACCGCACCGTCGACGTCAGCCTGGAGCGCGGACTGCTTGGGGAGCGGGTGCCGATCGTCCGCAACGGCCGGGTCGTCGGCGAGATTCACCGGCACGACAACCGGCTGGCCATGGCCGTCCTCAACGCGCTCGACCGCCGCGCCGTCGCCCGGCCGACGCCGCCGGACGTGGAGGAAGCGCTCTACCGGCTGATCGAGCGCGACGGGCGAAGTTGAAGGGCTACTGAAAACAAAGGATTCATCACCCCGACATGCGTGTCTTTCGTGTCCTTTGCTGCCGCTCAGGCTTTGGCGACGACGGCGCCGACCGCCGCCACCCGCTCCACGTCCTCGTAGCCCGGTTGCTCGAGCAGCTCGCCGAATATGTCCGGGTCTATTTCGGTATAGCGCAGGGAGCAGCCCAGGCCGGGAAGCCCCTCCTCCAGCGCCTCCCGCAAGCCGTCACGCCCCGCCACGATGGCGCTGCCGGTATAGAGGAGCATTGCTCCGCCGGCCTCGATCCGCCGGGCGGCGGCGAGGGCCCAGTCGAGAGAGAGGCGGGCGCCGTGCATGGCGCCGCCGTCGCGATAGAGGCGCCTGGCGGGGTCGGCGACGAAGGGCGGGTTGGCGATGACCAGGTCCACCGCCCCTTCGACTCCATCGAGGCCGCTCGTCTCGACCGTTTCAAGCTCGACCCCGGCGTGGCGGGCGTTGATCCGGGCGAAGCGCAGGGCGAGCGGGTTGATGTCTGTGGCGGTGAGGCAGGTGCCCGGAAGCAGGGCCGCGGCCCTGATCGTGCCGACGCCGCTGCCGGCGCCGATGTCGACGAGCCGGCGCGCCGGCGCCAGGCCGGGAAGCTCGGCCCCGAGGAAGCGGACGTAGCGATAGCTGTCCGGCCCGAAGAAGACGCAGTCGGCCTTGTCGGTCGGCCAGGCGGAATGGAGGAACAGCATCTCCTCCACCGAGGCGACCCGGACCAGGCTCCGGCACCGCCCGCCGTCGCGGGACACCATTCCGCTCCGCTCGAGCGCGTCCCGAATCGGCGGGGGCAGCAACTCTTCCTCGAAAGTCAGGCTCCAGCCGAAGACGTCGCGCAGATCGGCGGCGATCCGCCCCGGTGCCCGTTCCACCACCCGGCGGTGCGTTTCCGGCGTAACGGTGACGAAGCGATAGCCTGTCGCCGACAGCGCCCCCAGCAGGCCGAGCAGCGCGCTGTCCGGATCGTTCACCAGAGCTCGGCCCGGTACCGCTCGAAGCAGAGGGCGCCGCAATGGAGCCGGATCAGTGCGCCTTCCGCGATGGCGGCGGCGCGGCGCGGATCCTCTTCCACCAGCGGCCGGAGGGCTTCGCGATTCCACGCTTCGCTATGCTTGACGTCGAGCACGGCATGAAGATCGAAATAGCGCCGTTCCCGCCCTGTGAAGCCGAGCCGGCGAAGCCCCGCAGCGGTGGCGGCGGAGCGGTCCGGAGCGGTCAGCTCGATGACTCCGAGCGCTCCGACCGAGTGCCAGGCGTAGCGGCGGGTCGTCGCCATTCCGGTCATGGCATTGGCGAGGGCGAGGCTTTCCCAGACGGTGGAGTCGATGTCCGCCTTCAGCTCCAGGCGCTCGATCAGGACGTCGAGCATCGGCCCGTGCATCCCCTTCGGGTTGCCGCGGCCCATCTCGTCCCAGTAATTGCGGGCGAATTCGAGCTTGGCCCGGGCGGGCATCCGAACCTGGGTATAGGAAAGCAGATCGTCGAAGCCCGCCTCGCCCGCGGCTTCCTGCCCGAGGAACCAGCGCATCTGGTCCCGGTCGGCCTGCTCGGCGAGCCACTGGAAAAGCGGATCGTTCTGACCCGCGCCGCGGTCCCTCAGGGCTTCGAACCAGGCGATGAAGCCGCCGGGGTCGGTCGGCGCCTCGGCCGCCTCGTCGCGCACCCGCTCGCGCAAGGCGTCGAGGAACTCGCCCTCGAGGCGGCGCAGCCGGGCGTCGCGTTCCTCGGCGCCGGGCCAGTCCTGGTCGGGAAAGCCGGGGGCGAGCCGGGCTCGGTTCCAGCGGGAGAGGCCCCGCTGGAATTCGTCGGTGAAGAAACGCTGGACGCCGCAGGATGCCGCGTCGGCTGTAAAGGAAGTGGCCAAGCTGATGCCTTCGATTTTCGGAGTTGCCCGCTCAACCGTTCCGGAACGTCAATGTTCCGCTTAATCCAAGGTAAGCAGGGGCTTGGCCGGAACGCCGGGGTTGCGGGCGCGTTGCCGCCCAGGCCACTGGAAAGAAGAACCGCCTCATGCTGATGGTAGAGACCGAGCTTCGCCAAAGCGCCATCCACGGCACCGGCGTGTTCCTTCGCGAGCCCGTGCGCAAGGGCGACCTCATCTGGCGCTACGATTCGCGCATCGACAGGGTCTATTCGGAGGAGGAGCTCGCCTCGCTGCCCGAGCGGACCCAGCGCTTCCTTCGCACCTATTCGACCTGGCACGAGGCGACCCGGCTCTGGATCCTGTGCGGCGACAACGGCCGCCACTTCAACCATAGCGACACCCCCAACACGCTTTCCCTGGGCACCGGCTTCGGCGACGACGTCGCGGCCGAGGACCTGCCGGCCGGAGTCGAGCTCACCACCAACTACGCCCTCATCTGCGACAGCGTCAGGATGAACGGCGCCAGCTATTTGTCGGCGGCCGAACTCGGCCACGGCTCGCCGGAGAGGAGGCCGAGCCCCGCCACCGCCGCATGGTCGGAGGCGATCAGGCGATCGCCTATGTCGAGCCGGTAACGAACGCCGGGGATGAATATCCGGCTCGCGCGCGCGTAGGCGGCCTCTCTGGCGGAGGCCATGTCGGGTCCGGTGCCGGTGACCACCAGCGTCCAGCCGTACAGCCCGCTCGTTACCAGCTGACCCGCTTCGAGCCCGACCTCGCCATAATGGAGGTTGCGGCGGTCCTCGGCATCCGGCTCGCTCTCGAACAGCACCGGCAGCCCGACCGGCTCGTCGACCTGCTTGCGCGTGTAGGGGAAGGGCGGCGTGGTCAGGACGATTCCGACGCTGAAGCCGGGCCGGGTCGCGAACGACCGCGCCGAACGCCGCACCATCGCCTGGAACAGCTCCGCCCAGGAGATTTGCTGGAGCGGCTCGAGGACGGCGAATCCGGGATAGCCGAAGCGGCAGGTGAGCTCGAGCGGCCAGATGCCGTCGGCGTTCACGATGGTGTTGAGATTGACGTAGCCGACATGGCTCTGCTCGCGAAGCACCGGCTCGAGCCGGGCCAGGGTCAGCTCGAAGAATTTGCGGCTGCCGTCATAGGTCGCGACCGTGCCCATCTCGCCGGTCAGCTCGCCCATGTCGCCGGCGAAGAAACGCTTGTGCTCCCAGTCGAGGCAGGCCGGAGCGAGGAAGCGCCGGCCGTCGAAATAGGCGCCGACGCCCATCTCGACGCCATCGACATGGTCCATGATGATGTAGCTCGCCGCCTCTCCGCCGCGAGCCCGGAAGCGCGCGGCGAGCATCGCCCGCACGTCCGCCCCGTCGGCAAGCTGGCCGACATAATTGTCGCCGGACGGGAAATCCGGGCCGCTGAACTTGAGGACGTAGCGGCCGGGATTGGCGGCCAGAAAGGCGTCGCCTGCCGCCGGGCCGTCGAAATGGCGGACCCTGGCGGTGTTCAGCCCGAGCCCGGCCAGCAGCTCCTGGGCGAAGGCGCGATCATTCTCGAGCCGGTCGCCGAACGCGCTTCCGCCGATGACCTGATAGCCCTCGGCCCGGAGCCGGTCCTGCAGGGCCCCGTAACCCTCGGACACGGCCTCGAAGATTATGATGCCCTCCCGGCCCACCCAGTCGAGCTCCGAGCGCCAGTCCCCGGTGCGCGGAACGAGCCCGGCCATCGTGCCCCGGGCTCCCTCGTCCTCGACGAACACCTTGACGTCGTGGCCGTCCGCGACGAGCCGCATGTAGAGGCTGCCGAGGTCGCAGGTCTCGGTCACCCCGAGGAACCGCATCAGTCGTCGAGATCCCTGAACTCGGGCACCTGCTTGCCGAGCCGGGCCTGGATCGCCGCGGTGAGGTCGGCGCTGACCAAAGCCCCGGCGTTCCACAGGGCCACGTGGCGAAGACCTTCCTCCACCGTCCGGCCGCGGCTGTAGTTGAGGCTCATCTTGGCGCCGGCGACGGCGAGCGGCGACTTGGCGGCGATGGCTCGGGCGAGCTCGAGCCCCGCGGCGATCACCCCCTCCCGGTCCGCCTCGACGCGGTTGACCAGCCCGAGCCGCGCCGCCTCGTCCGCCCCCATCCGGCGGCCGGTATAAACCAGCTCGCGCACGATTCCCTCGGGAATGAGTCGGGTGAGCCGCTGCAGGGTGCCGAGATCCGCCGTGATCGCGACGTCGACCTCGGCGACCTGGAAGAAGGCGTCGGCCGAAGCGAGGCGGATGTCGCAGGCGGTGGCGAGATCCACTCCGGCGCCGATGCAGCCGCCGTGGATCGCGGCGATCACCGGCGGCCGCGCCTCCTCGGCCGCGGTGAAGGCGTCCTGGAGCCATCTGATGTGCCTCAGCCTCGACTCGGCCGCGCGGCCGGGATCGTCGGTGGCCGGGAATTGGCCGGCGGCATATTGGAGGTCGAGGCCGGAGGTGAAGTGGCGGCCGCGTCCGGAGAGCAGGATCGAGCGCACCGCCGGATCGGCGCCGAGCGTCCTGAACGCCTCGCCGATGCCCTCGAACATCTCCTTGTCCATGGCATTGAACTTGCCATCGCGGGCGAGCTCGACATGGGCGACTCCGCCGTCGCGGCTGACACTGATCCTTTCGCTTCCCATCTTCAGCCCGGCTCCCCTAGAAACGCGTCGCTATGAGCCGCTTTACCGTGAACGGGCAGCCCGTCCACTACCGCATGGATCCGGAGACGCCGCTGCTGTGGGCGCTGCGCGACGCGTCCAATCTCACCGGCACCAAATATGGCTGCGGCACCGGCCATTGCGGCGCCTGCACAGTCCATATCGACGGCCAGGCGGTGCGCAGCTGCCGGATCCGGATCGCCGACCTCGAAGGAAGCTTCGTCACCACCATCGAGGCGCTGTCCAACGACCGTTCCCATCCGGTGCAGCAGGCCTGGGTCGCGGAAAACGTTCCCCAATGCGGCTTCTGCATCCCCGGCATGATCATGGCCGCCGCCGCGCTCATCGACCGCAACCCGGCGCCCACCGACGCCGAGATCGACGCCGCGGTCACCAACATCTGCCGCTGCGGCACCTATCCGCGCATCCGCGAGGCGGTGCGCCGGGCCGGCAAGATGCGCAGCGGCGAGGACCCGATCTCGGCCGCGCCGCCGCCCGACATCGATCCCGCCGACGCCGCTCGCCAGGTCCCGGCCCTTCGCGGCGACGACCGCGAGCGGCGATGATGAACCGCAGGCGCCGTTCCGGTTCAGCAACGGCTCATCCTGCAGGGCGCACAGGCCGTCCTTGTCGGAGCGGGCCGGGAAAAGGCGGCCGGGCAAGAGGAGTGTCAAATGCGTAGAGCGTTGTTCGGAATTTTGATGGTAGCCACGATGGCCGTGCCTGTCGCGGCCCAGGCCCAGGAGGGCAGCCGCGCCGAGCGCGTCGCCGAGCGTTATCGCCAGCTCGGCGAGCGCAACCAGGCGCGCGTCGAGCGCCGCCAGGAGGCTCGGACGGAGCGCGTCGAACGGCGGGAAGTCCGCCAGGAGGCACGTCAGGCGGTGCGCCAGGAGCGCTCGCAGGCCCCGGTGCAGCAGCAGCAGCAAAGCTGGACGGGCCGGCGCGGCGGCGGCGAAGGCCAACGCGGCGAGCGTTCGGGTGGCCGCGATGGCCGCAACGATGCTCTGCGCCAGGCCTATCGCCAGCGCGTCGAGGAAACCCGCGCGGCCAACCGTCAGAGCATCGAGGAGTCCATCGGCGGCAATTATGCCCGCCAGGGCCTCCGCAACCAGCAGCGGGTCGAGCGCGACCTTCGCCAGGATTATCGCGAGGCCCGCCGCGACAGCCGCGGCGGCTGGGACCGGGATCGCCGCGACGGCTGGAGCGGCGACCGCGACGGCCGGCGCGATCGCTACGGCGACCGCCGCGATCACCGCCGCGGCAGCTGGAACCGCAGCTGGCGCAACGACAGCCGCTACGACTGGCAGCGCTACCGCTACTCGAACCGGAACCTGTTCCGCTCGGGCGCCTATTACTCGCCCTATCGCAACTACCGGTACAACCGGCTGTCGATCGGGATCGTCCTCGACTCGCTGTTCTTCTCGAACCGCTACTGGCTGAACGATCCCTACCAGTATCGCCTGCCGGCGGCACCCTACGGGACGCAGTGGGTGCGCTATTACAATGATGTGGTTCTGGTCGACGTCTACACGGGCGAGGTGATCGACGTGATCTACGACTTCTTCTGGTAAGCTCCGGAAGAGAGTCCGGCATGAAGGGCCCGGGGCGCGCCAGCGCTCCGGGCTTTTTGCTTGTCAACGCCCTGGCGGCGCAGCAGTAAGGCGCTCCTCAGCAAGGGGTCCGCGATGCGTTTTCGGTTGCTAGCCTGTCTCGGCCTTCTCGCCGCCGCCGCGCCCGTCAGCGCCGAGACCGTCGTCGTCCACGCCGGGCGCCTGATCGCCGATGCGTCGAAGCCGGCTTCCGGCCCTTCGACCGTCACCATCACCGACGGCCGGATCACCGCCGTGGCCGCCGGGCTGGCTCCGCCGCCCGCGGGCGCCCGGCTGGTCGACCTCTCGGGCAAGACGGTCCTGCCCGGACTGATCGACATGCACGTCCATCTCTCCGGCGATCCCGGCTCCGACTTTCGCGACGAGGCGGTCGACCCCAACGAATGGGCGACCCTGGTCGGCGCCAAGAACGCGCGCATCACAGCGCTGGCCGGCTTCACGACCGTCCGCGACCTGGGCTCGCCGCCGCTGGTCGGCTTCGCGCTCCGCCGCGCGACCGCCGAGGGCGTCATCCCCGGCCCCCGCATCCTTGCTTCCGGGCCGGCCATCTCGACCATCGGCGGCCATGGCGACGTTTCGGGTTTCCGCCCCGAGGTGATTCGCGCGCTGAGCGTCGACAATACCTGCACCGGCGCGGAGCAATGCGCCGCCCGAGTCCGCGAATTCTCCCGCGCCGGCGCCGACATCATCAAGATCACCGCCACCGGCGGGGTGCTGTCGCAGCAGGCGCGGGGCCTCGGCCAGCATTTCACCGACGCCGAGATGAAGTCGATCGTCGACACCGCCCACGCGCTCGGCCTCAAGGTCGCCGCGCACGCCCACAGCGCCCGGGGCATCGAGGCGGCGGCTCGGGCCGGGGTCGATTCCATCGAGCACGGCACCTTCGCCGATGCGCGCGCCATAGCGGCGATGAAGGCGGCAGGCTCGAGCCTGGTGCCGACCCTCATGGCCTTCACGGGCATCAGGGAGCGGCTCGGAAAAGGCATCTTCACGCCCGTCGTGGAAACCAAGGTCCGGGAGACTCTGAGCGAGGTCGGCAAGGCCGCCCGCGCCGCCCGCGCGGCGGGGGTGCCGGTGGTTTTCGGAACCGACTCGGCGGTGTTCGAGCACGGCCGCAATGCCGAGGAGTTCGCCCTGCTCGTCGAGCTGGCGGGGATGAGCCCGGCCGAGGCGATCGCCTCCGCCACCACCGGAGCGGCGCGGCTGCTCGGGCTGGAGCGGGAAGTCGGCCGAATCGCCCCCGGCTATTCCGCCGATCTGATCGCGGTCGGCGGCGATCCCTTGAGCGACGTGCGGGCGCTGGAGAAAGTGGATTATGTGATGGTTCGGGGAAAGGCGATCCAATGAGCACCAGAACGCGCACGATGGGGGATCCGGGGGCTCTCTACCGCATCCAGATCGGCACCTTCGTGCGGGATCGCGTGCTGAAGACCCCCAACGCCTTCAAGCTGCCCGCGCAGGGCCTCGACATCTTCGTGGTGCGCGACTTCCTGTCGCACAAGGAATGCGCCGACGTCATCGAGCTGATCGACAAGGATCGGGTGCCTTCGGGGCTGCTGGCTCCAACGCCGGATCCGGATTTCCGCACCAGCGAAAGCTGCAATCTGCGCCTCGAGGATCGGGCCAACCAGATGGTCGAGGCGAAGATCAACCGGTTGACCGGGATCGAGCCGTCCCATGGCGAGACCATCCAGGGGCAGCGTTACGCCGTCGGCCAGCAGTTCAAGCCGCACCACGATTTCTTCTACACCAACCAGCCTTACTGGCCGGAGATGGAGCGGCAGGGCGGGCAGCGGACCTGGACCGCGATGATCTTCCTCAACGAGCCGGAGGCGGGCGGCCAGACCTTCTTCCCGAACGCCAAGGTGCGGGTCACCCCGCGCACCGGCAACCTCCTGTTGTGGAACAATCTCGACCAATATGGCGAGCCCAACACCTTCTCGCTCCACACCGGCTGCCCGGTCGAGGCCGGGATCAAATATGTCATCACCAAATGGTATCGGGAGCGCCCGTGGGGCTGGTACGGCCAGCACGGCGTCAAGCCGGCGGCGCCTTATTATTGAGTGATTACGGGCCGCCGAGCGGGCATCAGACCGCTTAGATACCATCTCCCGGAGGGACCCCTTGCATAGATCGACGCTCCTGCTCGCCGCCGCTTCGCTCGCTACGCAGTCGGCATGCGCCGCGACCCCCGCCGAGCCCGCAACGGCCTCCTCGGCGGCTCCGGCCGCCGAACCTGCGGCGGCGGCTCAGGAAGACGAGGCCGAGCGGCTGAAGCGGCTGTTCCGTGAAAGCGACGAGGCCAACCTCAGGCGCAACCCCATCGGCGCCATCTTCCGCGGCGACCTGCGCTACGCCGACCGGCTGGGCGACTTCATCACGGACGAGTATTTCGAGGCGGAACGCGCCGCGGGCGAGGCCGATCTCGCCGCCCTGCGCGCAATCGACCGCTCGAAGCTCAGCGCCACCGACCGGATCGCCTACGATGTGTTCGAATGGCAGACCCGCGATTCGCTGAAGAATCTCGAGCCGGAGATGCTGGCGCTCGGCGTGGTGCGGCCGATCAATCATATGTCGGGCCTCCACACCTTCTATCCGACCTTCGCGTCGGGGGCAGGTGCGGCGCCGTTCAAGACGGTCGCCGATTACGAGAACAATCTGAAGCGCCACAAGGATTATGTCGTCTATCACGACCGAGCGATCGGCCGCTTCCGCCAGGGCATGGCCGCGGGCGTTTTCGAGACGAAGCTGACCACCCGCAACATGATCGACCAACTCACCCTCCTGCTCGACCAGAAGGTCGAGGATTCGCCCTTCTACGGGCCGATCAAGCGCTTCCCCGCCGACTTTTCCGAGGCCGACAAGGCGCGGCTCACCGCCGCCTACCGCGCCTCGATCGAAACTGACATCTATCCCGCCCACCGCCGGGTTCGCGACTTCCTGCGCGCCGAATATCTGCCCAAAGCGCGCGAAGGCGCCGGCATGGTCCACATGAAGGGCGGCGCGAAGGTCTATCAGCGCCTGATCGAGAGCACGACCACCCTCCCGCTCACCGCCTCGGAAATCCACGATATCGGCCTCGGCGAGGTCGCGCGGATCAAGAGCGAGATGGAGGCGGTCAGGACCCGCACCGGCTTCAAGGGGACTCTGCCGCAATTCTTCGAATATGTGCGCAACGACCGGAAGTTCGCGCCGAAGACCAAGGAGGCGCTGAGGGAGGGCTATGAGGCAATCGCCCGGCGGGTCGACGCCCGGATCGGCGAGCAATTCTCCACCATTCCGAAGAGCCCGCTCGAAATCCGCCCGGTCGAGCCTTTCCGCGAGAAGAACGAGGCCGGCGGCTCCTACCAGCAGGGCACTCCCGACGGATCGCGGCCGGGCATCTTCTATTACAACAGCTACGACCTGCCGTCCCGCCGCCTGTGGGGGATGGAGACCCTCTATCTGCATGAGGGCAGCCCGGGCCATCATTTCCAGATCAGCCTCGCCCAGGAGAATGAGGCGCTGCCCGCCTTCATGCGCTTCGGCGGCAACACCGCTTATGTGGAAGGCTGGGCGCTCTATGCCGAGACGCTGTGGGACGAGCTCGGCCTTGAGACCGATCCCTATCAGCGCTTCGGCGGGCTCAACGACGAGATGCTGCGCGCCATGCGACTCGTGGTGGACACCGGCATCCATGCCAAGGGCTGGAGCCGCGAGCAGGCGATCGACTACATGCTCGCCAACAGCGGCATGAGCCGCACCGAGGTCACCGCCGAGGTCGAGCGCTACATCGCCATTCCGGGCCAGGCGCTCGCCTACAAGATCGGCGCTCTCACCATCCAGCGGCTGAGGGCGAAGGCCGAGGCGGCGCTCGGCGCCAGGTTCGACCCACGCGCCTTCCACGCCCAGGTGCTGATGACCGGCTCGCTGCCGATGGCGGTGCTGGAGAAGAAGATCGACGACTGGATCGCGGCGAGCAGGGCTTAGCCTGCCTCCGTCATTGCGAGCGTAGCGAAGCAATCCAGCGGCGCAGACCTCGGAATCTGGATTGCTTCGTCGCTTCGCTCCTCGCAATGACGGAGGAGCAGCAAAGGACCTTTGCGATGAGAAGACCGACCCTGATCGCCTGCATGACGGCTGGACTGCTCGGGGGCTGCGCGGCGTCCACACCTCCCGAACCAGCGACCCCGACGGCGCAGGCGCCCCGGGTGTCCGCCTCCGAAGCGCTCGCCGCGCTTTTCCGCGAAAGCGACGAGGCGAGCCTTCGCCGCAACCCGCTGCAGGCCACGTCGCGCGGCGACCTTCGCTATGCCGACCGTCTCGGCGACTTCTTCAGCGACGCTTATTACGACGCCGAGCGCGAAGCCGCGCGGTCGGACCTGGCGGCGCTGGCGGCGATCGACCGCGACGCGCTGGGCGCCGACGAGCGGGTCGCCTACGACGTCTTCAAATGGCAGCGCGGGATGGATCTGCGCGGGCTGGAGGGGGAGGTCTTCGCCGCCACGGTGGTTCGGCCGATCGACCATTTCAACGGTTTCCACACCTTCTTCGCGGAGCTCAGCTCCGGCCAGGGAATCGCCCCCTACAAAACCGTCAAGGATTATGAGAACGGCCTGGCCCGGGCCAAGGATTTCGTCCGGCTGGCGGACTCCGCCATCGGCCGGATGGAGCAGGGGCTGGCGGCGGGCGTGGTGCAGCCGAGGCTGGTCATGGCCAACGTCCTCGAGCAGCTCGACGCGATGCTGGCGGAAGGGGTCGAAAGCAGCAGCTTCTACCGCCCGGTGGCGAACTTCCCCGCTGAAGTTCCGGAGTCGGAGCGGCCGCGCCTGCGAGCGGCTTATGCAGCGTCGATCTCCAACCAAATCCGCCCGGCCGTGACCCGCCTGCGCGACTTCATCCGCGACACCTACCTGCCTCGGACCCGCCCCACCGTCGGGCTTCAGGACATGAAGAGCGGCCCGGTGCTCTACCGCCACCTGGTGGCGCTCAGCACCACCACCGACATGACGCCGGACGAGATCCACCGCATCGGACTCGCCGAGGTGGAGCGCCTGCACAAGGAGATGGAGGCGGTGAAGGCGCAGGTCGGCTTCACCGGCACGCTCCAGCAATTCTTCGAGCACATCCGGACCGACCCCAAGTTCAAGCCGAAATCGCGCGAGGCGCTGCAGCAGGGTTATGTCGCCATCGGCAAGAGGCTCGATGCGACCCTGCCGAAGCTCTTCTCGACCCTTCCCAAGACTCCGCTGGAAATCCGGCCGGTGCCGGCGCTGACCGAGAAAGGCGCCGCGCGCGGCTCCTACCAGAGCGGAACGACCGACGGCTCGCGGCCGGGAGTCTTCTATTTCAACGCCTACGACCTGGCCTCGAGGACGACCCCGGGGATGGAGACCCTTTACCTCCACGAAGGGGCGCCGGGGCATCATTTCCAGATCAGCCTCGCCCAGGAGAATGAGGCGCTGCCCAGCTTCATGCGCTTCGGCGGCAACACCGCCTATGTCGAGGGCTGGGGCCTCTACGCCGAGACGCTCGGCCGCGAGCTGGGCGTCTATACCGACCCCTATCAATATTTCGGCTATCTCGATTCGCAGCTGTTCCGCGCCATCCGCCTCGTCGTCGACACCGGCATCCACTCCAAGGGCTGGACCCGCGACCGGACCATCCAGTACATCCTCGACAACAGCTCGCGCGGGCGGAGCAACGCGACCGCGGAGACCGAGCGCTACATCGCCATTCCGGGTCAGGCGCTCGCCTACAAGATCGGCCAGCTCAAGATCAGCGAATTGCGCTCGCGGGCGGAAAAGGCGCTCGGTCCCCGCTTCGACATCCGCGAGTTCCACGCCCAGGTGCTGATGACCGGAGCGCTTCCCCTCGCGGTGCTGGAAAGCAAGATCGACGACTGGATCGCCGCGAAAAAGGCCTGAGGCAGCGGCTACGCCAACCCGTCATGCCCGACTTGATCCGGCATCCATGAGCACGGTCGACAAAGGCTTCACCCGGCGGTGTTCATGGATTCCGGCCTTCGACGGAAGGACGGAGAATGGCGCCGCTACGCGTCCGCCGCCGCCAGCGCCTCGGCGATCAGGCGGCGGCTGTTCTCGACTCCGTAAAGGGCGATGAAGCTGCCCATTCGCGGGCCCTGGCTCGTTCCGAGCAGGATCTCGTAGAGCGCCTTGAACCAGTCGCGCAGATTCTCGAAGCCGTGCGCCTTGCCGACCTCGAAGACCATGTGCTGGATCGAATCCGCTTCCGCGCCGTCCATGCCCGCGAGACGCTCGTCCAGGTCGCGAAGCGCGGCCGCCTCCTTCGCGTCCGGGACCCTGCGGCGGAGCGAGCCGGCGACGAAATCGCGAAAATAGGCCAGGGCGTGGCCGATCAGGGCGTCCAGCTCGGGATGGGTCCGAGGCGAGGCTTCGGGCGCGTAGCGCCTGACGAAGCCCCAGAGCAGATCCTTGTCGTCGGTCGATGCGACCCCGACCAGGTTGAGCAGCAGAGCGAAGCTCAGCGGCATTCGCGCCGGCGGCACGTCGCCGCGATGGACGTGGTGGACCGGATTGCCGAGCCTCTTCTCCCATTCCTGCGCCGGATAGGCGGCGAGGAATTGCTGATATTCGTCGACCGCCCTGGGAATGATCCCGAAGCTCAGCTGCTTGGCCTTCCTCGGTTCGCGGTAGAGGTAGAAGACCAGGCTCTCTTCCGGCGCATAGGTCAGCCATTCGTCGAGGGTGACGCCGTTGCCCCGGGTCTTCGAGATCTTCTCGCCATTCTCATCCAGGAACAATTCGTAGTTGAAGCCTTCGGGCGGCCGGCCGCCGAGGACCCGGGCGATCTTCGAGCTCTGGGTGACGGAATCGATCAGGTCCTTGCCCGACATCTCGTAATCGACGCCGAGCGCGACCCATCGCATCGCCCAGTCGACCTTCCACTGCAGCTTGGCGCCGCCGGCGAGGATCGACTGCTCGACCTCCTGGCCCGTCGCGGGATCGGTGTAGCGAACCAGCCCCGCCTCGGAATCCAGCACCTCCACCGGCACCTGCAGCACCTTGCCGCTCTCCGGGCTGATCGGGAGGATCGGCGAGTAGGTGCGCCGCCGTTCCTCGCCCAGGGTCGGAGCATCAC
>Ga0196965_1000674_pt1 | contig 16919 bp, 13 predicted proteins | sample S1_20metaG_FD_148668 | JGI IMG/M metagenome (GOLD analysis project Ga0196965, IMG submission 148668) | Soil microbial communities from Anza Borrego desert, Southern California, United States - S1_20 | ecosystem: Environmental > Terrestrial > Soil > Desert | place: USA: California | collected... | reverse complement strand
TAAATTATCCGGCTAAGACTGCAGACCCTCTTTTTTTACATTGAAAAAAAACCATCAAATAAATACCGAATCCAAGAATTTAAATCAAATCTGAAATATCCCGGACAACAATAACTTCAAACCTCAAACTTTGAACCTCAAACCTCAAACCTCAAACCTCAAACCTCAAACTTTGAACCTTGAACCTTGAACTTTGAACCTTGAACCATTACAGCAATTCATTGGCAAGATTTGCAAGTTCCGAACGTTCACCTTTTTCAAGTGTTACGTGCGCATAGAGTTGGTGGTCCTTTAAGCGGTCGATGAGTGTCGAGAGTCCGTTACTTTGGGAATCAAGGTATGGTGTATCGATCTGGTGGATATCTCCGGTGAAGATGATCTTTGTATTTTCGCCTGCACGTGTAATGATTGTTTTTACTTCATGTGGCGTAAGATTTTGTGCTTCGTCGACAATAAAGCAAATGTTGGATAAACTTCTTCCACGGATATAAGCAAGGGGTGTGATTACGAGTTTTTCCTGGGCGATCATTTCTGTAATCTTGGAGTATTCCTTATCCGTTTCGTTATACTGGTTTTGTATAAACTTCAGGTTATCCCAAAGGGGTTCCATGTAAGGGTTCACTTTAGATTTTATATCGCCGGGAAGGTAACCGATATCTTTATTGCTTAGCGGCACAATGGGTCGCGCCAGGTAAATTTGTTTGTATTCACGTTTTTGCTCCAGTGCGGCAGCAAGTGCAAGCAATGTTTTTCCGGTGCCCGCAACGCCTTGAATAGAAACAAGTTTGATCTCGGGTTTAAGCGCCGCATGAATGGCAAATGTTTGCTCTGCATTGCGTGGTTTTACGCCATACACCGACCGTTTCTCGACATGCTCAATCATTTCATTCAAAGGATTGAAATAGGCGAGGGCCGATTTTTTCCCACTTTTGAAAATGTAGTAATGATTTTTTTCTGGCGCCGTTTTACCAAGTAAGTCCGCAGGCTGACAGTATCCTTTTTCGTACAACAGGTTGATGATATCAGAATCCACATCTTCCACAATGGTTTTACCCGAATACAAGGAAGAAATGTTTTCAACTTTTCCGGTTGTATAATCTTCGGATTGTAGTCCAAGTGCTTTGGCCTTGAGTCTCAGGTTTACATCCTTCGAAACCAGGATAATACGTTTTGATTTTTCCTCTGCCTGGAGTTGGAGTGCAGCATTCAGAATGCGATGATCCGGTTTCGATTCATTAAAAATCTTATTTGCATCTACAGCACTTTTGGTGTCCATGAGCACCTTAAAATTTCCCTTACCCTTACCGTTGATGGGATTCCATTGATGCAACATTTGCCCTTTGGCTAATTTGTCAATCAGCCGGATAAATTCACGGGCTTCAAAGTTTTTAGTATCGTTTCCTTTTTTGAAATTATCCAACTCTTCGAGCACTGTGATCGGTATGCCTACATCATGTTCGTCAAAGTTAAGGATGGAATTATGTTCGTAGATGATGACAGAAGTGTCAAGTACAAAGACCTTTTTTTCCTTCTTTTGTTTTGCCATGCGACACAAGGGACGGTTTACGAAATGTAAACAATTCAAAACAAACCTTTATCTTTTTGATGAAGATTTTTTGTTCAGATATATCGCGTCGTTTCGTTAAGCTCCCATAAATCTTCTCGTTCGCAGAGGGGGTGAGGCTATGAAAAACAAGCTTAACTAAATAGAATATTTTGAATTTAAATCCGCAGACAGTCGATTGACTACAGAGAAGCCCCACAGGAGAGGATGATTCTTCTTTTACTTTTGCTTAAACGCAAGTGAAAACACATCACCTTTTTCGTGTGGTGTGATACGCAAGACATCAGCAAGCACAAGGAGAATTAACTTTTTAGAAGCGATAAATCGTTTAAGGCCACTGAGTTCTGTAAACTCTTTTAATGTAATAGTACGGTTGTCTTGAAGATACTGCATCAACCAGTGTTCATGATCTCCATAATGAAAGCGTATGTCCTTATTCCGTTGGGCACGTCGGCTTATCTCGCGCATCTCACGTGAGGCTTTAATACTTTTATCAGCGACGCGCACAAAGGTTTCCTTCATTTTTTCCGAAGTAAGATAATAGTGTGGCTTACGGGTACTTTCAGAAATCTCGTATTGAATTACGGAACGGTTCTGGCCAACTGGAATAAATATTTCTTTGATGGGCAAAGGCGGCTTACAATTTTTTAATGAAAGATTGATAACATGTGCATCATCTTCCGGGTGTTTGAGACCGGGAATACTTCCGTCATCACCAATACCAACCAAAAGAATTCCGCCCTTTGAATTTGCGAAAGCAATCATCTCACGCACAATTTTTTCCGGAAAAGCTGCCTTGCGTTTAAATTCAAGTTGAAACCCTTCTCCATGCGCAACAAGTTTTTTTAATTGTTGAACCTGCTTCTGATTGAATGGAGAAGATTCCTGTGGTTTCATTTAAATTATCATTAGTCATGCAACAACTTAAACTTAAATAGCCTGGTACGAAACCATTTGGTGAGCGAAATAACCTGGAGCTTATCGCAAACCCTAAAATTTGTTACCCAACAAATCTAAAGGCAGCTCGCAGCTCATGGCTCGCAGCTTTTCAATGTCTATTCCCGCAAACCTACACGTACCTCCTATATCCAACCTCGTACCCTGTACTTCTTACCTCGTACTTTGTACTTCTTACCCCGTACTTCGTATCCACTCTAAAACCTCCCTCTCGCGCGATCATTCGCCTCGTCGTCATCCTCATCATCGTCTTCTCCTGACCCAGGCAATGAAAACATGCCACTCAACAAATCTTTAAATTGAAGTCCGGAAGCGAGATTGTGTTTGCTGATAAGACTAAATTCCGCCAAGCCGTGAAGGGCAAATTCCATGAGGAATAATTTTACGAACCGATCCCCACCCGGATGGAATGCTTCGACTAATTCAGCGAGTCCTGGAACACTTTTAATATTTTTTTCGAACTCACTTGCGGTCATGTTGTGTAAAAGATCAATGGTATTGCCTTCGCCAAACCAATCAGTAACCTGCTTGTAAGGATTTTTTTCTTTTTGCTTTCGGAATTTTTCAGGATCAGGGAAATAATTTACGAATTGAGTACGCAGGGCTTTTCCGACAAGGTTTTGCGCTACAATGCCAGGTCCTTCCTGTTCACCTTCGTAAACAAGTTCTACTTTACCTGTAATCGCCGGAACAACACCGATAAAGTCTGCAATACGAATCGCGGTTGTTTTTTCATTATTAATAATGCTTCTCCGTTCTGCCGCTGCCACCAGGTTTTCATAAGCGGAAATTGTAAGCCGTGCCGAAACACCGCTTTTAGCATCAACGTATTCGCTTTTCCTGGCTTCAAATGCAATTTGCTCGACAAGGTCTTTTGCAATTTCATGCACGTGAATGGTGCTGCGCTGCACATCATTCAGGCGCGCTTCCTGTTGGGTGATGCGTTTGCCAATCTCCAGTGTCTTTGGATAATGGGTAATGATCTGGCTATCGATCCGGTCTTTTAACGGTGTCACTATACTACCGCGGTTTGTATAATCTTCCGGATTCGCCGTGAATACAAATTGAATATCCAATGGCATCCTGATTTTAAAACCACGGATCTGGATATCGCCTTCCTGGAGTATGTTAAACAACGCTACCTGTATACGCGCCTGGAGATCGGGTAATTCATTGATGACAAAAATACTCCGGTTAGATCGTGGGATCAGACCGAAGTGAATAACACGTTCATCGGAATACGGCAGTTTGAGTGTTGCGGCTTTTATCGGATCGACATCGCCAATGAGATCAGCAATAGATACATCGGGTGTAGCCAGTTTCTCACTGTATCGATCATTGCGATGAAGCCATGCAATGGGTGTTTGGTCACCCAGCTCGCTAATCTTATCCTTTCCAAATCGCGAGATCGGATTGAAAGGATCATCATTCAGTTCACTGCCTTCAATTACAGGAACGTATTCATCCATCAGGTGAACCATTAAACGTGCTAAGCGCGTTTTTGCCTGACCCCTTAAGCCGAGGAGATTAACATCATGTCCGGCGAGAATTGCACGCTCGAGATCTGGTATAACGGTTTCTTCGTATCCCCATATGCCTTCAAAAACAGTTTCTTTGTTTCTTAATTTGGCAATCAGATTTTGACGCAATTCTTCTTTTACTGTCCGCCCCTGGTATCCTGATTTTTTTAATTCGGCAAGGGTCGTAATATTTGGTACGGTCATTTGTTGGAATGAATAATGAATGGGTTCTATAAATTTCTGGTTCTGTTTTTTCTGAAATCCTGAAATACAAGATTTCCCAATCCCTCTAAACTGCTATAGTAAGCATTTCCGTTGTTGGCTTTGGTAAAGTCGCGAACAAACGCTTTTAAATATGGATCGGTGGCAATCATAAAGGTGGTTACCGGTATTTTAATTTTTCGTAGCTGCGTGGCCAGGGTAAGGGTCTTGCTTAAAATTTTCGGATCCAATCCAAATGCATTTTTATAATACCGGATGCCCTGTTTAATGCAAGTAGGTTTACCATCGGTGATCATAAAAATTTGTTTGTTGGTATTTTTTCTTTTTCGAAGCATGTCCATGGCTAATTCAAGCCCTGCAACGGTATTGGTATGGTACGGTCCCACCTGTAAGTAGGGTAGATCTTTTATTTCGATCTGCCAGGCGTCGTCACCAAACACAAGGATATCCAGTGTATCCTTAGGGTATTTTTTTGTAATGAGTTCTGCCAACGCCATGGCTACCTTTTTAGCAGGTGTGATCCGATCTTCACCGTATAGGATCATGGAATGTGAAATATCGATCATTAATACCGTAGACGTCTGGGTCTTAAATTCACTCTCCATCACCTCCAGGTCATTTTCAGTCATGAAGAAATTTTCGACACCGTGGTTGATTTGCGCATTCTTCAGCGAGTCAGTCATTGAAATTTGTTCTAACGTATCGCCGAATTCATAATCTCTTTTTTCTGTGGTATTCTCGTCGCCACGTCCACTGTGTGAAGTATTGTGTTCCCCTTGCCGGGATTTTTTCAGTTTGCCAAAGATTTCTTCGAGAGCAGCCTGCCGTAAGGTTTGTTCACTTTTTGCATTAAGTTTGAATTCACCCTTTTCCGCGGCGTCTGCTATGTAACCTTTGCGTTTTAAATCTTCAATAAAATCGCCGATGCCGTATTGGTCGTTGGTAATTCCGTACTGGCGATCTACCTCTGTAAGCCATTCCAATGCTTCGCGAACGTTTCCGGATGACATTAATACCAGCTGCATAAAAATGCGCAACAGCTTTTCAAAGTCGTTTTTATCCTGATCAGGAGGGGGCGCGTATTTTGAAAACCGGTATCCAAGCATAATTAAAGTGGTGTTACTACTAAACCATTAAGTTCTAAATTCTGTTTCTGGTTTAAAATCTTATTTCAAAAAAGATTGTGTGCCCATGTAAGTAATTGGACAGAATAAACCGGTACGGTGTTGCTGGTGCGTTTAAATTTGGACACAAATAATGCCTATGAAAAAGTCTATCCTGGTTTTAATCTGTGGTTGTTTTCTATTGTCGTCGTGCGGGTTTTATACATGCCCAACGTATGCACATAAAACACCTCCTGTTGAAAAGAAAGAAATTAAACTGTAAGTCTCATTAACTTAAACGAAAATGCCGCCCGGAATTCCGAAGCGGCTTTTTTATGAGGTAATTGTTAAAACTACGTGGCTTTGTTTTTCTGATGCATGGTTCCGTAGATATAATCCCAAAGTGGTGACGACACCCCAAAAACCACCTCGCCATCTTTATAATGATGGATGCTGTGATTGATCCATAGTTTTTTAAATAAATTTTTTGGCGGCGGAAACGCGTGTACCATATAGTGAATCGCCAGATATGCGGCATAGGCCACAATAAATCCCGGAAGGAACGCGAATACTAAGTCACCCAATATCAATTTAAAAAGCAGAAGCAATAGGGTTGATATTGTTATGCTAAGCAGCGGAGGCATAGCCAGCCTGTCTTTATCTTTCGGGAATTCATGATGAACGCCATGTATCGTGTACTGAATTTTTGCACGAAGGGTCGTAAATGTCTTCATATGGAACAAGTAACGATGCGTGACATATTCCAACCAGGTAAAACTCAATGCGCCTGCCACAAACATACCTACGTTCGTCCATACTGACAGGTTAGTGTGTGTGATGCTCCAGTATAAAAGGGCCGCAGCATACAAAAAGAAAATTACCAGTGGTACGGAAATGTGCGTTCGGGATAAACGTTCCAGCACCGGATTTTCAAACAATCGCTTAGTTCCGTTATTCTTGGGTTGTGCTTCTTCCATACGTTTAAAATCTAAAATTAGATGCCAAATGCTTTACTTAAGCCAATGAACAGTTAATCGAAGGTTTTTGCGGTAGATTTTTCCAATATCTTTGAATAATACGATTCGTAGAGCGGAAGGATGCGAGAAATATCAAATTCCTGCGCTCGTTTTAATGCATTTGTTTTGAAGCGGGGAAGATTATCCTTATCCAGAATAAACAAGGCTTTGCGTGTCATGTCCTCAACATCACCAACGGGGCTGAGAAAACCTGTTTCTCCCTGTACATTTAATTCCGGAATGCCACCGGTGTTGGAAGAAACCACGGGTACTTCACAGGCCATAGCTTCAAGTGCAGCCAAACCAAAACTTTCTTTTTCGGAGGGCATAAGAAAGAGGTCAGCAACCGAAAGCACTTCTTCAACAGCTTCGAGTTTTCCTAAAAACCGTACATTATCACTGATGTTCAGTTCACGGCACAAGGCTTCCGTTTTATTCCGTTCGGGCCCATCACCGATCATCAAAAGTTTAGCCGGTATTTCATCATGAATATTTGCAAAGATGCGTACAACATCCTGTACGCGTTTTACCTTTCTGAAGTTTGACGTATGTACAATCAATGCTTCGTTATTCGGACAAATCGCTTTCTTGAAATGATCCTTTTTCTGCTTTTTAAATTTCTCCAGATCGATGAAATTCGGGATAACTTCAATTTCATTGGTAATTTTAAAATGCTCAAGCGTTTCCTTACGTAAATCGCTGGAAACGGCAGTGACACCATCGGATTGATTTATACTGAATGTAACAACAGGTTCGTAGGAAGCATCTTTACCTACCAGGGTAATATCGGTGCCGTGTAACGTAGTAACGACCGGAATATAAATGCCATGTGTTTTGAGAATCTGCTTTGCCATATAGGCTGCCGAGGCATGGGGAATGGCATAATGCACATGAAGCAAATCCAATTTTTCATTCTGTACAACGCTCACCATTTTACTTGCCAGCGCAAGTTCGTAGGGTGGATACTCAAAGAGCGGATAAGAATGGAAATCTACTTCATGATAAAAAAGATTTTCATTTAAAAAATCCAACCGCGTAGGTTGAGAATATGTGATGAAGTGAATTTCATGCCCTTGTTTCGCCAGGGCTTTACCCAACTCAGTAGCAACAACTCCGCTACCGCCAAACGTCGGATAACATACAATGCCAATTTTTATTTTGTCCACGACTTTTTATTAAATCTTATTCCAGGGGACGCGTTTGCCCGGGTTTTATTGTTGCAAGTTCATTTACGAATTCAACCGGTTCCATGCGCTCCTGATAGGAAAAGATGGATTTGTAGATCACATCCTGAATGCGAGAACGTATATTCTCGTTGATTAGTTTAGCACTGCGGTCGGGATATACACGATTGGACAGAAAAATATATACAAGGTCAAACTCGGGGTCAATCCACATGGCAGTTCCGGTAAATCCGGTATGGCCAAAGGTAGCCGGTGATGCATAAAGCGAGGTAGGGCTGTTCCATTCTCCCTGTACTGGTTTATCCCAACCTATTCCGCGCCGGCTTGTCCGGTATGTTTTAGCCGTAAACAGCCTTACCGTTTCAGGTTTATAGTATTGAATACCACCGTAATATCCTTCCTGCAACAACATTTGAGCAAGCTTGCTTAGGTCATTGGCAGTACCAAATAAACCGGCATGACCTGCCACACCTCCTAACATGGCAGCACGTTCGTCGTGAACAGTTCCGGCAACGGAGGTCCTGCGATAAATTTTATCATCTTCGGTGGGTGCAATGGTCTGTTTGTTGAACCTTGAAAGCGGATTAAAGCCCAACGTGTAGGCACCAAGTGGTTCATATAAATTCTGTATCAAGAAGTCGTCCATCGGCTGGTTCAATATTTTTTCAGCGAGTCGTTGAAGGATGAGAAAGCCTAAATCGCTGTACTTGTAAGCATACGGTGTTCTGGCCGGTCTTTCATTTAGTTTAGACCGCATGATCCAGGTCCATACCGAATCGCGGATAACCGGCGATGCATACAGACGGTCAGCAACTTGCAGGGGATACGCTTCACTCTTCACGCGACTATAATAGAGTGGCAAGAACAGTGTATCCTTTATGGTTTCAGGATACATCGGTATAAAAGGAACTAACCCGGATTGATGGGTTAGCATATCAATGATGGTGATGTCTTTCTTATTCGAATTTTTTAATAACGGCAGATAGTGCGAAACCTTTTTATGCAGATCGATCAACCTGTGTTCTTGCATGAACATAGCGGTTTGTAATGTTGCTGTTACCTTCGTGAGCGAAGCCAGGTCGTACAGTGTTTGGGATGTGACGGGTGTTTGTTTATCATACGTGAGATGACCAAACGATTTGTCGTAAATGACTTTACCCTTTCGCGCTACGAGGACCTGACATCCCGGAGTACCGCGTGTTACAATCGCTTCTTTAACAATGGAATCAATGCGTGTTAGTACACGACTGTCCATGGCAGCATCTTCCGGAAGAGAATAAGAAAGCCGCTTAAGCGATTCTGTTTGAATGCCCGTGCCTTCACGAATAAGCTGAGAAAAAGTATACGGTGTGGTTCCTTTTGCTGGTAAGGCTCCGAACAAAATTTCAGGCACAGCTTTAAAGGTATGCTTGTTATTAACATAACCAGTGATGACATGGTCATATGCGCGTGCAATGTTACCAAGATCTGCGCTACCAAAATCGCATACAATGATCTGTGGCTGATGGGGAAGTTTTTCCAATACACGGTTCAGCCGGTTCATCGTTTTTTCCGTAGTCTGCGGAAACGTGCCCACGATAATAGTCTGGTAGTCGCTTAAATTTTTGATCAGCTCCCGTTGGTCAAAATCCTCGAGTAGCGATTGATTATCAATAAAAATATATTTCGACAGGTAATCGTAAAACAAATGATTCTCTCCTGTAGCAAACGTAGCGATGTATACGTACTTTTTATTTTCGACCAGGCGTTGTGGAATGAAGCCACGATCATTTCGGATAACAGTAACGGCTTCTTCATGTAAACGTTGATTTAGAATTTTTGTTTCGGCGGCTGTGCGATAGGGCGATTCATCCGCGGCTAAAAATCCAGATTGCCAAAGACGTGCATCAAACTTGGCAGCGAGAATTTTTTTAACTGAATTGTCGAGTTGCTCCAGGTACTTAGTATCCTTTCGCACCAATCTTTTTATTTTACGAATTCCATTCGCGAGGTCTTTGCTGATTAAAACATCATTACCTGCTTTAAAGGCAAGCAATTCTGCCTCACCTTCTTCCCCTTCCGGTCCTGTTATCTGGTCAGTGTTTACAAATGTGAGTCCGGTATACTGCATGTTTTCCTGTAGCCATCCCGATGTAAAATAGGAGGTAAGCATTTGGTTTGTGTAATCCACTTTACGTGAATTGATTTCACCATAGTGCACAGGTGATTCGGTAGAAGTCGTGAGAATGCCGCGGAGACCCTGGCTGATCAGGTTTTCGAACAAACGGAGCTGTGTTGAATCGACGGTGATGCTTAATACCGGGTTACCACCTTTTGCATCAATCACTGATATACTTTCTGTGGTGAAAAATTTCGAACAGGTTACGATGCCATGCTGCTGTAAGCCATTTAGAAGTGCCACGGATTTTGAAGCCGTACGTACTGGATTTTCGCTAAGGATATCATGTGCAGAAAGCCCACGTTGCGAAACATCCCCTGTGCTGTTAACCCGCATAAAAAACAAATTTATACCGGCTAAGTTGAGTTGTCGGCCAAGTTGACGCCCATAGCGAAAAAGAAGATCGGTATTATTAACTGCACCCAGAATCGTGGTGCTTGGAAATACAAGTGCCGTATCCATTAACTGCTCTATAACACCGTCGTAACCAATGAAGAGCGGCACATCCGACATTTTGTGAAACGAATGCAGCAAGGTGGCGGGTGGAAGGACGCTGCCTTGTTTTAAAATGATGCCACCAATTTCGTGACTTTCGATCAATTCCTGAATTTTATCAATGGTATTAACGTCAGAGTTTGTCTCAACCGGTACGTGGAAAAGATGACCTACCTTTTCACTCACGTTGAGTGTTTGAAAAACACTATCGACCCAGCGCGACTTAACCGACTGCGCTATTGAAGGGTAAAAAAATGTAGTAAGGAAAAGAAGGACTAAAACTTTTTTGATCATCAAGTCGTTAGGTTTTTACTAAAACGAATTTTATTCAAATTTTGTCCGTATGACTGCATAAATAATTCAACTGTAACGGCAAATAACACATATTAAAAAGATATTCAAAGAAGATAAAATGTCATTGAAGTAGCTGCCAGCATAAACGGAGAATGGAATAAATAAGCGGCGCGCTATTGTACAGGTTTATCAACAATATAAATTTACTGTATGAAATTACCACAGTTATTCGGCAAAACGCCCAAGCATAAGAAATTCAGTTATTCGCCCCGTTTTTACAATGAGCAGGAAGAAGAAAGAAAAGAACGGGAGTTACGAATTCGGAAAGAACTTGCCGAAACACCTGTAGCAGAAGAAGGTAACGAAAACGGTGCATATCGTCAACGCATTTCCGGCTCATTTAAACAAGCAAAGAAAACGGCTACAGTACAATCAGATCCTTCTGCCGGAATGATCAGGCTTGTGCTGCTATTGCTCATCACGCTCGGTTTAATCGGTTTTTTACAATTTGGCCAGGTGGCTTTATACGTTACGGCGGCGCTTTTCATACCATTCTATCTTTATTTGAAATTTCGTACGGTGAAAAAGTGATTTCATTTTCTGAAGTCGATCTTAAAAATTGCTGATCGGCAAAAAAAAATTGCTCGTTGTCGTCTACATTTGCTAAACTTCAGACTGGAATTCAACAAAGGAATCGCTTTTTCATGCCAGATATCATTCAGCTTTTGCCCGATTCTATTGCTAATCAGATTGCTGCAGGTGAAGTCGTGCAACGTCCGGCGTCGGCTGTAAAGGAACTGATGGAGAATGCCATCGACGCAGGTGCGAAAAACATCAAACTAATCGTCAAAGATGCGGGTAAAACACTACTCCAGGTAATCGATGATGGAAATGGAATGTCGGAAACGGATGCGCGGATGAGTCTTGAGCGCCATGCGACTTCTAAGATCCGGAAAGCTGAAGATTTGTTTTCTCTTTACACCATGGGGTTCCGCGGCGAAGCGCTTGCATCCATTGCGGCGGTTTCACAAATGGAAATTAAAACGCGCCTTGCGGATGATGAATTGGGAACACTCATTATAGTGGAAGGTTCTGACGTAAAAAAACAGGAACTCATTGCCTGTGAAAAGGGTACCAGCATCTGTGTTAAAAATCTTTTCTTCAATATCCCGGCACGCCGGAATTTTCTTAAATCAAATCCGGTAGAGCTACGCCATATCATGGAAGAGTTCCAACGGTTATCATTGGCTAATCCGGATATTTGTTTCTCCCTTATACAAACCGATGAACTTGTTTATGATTTGCCACCCGGTAAGCTGAGCCAACGCATTGTTAACCTTTTCGGGAAGGGATATCAGGAACAGCTTGCACCATGCCAGGAAGAAACTGACCTGGTGAAGGTTACGGGTTATGTAGGCAAGCCGGACTTCGCACGAAAGACACGCGGTGAACAGTTTATTTTTGTAAACCGAAGATTTATTCGCAGCAATTATCTTCACCACGCTATCATGAATGCTTTTGAAGGGTTGTTATCGGAAAATAGTTTTCCGTTTTACGTGCTTTTTATAGAAATCGATCCGCGTCATATTGACGTAAACGTCCATCCCACAAAAACAGAAATTAAATTTGATGATGAACGCGCCGTTTATGCGGTAGTTCGTGCTGCAGTGCGACAGGCCATCGGATCAAACAATCTTACGCCTGCGTTGGATTTCAATGCCGATGTCAATATTATTTCGAAACTCAGCAATGCATCTGCTCATTCCAATGAAGTGTATTTTGATGAGCGGTTCAGCACTGCATTGCATCGTTCAAATCAGGAGAATTGGGAAAAACTTTTTGAAGGTCAGTTAACTTCAAAACTGATTCAGCAACAAGACGAAGAGCGTCCGCAAACATTACGCTTTGAAAGCGCCATTAATCAACCGGATGAAGCCGTGGAAGAAAAGGCGCTTTTTCAGCTTCATGCGCGCTTTATCGTAAAACAGGTGAAGTCAGGCATGATGATGATTGATCAACAAGCTGCCCATGAGCGTATCCTGATGGAAAAATTTGCTGATCAGTTAAAAAATAAATCCGCGCAAAGCCAGCAAAGTCTTTTTCCGGAAGCAATTTCCTTTAGTGCATCAGATTTTGCACTTGTACTCGAAATGCAGCCCGAGATCGAAGCCCTCGGTTTCAGGTTTGAGATCTTTGGAAAAAATACCTTACTGGTGAATGGCGTTCCTGCTAATCTGAACACAGGCCGGCAAAAACAAATGTTCGAGGGATTAATCGAACAGTTTAAGATAAACCAATCTGAATTATCGCTGCCCATCCAGGAAAACCTGGTGCGATCTTTAGCCAAAAGGGCATCTATTAAGGCCGGACAACGTTTAGAAAAGGAAGAAATGAAAGCCTTGCTGGATAATTTATTTACCTGTCGAACTCCAAATTTTTCGCCGGATGGCCGGTCAACTTATTTTATTTTTGAATTGAATAAAATAGAAAGTTACTTTCGATAGACTATGTTGCCGGATGTCCGGGAAAACAACGAAATGAAAACTTAGATTATGTTAAGACTTACTCCGGTTGTTAAGAATATCATCATTATTAATGTATTATTTTTTGTAGGTCAAGCTTTGGCCCCACAGGTTAATTTTTCGGACTGCAATGGTAGAAGTATGGATGCCATTACCGGTTTTCTGTCCATGTGGAATGTCCGTACAGATTGTTTTAAACCCTATCAGCTCTTTACCTATATGTTTGTGCATGGTGGGTTTATGCATATCTTTTTTAATATGCTGGCGTTGGCTTTTATGGGACCTATCCTGGAATCTTTCTGGGGACAAAAACGATTTACCTTGTTTTACCTGGTCACTGGTATTGGCGCCGGCGTATTTAACATTGCTGTCGATCTTTTATTTGGTGTAGGTTCCTTCGGGATAATGCTGGGAGCATCCGGTGCTGTGTATGGGATTTTAATGGGCTTTGGTATGGTTTTTCCAAATATGGAAGTACAACTGCTAATACCACCGATTCCCATTAAAGCAAAATACCTTGTATTGGTATTGGGTGGGTTGAATTTTATGATGGACCGAAGTGGAGAAGTGGCACACTTTGCTCATCTTGGGGGTGTTATTTTTGCGTTTATCCTGATCCGGTTGTGGAAACATCAGGGCGGCGGAGGTTATAATTAAGCTATGTTTGAAGAATTTAAAAATGCATTTGACCGGCATAACAATGCACACATTCAGTTAATTCTGATCAATGTGATTGTCTACCTGGCGCTAGCCTTTATCATGGTGCCGATGACCATGAGTGGCTTTGATGAATTATTTCGTGCGCTTCACGACCAGATCGCCATCCCGGCACGATTCAGTGAATACATCACACGACCCTGGACCATCATCACGTATGCTTTTGTACATGACTTGAGTGGCATATTTCACATTCTGTTTAATATGCTTGCGCTGTATTGGTTCGGAAAATTATTTGTCGAATACCTGGGCAGCGATAAACTTATTGCAGTTTACATTTTAGGTGCATTGGCCGGTGGTGTATTTTATCTGTTGGCCTACAATACAATTCCTTTTTTTAATGATCAGGCAACACAGGCCCATATCACCATGGTCGGTGCATCAGCTGCCGTAGATGCGATCGTGGTTGCTGCGGCAACACTACTTCCGGATTATACATTCTTTCTGCTCTTCATTGGTCCTGTACGGATCAAATACATTGCTGGTATCATTGTCATTCTATCTTACCTCGGTACGGTTGGTGCCAATGCAGGTGGTAACATCGCGCACCTTGGTGGAGCCCTGATGGGTTTTATATATATCAAACAACTTCAGGCCGGTATAAACTGGGGAAGTTGGATAACCCTCACGTTAGATTGGTTTAAGAGTCTATTCAAACCAAAACCAAAAGTAAAAGTTACCTATCGAAGCGACGATGTAGAGAACTACAGAAAGGCCGCGAAATCAAAAGGTACCGGCATCTCACAAGCCGAGATCGATGCAATCCTCGATAAAATTTCCGCCGGAGGTTACGAAAGCTTATCCAAAGAAGAAAAGGAAAAACTCTTCAAAGCCAGTAAGAAGCAGTAAGGGTTCAAAGTTCGAGGTTCAAAGTTCAAAGTTGGTTTCGATAACGACTGTTTGTGCCAATTGTTTGAGGTTTGAGGTTTGATGTTTGAGGTTGTTTTTCGAACTGTTATTGGTTAGCAAACTGGAATTTCAATGGCATAACCCTTGTACTTCGTACTTCTTGCCTCGTACCGCTGCCCAACAAACTCGCAGCTCGTAGCTCGTAACTCACAGCTATTTCTCACCTCGTACTTCCCTCAGCTTTTATTCGCCAGCTGGCCACAGGCTGCGTCGATGTCTTTGCCTCGGCTTTTTCGTACGCGTGTAGTGATGCCGTTACTTTCCAGCAGGTGCATGTACATATTCAACGCCTCATCTGAGGCTTGCTGGAATTCACCATCGTCAATTGGGTTGTATTCGATAAGATTAACCTTTGACGGAATTACCTTGCAGAATTTGAGCAATGCTTTGGCGTGTTCTTCCGTATCATTGATTCCCTTCCATACAACGTATTCGTAGGTCACTTTTTTCTTGGTCTTCTGATACCAGTAACGCAGCGCGTCCGCGAGTTCGTCAAGCGGATTAGTGTCGTTGATGGGCATAATCGACGACCTCGTTTTATCCAGTGCGGCGTGGAGTGAAACGGCGAGATTGAATTTCACATTATCATCCGCCATTTTCACAATCATTTTGGCAATGCCTACGGTTGAAACGGTGATCCTTTTGGACGCCATGTTCAGCCCTTTCTGAGATGTTATTTTTTCGATCGCTGTAATGACATTCGTGTAATTCAGCAGCGGTTCTCCCATCCCCATAAAAACAATATTGGTGAGGGGTCTCCCATAAAATAATTCTGCCTGTTCTTTGATTGCCACTACCTGATCGTAAATTTCGTCGGGCGTTAAATTGCGCTGACGCTTTAGGCGGGCCGTTGCACAAAACTTGCAAGCGAGGCTACATCCAACCTGCGATGAAACACAGGCTGTAATTCGCTTTTCTGCAGGAATAAGGACAGACTCCACCACCATGCCATCAAACAGCGTAACGGCATTTTTTATGGTGCCGTCTGCACTTCGTTGCATGTGGTCTACTTTGATATGATTGATCGTAAAATGTTGCTTTAACATTTCGCGAAGCCCAATAGACAAATTGGTCATTTGATCGAAATCCTTGGCAGATTTATTCCAGAGCCATTCGTAAACCTGCTGGGCGCGGAATGGTTTTTCGCCGTGCTGTTGAAAAAACGCTTTTAGTTCGTCGAGTTTGAGCTTTCTAATGTCCCGTTTTTCGATAGTATCGACCATAATACAAAGGTACGGAACACAACCTAAAGTTTAGAAAATAGATTCCCGACTATTTGATTTTAATAAAAACTTTGGTTTCGCAAGCTCTGGCCGAATTGGATAGAATTAAAGAATCGGAAGAAAATTTTTCCACAACGAAAGTCTCAATGATTGTGCGGGATCGTTTGTCTAACATGTAAAGGGATGTGCCATCAAATTTATACAGCATACCTTTAGAATTATAAGACTTCCGCTGGTTAATAATTTTAGTGCTCTCTTCCGCATTATTGTTGTCTTTGAACTCAATAATCTGCGATGTCCGCTTACCCCGCGTTTTCATATCTGAAATCAAGGCTTCGGATTCTTCATCCATCGAGATTTCGTCTTCGATACAGCTCGTTTGCTTAACAAGTTGCCACTTTCCTACAATAGACGGGTCCTGAGGAAAAATAATTATCCAAAGGAGGATTCCAAGAAATAACGTTTTCATAAGCATTCGTCTTGCTTAAAGTTAACCAAAAATTAACACATCTACCCGGTAACAAGCTGGAATGATGACATGAATAAAACATTCTCTTGACCGAATTTTTTGTTTTGGATCTTAGAAACCTTTTTGCTTTTTGTGAGACGATGGTGCTTTAATTTTTTGAAAACTCACTTTATTAGTCGAAATTTTCGGCCTTCTTACGAGGTATGATCAAAAGCAATGCAATTGTAGTTACTGGTGGATTATTGGATACCGGTAACGCCAAAACTGCACATGGGTTAATCCGGGGTACGGAGCGATTTAATATCCTGGCAATAATCGATGACCAACATGCCGGTAAGGATGCAGGCGAAATTTTAGATGGGGTTTATCGCGGCATTCCTGTTTTTACAACCATCGCGGATTTCGTTGCGTCGAAGGGTAAGATCGCTACTTATTGTATAATTGGCGTAGCCACGAAAGGCGGAGTAATACCACCTTCTCTGCAAGAAATACTAAAGCAAGCCCTGGATCATGATTTAAACCTCGTGAATGGGTTACATGAATACGTATCTGAAATTCCATTACTG
>Ga0196965_1000673_pt1 | contig 16980 bp, 23 predicted proteins | sample S1_20metaG_FD_148668 | JGI IMG/M metagenome (GOLD analysis project Ga0196965, IMG submission 148668) | Soil microbial communities from Anza Borrego desert, Southern California, United States - S1_20 | ecosystem: Environmental > Terrestrial > Soil > Desert | place: USA: California | collected... | reverse complement strand
CAGGGGTTGAACTTGGCGACGTCGGCCTGCGGCAGGGTGAGGACCAGGAAGGCCGACAGAGCGGTGATCTTGATCATCACCAGCACCGCGTTGACCCGGGCGCTCTCGGTGGTTCCGATCATCAGCAGCCAGGTGACCAGCAGGGCGATGACGAGGGCGGGAAGGTTGATGAACCCGCCCGGCGCCCCGCCCAAAGCGAGCGGCCCGGCCGCGAGCCAGGGCGGCAAGGTTATGCCGAAGAATTCCTGCAGGATCGTGCCGCTGAAATAGCCGGACCAGCCGACGGAGACGGCGCTGGCCGCGATCGCATATTCGAGCACCAGCGCCCAGCCGACCGTCCAGGCCAGGAACTCGCCCATCACGGCGTAAGTGTAGGTGTAGGCCGATCCCGCCACCGGGATCATGGCCGCGATCTCGGCGTAGCAGAGGGCAGCGACGATGCAGACCGCTCCGGCGATGATGAAGGCCAGCATCAGGCCCGGCCCGGCCTTCTGGGCGCCGGCCGCGGTGAGCACGAAGATGCCGGTGCCGATGATGCAGCCGATCCCGAAGAGGGTCAGCTGAAAGGCGCCGAGGGTTGGGTGAAGCGACTTCTTTTTTGCCGTGGCAAGGATGGCGTCGAGAGGCTTTACGCGCCCGAAAATCATATCCGTCCCCTTGGTCGTGGCCGGCTCTTCGGCCAGCCTGCGTTATTTGGGCGGGAACCTAGCCATTAATCCCATCAGCGCAAAGCCATAATGCGCTCACCGCGCCAGCATCGGCCCGAGCGGGCGCCCGCCGAAGATATGGACGTGAAGGTGAGGCACCTCCTGGCCCGAATTCATTCCGACATTGGCGAGCAGACGGTAGCCCGGCTCGACCAGTCCGTGGTCGCGGGCGACCTTGCCCACGGCCCGGACGAAGCCGGCTATCTCGTCGGCGGATCCGCGTTCGGAGAAGTCGTCCCACGAGACGTAGCGCCCCTTGGGGATGACGAGGATGTGGACGGGCGCGGCGGGGTTGATGTCGTGGAAGGCAAAAGCGTGGTCGTCCTCGTAGACCCGCTTCGACGGGATCTCGCCGCGCAGGATCCGGGCGAAGATGTTGCTGTCGTCATAGGGGCGGGTGGGGTCGATCGGCATCTGGGCACCTTCATGAGCGGACGGGGGCGTTTTGGGCGATTGCTGGCGCCGCGCACGCTATCTAATCTCGGCGGCATGGCAACAGGCTCGCTTCGCTCCGACATGCTGCTTCGGCCGGTCCCGGCGCCGTGGCTCGTGCCGCTCACCGTGATCGTGCTCACCGCCGGCGCCGCTTATTGCCTTGGTTACGAAGGCCTCCAGGGCGGCATCGGCGGGTGGCCGGGAAGCTATTTGTGGTCGGCCTATGCGGTCCTGCCCTGGCTCGCCTTGTTCGAGCTGGTGAAACGGGCGGAATGGGAACGCGACCGCTCGTTCGATCCCGCCATGCTGGCCCTGCTCCTCGTCGGCACCGGCATCTTCTCGGTCGGGCTCGAATATCTCGTCGACTGGCTGCGGGGATCACGAAGCGCGCCGATCGGGCTGCAGCTGATGCGGCGGCTGCCGGCGATCGCGGCGACTCTGATGCTCCTGCTGCTTGCGCGCCGCGAGCAGAGAGCGGCCCTCGCCGAGGCGCCGCCGCCGGCCTCGGCGGACGAGGCCGAGGCGCTGCGCCGGCTCGCAGTATCCGTCGGCTGGATTCAGGCCGCCGACAATTATCTCGAGCTCCATCTGCCCGGGCAGGTGCTGATGCGGCGGCTGACGATGCGCGAAGCCGCCTCCATCCTGGAGCCGCTCGGCTTCGTCCGGATCCATCGCTCCTATCTCGTCAACAGGCGGCATGTCGCGGCCGTGGTGCGGGACAATGGCCGGGTCGCGGTCGAGACTGTCGACGGCGCCAGGCTTCCCACCGGCCGCGCGTTCGCGGCTCAGCTCCGCCAGCTGGGCTGATTTTCGCCACTTCGCCACAAAGCCTTTGCGCTCGGCGCCAGGGCCGATGTGTCACTCGCCCTGGTTCGGCACAGGAGGGTGACGTTGAAGGTGAAGTTCGCACTGGCCGCCGCGGCGGCCCTGCTGGCATCGGCTCCGGCCGCTGCGCAGAACCGTCCGCTGGGAGTCGCCCATCAGCTCAGCTATTCCTACAATCTCGACAATTCGCTGTCCCCGGACGGCCGCCAAATGGTGTTCATCCGGATCATCGAGGGGCGCGAGCAGCTGTTCGTGATGAACAGCGACGGCACGGGCGAGAAGCAGATCACCCGCGACGCCGCCGATCATGAGGATCCGGCCTGGTCGCCGGACGGGCGCAAGATCGCGTTCGTCCTGGTCGCGGGAGGCAGGAAGATCGTCCATCTGATCAACCCGGACGGAAGCGGCCGGGAAGCGGTGACCCCGCCGACACAGAGCGCGATCCATCCGAGCTGGACCCCGGACAGCCTCCGGATTCTCTACTGCACCGACGACGACCTGCGGCCGCCGGTCAAGAACGCGTCCGAAATCTACGCGGTCGACCTCGCGACCAGGAAGGTGCGAACGCTGATCTCCGGCGGGGTCAACACCTTCCCGGTCATGTCGCCCGACGGCCGCCAGATCCTCTTCCGGCGAATGATCGGGGAGATGAATTCGGAAGTGTTCGTCGCCGAGGCCGACGGGACCAACCCGCGAAACCTCACCAATCATCCGAGCTTCGAGGGCTGGCCGTCCTGGTCGCCGGACGGGCGCCAGATCGCCTTCGCCGGCAACCGCAACGCCAATTACCAGGTGTTCCTGATGAACTCGGACGGATCGAACGTCCGGCTGCTGGCCAATACCGAGGGGCGGGCGACGGTGCCGCGCTGGTCGCCGGACGGACGCATCATCTATTTCACCAACTGCCAGAAAAGGGATTTCGGAAGCGCCTGCGAGATCATGAGGGCCAGGGTGGAGGGCTCCCGGTGATCGCGATGCTCGCCGCGGCGGCCGTCGCCGCAGCCACCCCGCTCACCGCCGTCCGCGACAGCTATCCGGCCCTCTCGCCGGACGGGAAGACGCTCCTCTTCCACAGCAACCGCGGCGGCCGCCAGGCGATCTGGGCGGCGGCCGGGGACGGCAGCGACCCGCGGCCGCTGTTCGACGGCACCGGGCTCGGCAAGGACCCGGGGACACCGGTCTGGGCGCCGGACGGGACCAGGATCGCCTTTGCCATGACCCCGCTCGACGCCACCGACCCGAACGAGTCGGAAATCTACGTCATGCGCCGCGACGGAACGGCGGTGCGGCGGCTCACCGCCGCGCCCGGCGACGATTCGCACCCGCACTGGTCCGCCGACGGGAGGCGAATCTTCTTCAACTCCGCGCGCGCCACGCCCGACCTCAAGGCCGACTGGAGCCGCCAGTGGATCGACATCTACTCCATGGCCGCCGACGGCGGCGATCTCCGCCGTCACACCGAGTGCCGGGCGGTCTGCACCTATCCGGCGCCGTCTCCCGACGGGCGCAGAGTCGTCCACCGCCGAGTGGTCGCGGAGCCCGGCCTGAACTGGGAGCTGAAGCCGATCGAGCGCAATTCGGAAGTGTTCGTCACCGCGCTCGACGGGTCGGGCAGCGTCAACGTCAGCCGGAGCCCGGCCTATGACGGCTGGCCGACCTGGGCGCCCGGCGGCAAGTGGCTGGTCTTCGCGTCCAACCGCGACGGCATCGCCGCGACCGGGCAGATCTTCGCCGTTCGTCCCGACGGCACCGGGGTTCACGCCCTCAGCCGGGGCAGCTGGTCGAGGGTCCAGCCGAGCTTCGCCGGCCCCGGCCGCCTGCTGGTCTATCAGGGCCGGGAGGAAGGTGAGACGGAGATCGGCCACGTCGCGGCGCTGCCCGTCGCGCTCGCCGACTGAACAAGCTCGCTTGACCCGCGCCCCCGCCTCGTTACCACGTGAGGCATGCAAGGTGAGCCGCCCGACAGCCTGATTCCCTACGACGAGATCGTCCAGGAGGCCCTGCGCGCGGTCGTCGGCCGGGTGCTGGGGGAAGTCGAGACGACCGGCCGGCTGCCGGGCGAGCATCATTTCTACATCACCTTCAAGACCGCCGCCGCCGGGGTCGACATCCCGAAGCACCTGTCGGAGCGCTTCCCGGACGAGATGACGATCGTCATCCAGAACCGCTTCTGGGACCTCAAGGTGGGCGAGGACGGCTTCGAGGTCGGCTTGAGCTTCAACCAGGCGCCGGCGCGGCTGGTCATCCCCTTCTCGGCGATCACCGGATTCGTCGATCCGGCGGTCAATTTCGCCCTCCAGTTCCAGGCCCAGGCCGAGGAGGGAGGGATGCAGTCGCACGAAGCGGCCGAGAACGACCCACCCGCGGCCGAGCCGGTCGAGGACGGCTCGAACGTCGTCTCGGTGGATTTCAGCCGGAAGAAATAATCGTGGTTCGATACGGCGTTTCGACTTCGCTCAACGCCTACTCAGCATGAGCGGCGAGGGGATTGGAATATCCGCTCATCCTGAGTAGCGGCTGAGCAAAGTCGAAGCCGCGTATCGAAGGACAACAGGCCAGATGATTTCCACCGCCACTTCCCGCTCGGAAACCGACAGCTTCGGACCCATCGACGTCCCCGGCGACGCTTATTGGGGCGCCCAGACGCAGCGCTCGATCCAGAATTTCCCGTTCGGGCCGCGCGAGACGATGCCGGTCGAGATCGTCCATGCCCTGGGCTTCGTGAAGCAGGCGGCGGCGCGGGTGAACGCGCGCCTCGGCGGGCTCGACGCCGAGCTGGCCGAGGCGGTCCAGCAGGCGGCCGGGGAAGTCGCGAGCGGGATGCACGACGATCAGTTCCCGCTCGTCATCTGGCAGACCGGCTCCGGCACCCAGTCCAACATGAACGCCAACGAGGTGATTGCCGGACGCGCCAACGAGATCCTGACCGGCAACCGCGGCGGCAAGAGCCCGGTCCACCCGAACGACCATGTCAACAAGGGCCAGTCGTCGAACGACAGCTTCCCGACCGCGATGCACATCGCCGCGGCGCGGGCGGTGGAGTCGCGCCTGATCCCGGCGCTGCAGGGGATGCACCGGCGGCTCTCGGCGCAGGCGGCGGCGTGGGACCGGATCGTCAAGATCGGCCGTACCCATCTCCAGGACGCGACTCCGCTGACGCTCGGTCAGGAATTTTCGGGCTATGCCGCGCAGGTCGATGGGGGGATCGAGCGGCTTCGCGGAGTCATGCCGCGGGTGCTCCAGCTCGCCCAGGGCGGAACCGCCGTCGGCACCGGCCTCAACGCGCCCAAGGGCTTCGCGGAAGCCTTCGCCGCGGAGGTGGCGAAGCTCACCAAGCTGCGCTTCACCAGCGCGCCCAACAAGTTCGACGCGCTCGCCGCCCACGACACCCTGGTCGAGCTGTCGGGCGTTCTCAACGTCATCGCGGTATCGCTGACCAAGATCGCCAACGACATCCGCCTGCTGGGCTCGGGCCCGCGCTGCGGCCTGGGCGAGCTCAAGCTTCCGGAGAACGAGCCGGGCAGCTCGATCATGCCCGGCAAGGTCAACCCGACCCAGGCCGAGATGCTGACCATGGTCGCGGCCCAGGTGATGGGCAATCATGTCGCGGTGACCGTCGGCGGCCTGCAGGGGCATCTCGAGCTGAACGTGTTCAAGCCGGTCATCGCCGCCAACGTGCTTCGCTCGATCGACCTGCTCGCGACCGGAATGGAGAGCTTCACCGAGCGCACGCTGGACGGGCTCGAGCCGGACGAGGGCCGGATCGCCGAGCTGATGAACCGATCGCTGATGCTGGTCACCGCGCTCGCGCCCGAGATCGGCTACGACAATGCCGCCGCCATCGCCAAGCACGCCCACAAGAACGGGCAGACCCTGAAGGCGGCCGGGCTTGAGCTTGGCCTCGTCGACGAGGAGACGTTCGACCGGGTGGTGAGGCCCGAGGCGATGCTGGGACGCTAGGGGCGCCCTCCAGGCTCGACGGCGCCTAGCCGTCCGCAGCGGCCGGAGGCAAGGGCGCCTCGACGGTGCAGCTTATCCCTTCGGGCGGGAAGTCGATTCGGGCAGAGCCGCCCAGCTCGGCCGCGAGCGCCCGCTCGATCATGCGGGTGCCGAATCCGCGGCGCGCCGGCGGGGCCACCGGCGGCCCGCCTTCCTCCCGCCAGACGAGGCGAAGCCGGCATTCGTCGCCCGAGGTGTCGACGCCCCATTCCACCCTCACCCTGCCAAGGTCGTTGGAGAAGGCGCCATATTTGACCGCGTTGGTGCAAAGCTCGTGCACGGCCATGGCGAGGGAAACCGCGGTCCTCGGCTGCACGCGCAGCTCGGGCCCGGCCACAGTGAGGCGATCCGGCGAAGCGCCGCACCCGATGCCGGCCTTCTCGATCACCTCCCGCAGCGATGCCGATTGCCAGTTCTGGCTCGTCAGCAGATCGTGCGCCGCGGCGAGGGCGGAGAGACGGTTCTCGAAGGCGCGCCGCGCGCCCTCCATGTCTTCGCCCCGAAGCGTCTGAGCGGCGATGCTCTGGACCACGGCGAGGCTATTCTTCACCCGGTGGTTGAGCTCGTTGACGAGCAGCCGAAGATGCTCCTCGGTCCGGCGGCGCTCCAGCACCCGCCCGACCTGCTCGCCCAGGGTCCTCACCGTCAGCATCAGATCGGGATCGGGCTGCGAGGCGTCGCGGCTGAAGAATTCGAGGACGGCGACGACCCTCCCTTCGCTTTTGATCGGAAAGCCGAAGGCGGCCGCGAGGCCGAGCCCCTTCCGAAGGAAGGCGGGGTCGTTCTCCGGGTCGGAGATCCAGGCCGGCTCGCCGCTTTCGAGGATGAGACCGGGCAGGCCCACTCCGGGGGTGAAGCGCATCTCCCGGCTGCGCGCGGCAAGAAGCGCCGCAACGCCGGGCCGCTCCTCGTGCCAGACGGAAGTGGAGACCAGCTCCGCCTTGCCCTGCCGGACGACGAGCGCGTGGCCGGCGGGCCAGCCGGTGAGCTCGCAAATGGCCTTGAGGCACACCCGGAGAGCCTCGTCGAACGAAGGCGTCTCCGCGGCGATGCGGGTGACGTTGAAGAGCATCTCGGTTTCGGTCGCCTGCCGGCGCAGCCGGGCCTCCGCCTCCCGCCGCTCGCTGATATCGCGGAGGAATCCGAGGAACAGCGCCTCGCCGGGATGGCCCGCGACGGTTATCGACAGCTCGACCGGAAATTCGCGCCCGCTCTTGTCGAGCGCCGTGATCTCGATGCGGCGCCCGAGCACCCGCTCCTCCGCCGTGGCGTTGTACCGGGCAAGACCGCGGCAATGCGCCTCGCGATGCTGTTCCGGGATGATGAGGTCCGACATCAGCCGCCCGACCGCCTCGCCGCCGGTCCAGCCGAAAGTCAGCTCCGCCCGCTCGTTCCAGCCGGCGACGATGCCCTCGCGAGTCATCACCACGACGGCATCGAGCGCGGTATCCAGCACCGGGCGAAGTGTCTCGATCGCCGCGGTTTTCGATCGGTCGAAATGCACCGATCGCGGTTAGGGCCGAAACCTTTCGCCGTCGATAGCCGATTCGCCGGCCGCTTCAGCGGAAGCGATAGTTGAGGCGAAGTCCGATCGTGTCGAGGCCGGGGTTCTGGCGGCCGAACAGCTGGGCGTGGCTGAGATGGACCCAGCTCGCCTCGACCGAGAGGCGGTCGGTGAGGCGCGCACCGAGGCCGAGCTCCGGCGCGAAGAGGATCCGGGAGCCGAAATCGATGCGACGGTCACCCGGGACGGCGCGGCCGGGGCCGGTGTGGACGGCGAGGCCGATGCCGGGGCGAAGATAGACCCGGCCGCCGATCTTCCAGGAGAGGCCGGCGGCGGCGAAATGCGTATCCCCCGCGCTGTTCGCCGAAACGAAGACCTGGGGACTGGGGCCGCCGACGGCGCGAAGGAAGCCGATCCTCTCGCCGCGCCAGCCCAGCTCGACGTCCACGCCTTCCTCGATTCCGCTCTTGGTGAGGCCGGTGTCGACGTCGTGGACGAAGATTCCGCCGAACAGCTCCTGGCCCCGGGCGGGCGCCGCGGCGAATGCGAGTGCGAGGGCGGCGCCCGTGAGGATCGGCTTCATGGCTCGCCAACCCCCCGTCGGCTGCGCCGGTTCCTTGAGGAACCGCGTCGGGCGGCGAGGGTTGGAGGCGCATGAGCAACGACGATACCGCTCCGGGCGACGAAGCCGCTCCGGGTACCCCCGGGACCGGCGAGAATATCTGCCGCCATTGCAACGGCGCCGGCGAGCATGACGGCGTGCCCTGCCCCGTCTGCGGCGGCACCGGCAAGGTCATCGAGGGGCTGGCGGGAGGCTGACTCAGCCACCGGCCTGCCAGGCCCGGATCGAGTCGCTCGGCGCGACCAGCATCAGCGCGTTGAGCGTCAGATTGTCGCGGATGACCGCCAGCGTCAGCAGCTCGAACGCCGCCGCGAGCAGCAAGATCGCCCAGACCGGAAGCCGCCGCGCGAGCGCGAAGCCGACGATCATCCAGCCGACGTCGGCGGCCGAGTTGATGACGGCGTCGCCGTTATAGCCCAGCGCCATGGTCGCCTCGCGGTAGCGCTCGATGATCCAGCGGCTGTTCTCGAGAAGCTCCCAGCCGGCCTCGATAAGCACCGCTCCGATCAGCCGGTCGCCCGGCGGGTTGCGGCGCAGGCAGAGCCAGCCGAGCCCATAAAAGAGGAAGCCGTGGATGATGTGGCTGGGCGTGTACCAGTCGGCGAGATGCTGGCTGTTGTCGGGCCCGTTGACCGTGCCGACCCAGAGCTTGACGTCACCGCAGGTGCAGATGGGCGGCCGGCCCATCCACAGCAGGATCGCGGCCATCACGGCGACGAGGCCGAGCGACGCGTACCAATAGGCGCGGGGCACGTGAGGTACGCTCATGCCCGCGCCATCTCCCCGAGCTTGAGCACGGTCCGCCAGTTGCGGCTGGTGGACGGCGATCCCGCGGCCCTGTCGATCAAGGACGGCGTCAGCTTCGACCTGCCGACTCCGGCCGGGAAGTGGAACCACAGGGCGCCGCCCGCCGCCTCGACCCTCTCGCCGGCGTCGGCGCGCGCCATCAGCCTGTGAGCGGCATCGCCGTCGAGCGGCCGCTTGGACAGGAGCAGCTGGAGCCGGGTCGGCTCGTCCCGCGCCACGTCCGGGAAAGGATTGGCGGCGATGAGGTCCGCCCATTGCGACGCGGTTCGCACCACGACCGGGACGTCCAGCCTGAACCGCTCCTCGATCGCTTCCTCGAGCCCGGTCCCGATCGCCCCGGCCTCGCCCGGCGCGGTGAAGACGACGTTGCCGCTCTGAATATAGGTTTCGACGTCCTCCCAGCCCAGCTCCGCGCAAAGATCGCGCAGCTCCGCCATCGGCAGCTTGCGGCCGCCGACGTTGACCGCGCGCAGGAGGGCGATGAAACGGGCCATGTCCCTACCTGCTTGACGCATGGCGGCTCGGCAAGCCAGTAGCGCGCATGGAAATCGCAAGCGCCTTCCAGCGGCGGGGCCTTCTCTTCGTACTCTCAAGCCCCAGCGGCGCCGGCAAGTCGACCATCGCCCGCATGCTGCTGCAGAGCGACGACGGCGTCGCCATGTCGGTTTCCGCGACGACCCGGCCGAAGCGGCCGGGCGAGGTGGATGCGCGCGATTATCATTTCGTTGACGATGCCGGCTTCGATTCGCTGGTCGCGGCCGGCCACTTCCTGGAATGGGCGCACGTTTTCGGCCACCGCTACGGCACTCTGAAGAGCGAGGTCCTGAAGACGATCGAGGGCGGACGCGACGTCCTGCTCGACATCGACTGGCAGGGCACACAGCAATTGAAGCAGGTCGATCCGGACATCGTCCGGGTCTTCATCCTGCCGCCCTCGATGAAGGAGCTCGAACGGCGCCTGCGCGCCCGGGGGACCGACAGCGAGGACGTCATCCGCCGCCGAATGGAGCGCGCCGCCGCCGAGATCAGCCATTGGGCGGAATATGATTATGTGCTGATCAACAACGACGCCGAGAAGTGCCGCGAGCTGGTCCACAACATCCTCAAGGCCGAGCGGCTGAAGGCGACCCGGAGAGTCTTCCTCCACGATTTCGTGCGCCAGCTGATCGGCTGACTTTGCCCCGGCCGGGTTTGGGCGTAGGCTACACGCGGCAACAAAGGGGATGATCATGATACGGACCGTAATCGGCGGCCTCGTCGGCGGAATCATCATCTTCGTGATGGGCTTCATCTTCTGGGCGACGCCTTTGGGGGAAATACCCTATTCCAAGGCGGACGAGGCGCAGAACGCGGCGGTGCAGGCGGCGCTGGCGCAGAACCTGACCCCGAGCGGGACCGGCGCCTACATCATCCCGGCCCATAACAGCGCGGCCGGTGCCGTGCTCTACGCGAAGGGGCCGATCGCCACGGTGCACTTCAACACGAAGGGCTATTCGCCCGACGACATGTCGATGATCCTGCCCGGCTTCATCCTCGCCCTGGTGTCCGGACTGCTGATCGCCCTCGGCCTTGGTGCCGTCGGCGCCGGGCGCAGCTTCGCCAGCCTCGCTCAGCTCGTCATCTGCTTCACCCTCGGCTTCACCGTCTGGCAATTCCTCGGAGCGCCGATCTTCAATCATTTCGGCTGGGGCTTCTGGATCTACGCCTTCATCGCGGAGTCGGTGGCGCTGATCCTCGCCGGGCTGGTCATCGCCCGCTGGTTCCTGCCGCATGGCCGGACGGAGGCCGAGGCCGCCTCATCGCACACCGCTCATCCTGAGTAGGGGCTGAGCCTGAGCGAGGTCAGAGCAAAGTCAGAAATCTGTAGGCCGCCTCGAACTCCCGCCGCCGGTTCTCCAGCGACGCGGCGGCGAGGGGATCGACGCCCCATTGCTCCGCCTGCCAGGCCTCGTCGAGCATGGCCGCGTCCCACGCCGTCTCGAGGCCGATAGCGCCTTCGGCGAGGGCGAGAGCGATGATCAGCGAGCCGGCGATCGTCACCAGCGGCGCCAGCCCCGCCAGCTGGAAGGGACCGCGGGCGGCCACCGCGCGGCCGAGCATAGCCACGGTCCGGGCCGGCTGCCGGCGATGCATGACGCCCGCCGTGGTCTCGATCTCGACGGCGAAGCGGGTGCGCGCCCAGCCGAGCAAAGGGTCCCAGACTCGGCTCTGGCGCTCGACCAGGGATTGCGGCCCCTCGGCGCGGTAGCAGAGCAGGTCGCTTTCGCCATATTCGGCCAGGCTTCGGCCGAAGGCGGCTGGATCGGGCGCGACCCGGTCGATCGCGGCGTTGGCGAGGCCGGTGAGCGGCATGGCGTGAGGGTCGATCTTCTCCCCCTGCGCGTTCCATTCCGCGGCGATCGCCTCCGCCAGCTCCTCGGTGGGAAGGCGCAGCAGGTTGCGGGCGGGGGTGCGCACCGGCCGTCCGTCGAGCAGGATGGCGACTCCGCCTTCCTCGGGGGAGACGGTCGCCTGCTTGTAGAAGCGCTTCATGGCCCGGGCGGAGTCCTCCAGCGGGCGGCGAGCCATTTCGGCCCCCAGAAGCTGGCGACGAGCCCGGCCAGGGCGAGCGGAAGGCCGAGGATCAGCGTGCCGCCCTCGACGAGCAGGTCGCTGTGCCAGATGGCGAGGCCGATCAGGACGACGATCGTTCCGCCGATCCGCACGAGGTTGATGGCGATGAAGCGGTTGCGCCACAGGGTTTCGTCGTCTTGCGGGGTCATGAGAGCGCCTTCATCCTCATTGTGGCGGCCATTTCGCGCTCGCCACGCCCGGCGAGCGCGTCGGCGATCCGGCTCCGTACCTCCGCCGGCTTGTCCTGGTCCACCTTGGCGGTGCCGCGCCAATCGGCGACATGCATCTCGAAACCGCTGATCGCCTTGAGCAGGCCCTCGAACCGGCCCTCGCTCATCCTGGCGCGCGTCCAGGGCGGCTTGGGCGCCAGCCGCGCCTCCCGGTCGGCCGACAGATCGTCGACGAGCCGGACCAGCTCCGCGCGGTCGAGGGCGCGGACCGGCCCTTCGAGCTCGACGGCGACGTAGTTCCAGGTCGGCACCCGATCCTCCAGCCCATAATCTTCCGGGCTGATATAGGCATGGGGGCCGGTCGCGACGAACAGGGCGTCGCCCCCGCCGAGCAAGGTGCCGTGAACGGCATTGCCGCGCGAGACGTGGAAGCGCAGCCGGTCGCCGTCGAGCAGCACCGGCACGTGCACCGCGCGCAGGCCCTCGGCGGTGGGGACGAATAATAGCCCGAAGCCGAGCTCGCGCACCAGGGCCGCCATCGCCTCGCGACCGCTGATGTGGAACTTGCGGTTGGGGTGCATCAGGCCCTCTTGCCCCTCTGCCGACGTTCCCCCTTGCGCTCCTTGCGGCGCGATTTGGCGGCGGCCGAAGCGGCTCGGCGCTTGCCCTCCGGAGTTTCGGAGAATTTGACGTCGTCGAGCGGGAGATCGCTCAGCTCCGGATCGAAGCCCAGGTTGGCGAGCGTCTCCGCGAAGTGCGAGGGGAGTTCGGCCGTGATGTCGAGCGGATCGCCGTCCGGATGGTCTATCCGCAGCCGGCGGGCGTGGAGATGGAGCTTGCGGCTGATCGCTCCGGTCAGAAAGGCGTCGGGGCCGCCATATTTGCCGTCGCCCAGGATCGGGTGGCCGATCGCGGCCATGTGGACCCGAAGCTGATGGGTGCGGCCGGTCAGCGGCTGAAGCTCGAGCCAGGCGGCGCGGTTGCCGGCCCGCTCGATCATGCGATAGCGGGTCCGCGCCGGAAGACCGCCTTCGCCTTCCTCGACATGCATCTTCTCGCCGCCGGTGCCCGGCTGCTTGGCGAGCGGCAGGTCGATATAGCCGTCGGCGATGTCGGGCACGCCGGTGACGATCGCCCAATAGACCTTGCGCGCGGTGCGGCCCGAAAAGGCCTTGGAGAAGAAGCCGGCCGCCCGGGCGGTGCGGGCGAGGAGGAGGACTCCCGACGTATCCTTGTCGAGCCGGTGGACGAGCTTGGGCCGGCTGCCCGCGTCGTCGGCGAGGCCGTCGAGCAGGCCGTCCAGGTGGGTGCGGGTCCTGGTGCCGCCCTGGGTGGCGAGGCCCGGCGGCTTGTTGACCACGATCGCCTGCGGGTCGCGATGGATGACGATCTCGTTGACGAAGGCGATCTCGTCCTGGCTCAGTTGCGGCCGTTCCGGCTTCGCCCGCGCCGGCGCCGCCGCCGCGGGCTCGGCGGGAGGGACCCGGATCGACTGGCCGGCCTCGATCCTGTCGCCCGGCGCGGCGCGCTTGCCGTCGACCCGAAGCTGGCCGGTGCGCGCCCAGCGCGAGACGATGTTGAAGCTCGCCTCGGGCAGATGGCGCCTGAACCAGCGGTCGAGGCGGATTCCGTCGTCGTCCGGCGCGACGGTGAACTGGCGGACGTCGCTCATGGCGGCGATGTAGCGGGGCGGGGGGAATGGCGCCAGACGTTCGTCACGGCTGACTGCGTCATCCCGGCGAAAGCCGGGAGCCCGGGACGATTGGGTCTCGGTGGGTCTCACCGACGTCCCGGCTTTCGCCGGGATGACGGTCAGCGGCCGTTATTCGCGATCAGGGCGACCTCGGAGCCTTTCGGCTTGGGCGTGACGATCAGGTAGAAGGCGCCTTTGTCGCTCTCGTTGCCGCCGGCGAGAATATGGTCGCCGTCGCGCACCTGGTGCTCGGACGAATAGCCGGCGCGCACCGCCTTCGTATGGTACCAGTCGAGGACCCGCTGCCAATCGGCGGCGGTGGCGAAGGTGACGACCCGGGTGCTGCAGCCGGACGCGTTGTTGGCGGCGGCCTCGATGACCCGGCCGCCAGGATAGACCGGGAAGTTCGGCGCCAGCCGGTTCGCCCAGGCCAGGTTATAGTCGAAGCGGCTCGGATCGGAGCAGCCCTTGCCCCCGGCGCCGAGGGCGGCGGCGGCATTCGCCTGCTTGCCCGGCGCCGAGGGCGTCGCGTCGGCGGCCGGATAGGGCGCGCCGGCCGGAGTGGGCGAGGGGCGGGCGGCGTTCCGGTTCGATTGGGTGGCCAGATTGGAGTCGACGAGAATCTGATCGTTGAGCGCGCTGGTCACCGCGGGATCGGCATCGTTGCCGAGATCGGACAGGTTGTTTTCGGTGCCGCCGCCAGTGCAGGCGGCAAGGGCGAGCACGGCCGCCAGAGCGGTCGGTCGAAGCAGCGGAAAGGCGCGTTCGGTCATCGAAGGGACTCCTTGAAGCCGCTCTATGGCGCATCCGGGCGGAAAATGGGTGACGAGAGATGGTTAATCCGGGGGGGCGCCGCCGCCTGTCCCGCTTCGGGACTGCCAGAAGGCGAAGCTTTCCGCCTGGACCGAGTCGATGAAGCGCCTCGCTTCGGGGCCCTCCCAGGGTCCTTCATAGCCGCGCGAGCGGGCGCCGCCGGCGACCCACCAGCCCTGGCCCGGCAGGCCGTCGCTCTGGCGGACGACCAGCACCGCCAGCTCCGGCTCGCCGCGAAGCGCCGCCGCCTCGTCGACCGTGCCGAGGATCTTGCAAAGCGCGCGCATCTTCGGGCGGGAGAAGGAATAGCCGAGCTGCTCCAGCAGCTCGCCGTAGCTGAGCGCCGTCCCTGCCCTGGCCGCGGCGACGAGGTGCAGCCGAACGTCCTCGGGCTCGGCGAGAGCCACGGGCCCCGCCCTAGTCGCGGTGGCGGATGGCGAGGCGTCCGTCGGTGCCGCCGCCGTCGCGCGGACCCAGACGCAGCCTGAAGCGGTGCTGGTCGCGCTTCTGAATGCCGGTCACCACCCAGGCATCGCCTTCCCTCGCCGCGCGCTCGAGGCGGAAGCCGTCCGCGCGGGCCGGGTCGCGGTACCAGGCGGCGACCTTGTCGACGGGATCGGGCGAGGAGAAGCGGATCTCGACCTCGCTGTCGCCGCTCTTGTCGCTGTTGGGGCCGGCGGCGATGGCCATTCCGCGCAAGGTCGCGCCCGGGTAGAGGAGCTTGCTGTCGCGCTCCGCCCGCGCTTCGTCGGCCACGCCTTTGGGGAGGCTGATGGTCATGTCGACCCCGGGCATCTTGAGCGAGATCTTGCCTTCCTCGGCCTTGCCCTCGGCCGAGACGTGGGTGTTGGCGGCGGCATTGCCAGCCTCGTCGCGATCGGCCCTGCCGTCGCAGGCCCAAAGCAAAACGACTGCGGCGAAAGCGGTGCACAGGCCAGGTCCGTTCATTTCCTCTCCCTTGCAATATCGCCGATCCTAGCGGGTCGCGCCGCGCCCGCCAAATGCTTGTCGCGAACCTCGCCCTCCGCTACCCGCGCCGCGGTGACCGACGCCGCCCGCACCCGATCCGGCCTGCTCATGGGCCTGGGCGCTTATGCTCTGTGGGGGGTGCTGCCGCTCTACTTCAAGGCGCTGGTCCACGTCGCCCCGACGGAGATCGTCGCCCACCGAATCCTGTGGTCGCTGATCTTCCTCGGCGCGCTCGCCGCCTTGTGGAAACGGTGGCCGACGATCCGCGCCGCTCTCGCCAACCGCCGAGTCGCCCTCACCTTGCTGCTGACGGCGATCCTGATCGGGATCAACTGGCTGGTCTACATCTACGCCGTCGTCAGCGGGCATGTGCTGGAGGGCAGCCTGGGCTATTATCTGAACCCTCTCGTCAACGTTCTGCTCGGAGTCTTCCTGCTCAAGGAGAGGCTGAGCATGATGCAGAAGGCCGCCGTGGCCCTTGCCGCCACCGGCGTCGCCATCCTCGCTTTCGGCGCGGGCGGCGCCATCTGGATCAGCCTCACCCTCGCCGCCAGCTTCGCCGTCTACGGTTTCCTGAGGAAGGTGGCGCCGGTCGATTCGCTGGAAGGGCTGTCGATCGAGACCATCTTTCTCGCTCCGCTCGCCTTGGGCTGGGTGCTGTGGCTGAGCGCGGCCGGCGACGGCGACTTCCTGCACGGCCGGGTCACCGACCTGCTGCTCATCCTCGGCGGAGCCTTGACGGCGATTCCGCTCCTCCTCTTCACCGCGGCGGCGAAAAGGCTGCCTTATTCCACCCTGGGCTTCCTGCAGTATGTCGCTCCGTCGCTGCAGTTCCTGCTCGCCGTGCTCGTGTTCGGCGAACCGCTCACCACCGCGCATATCGTCTGCTTCGGCGCGATATGGGTGGCGCTGGCGATTTTCGTGAGCGAGGGCTTGCGCGCCGGACGCGCCGCGCGCGCCGCCGCCGCGGCCGAGGCAGCGGTCTAGCCCGTCGGGCGGGGACCGGCTAAGGCACGTGCGATGTTGAATATCCTCTCCCTTATCGTCGGCGCGATCGCCCTGCTGTTCGCGGTGCCGGCGTTCATCCCGCTGCTCGGCTGGATGAACTGGCTGGTGGTGCCGGTGGCGCTCGTCGGCCTCGGTCTCGGCCTCGCCTCCGGCCGCACCAGCGGCCGCAATCTCAATCTGTTCGTGATCGTGGTCGGGGTGGTTCGGCTGTTCCTTGGCGGAGGCGTATTTTGATTCGCTCGCGGGCCGCTGCGGCCGTTTTCTTTCTTCTGCTTCCCGCCGCCTGCGCCAGCGACCCGACGGTCCGCGAGACCATCTACTCGCCCTGCCATGTGCTGGGCTCCTCCGACTGGAAGGCGCATGTCGAATTCTCGTCCACCGCCAGCCCGATCCCCTATCTGACTCGCAAGCTGGTCGTCACCGGCAAGGTCAGGACCGCCGCGGGCTATTATCCGAGCATCGCCCAGGGGCCGGTTTCCCAGCTCGACGAGCCGGTCCAGCAGGTCCTGATCCGCACCGAGGGCTCGCCCGAGGCGGGCGCGGCGCCCGTCGTCCACGACGTGCGGGCGGTGATGCCGGCGCTGAAGCGCTACGGGGGGGTGGCGATACGCTGCGGCGACGGCATCATCGCCGAGATCCGCGACATTCCCTCGCCGCCCCGCCAGAAGAACGAGAATCCCTGGCGCCTCTAGAGCATGATCGCGCTTGAGTGAATCGGAAGGGATTCACATTGGGCTGATTTTCTGATTCAACCTGTTGGCTGGGGCTGGAGGCCAGCAGGGATGAGCCGAGCCTATTCGATCGATCTTCGGGAG
>Ga0196965_1000672_pt1 | contig 16998 bp, 11 predicted proteins | sample S1_20metaG_FD_148668 | JGI IMG/M metagenome (GOLD analysis project Ga0196965, IMG submission 148668) | Soil microbial communities from Anza Borrego desert, Southern California, United States - S1_20 | ecosystem: Environmental > Terrestrial > Soil > Desert | place: USA: California | collected... | reverse complement strand
ATCGCATTAAAATTTTTAATTACTGCAGCGCTTGAACTTGCACTTCAGGCACAACCAGGGTTGGTGTTGTCTGCGGTTACACGATTCTGGATTTTACTCAAAGTGGAACAAATGGCTATTGGTGCCTTGGGCGCGTGGTGTCTGTTTTATCGTAAGGAAAAAATGATGCGATTCATGTATCATCGTGTAACGTGGTATGCCAGTGTGATTGCTTTGGTTGCGCTTTTGTTCCTGCCCACACATCACTGGTTGATTAATTACCCGGAAGCCGTGGTATTTCTCCTGGTAATCGTTAACCTTTCCACAAACCCTGATATCCGGATTTCGATGGAACATCCTGTACTGATAAAGCTTGGAAATATTTCGTATGGAATTTACATGTATCATACACTATGTATAACGGTATGTATATACGCACTGTCTTATTTTTCACTGGAAAAGACTAATCTTGTATTATTTAACATACTGCTCTATGTATCGTCTGCTTTGCTTACGATAATAGTGGCCCATTTTTCCTATACGTATTTTGAAAAAATATTCCTTAATATGAAGGAAAAGTTCATGATTGTGAAAAGCGGGAAGTCTTCCCGGGCAAAACAATCATGAGTTGTTGATGATTCAGCGACATTGGTTGATGACTAGGTAATGAAAAACGTACACGGACTATTATGCGAGATTGTGATAGACCGTCTGAACGTCATCATCCGCCTCAAGTACCTCGATCAGCTTAAACACTTCGTCCTGTTCCTCTTCTGTGAGTTCTTTTGTTGTGTTTGGGATATACTGAATTTCGGAGCTTTTAGCCTCAAGTTCTTTTGATTCCAGGAATTTCTGCATGTGTCCGAATTCAGTAAACTTGGTGTAGAGTACAATATCTTCTTCGCCTTGTTCAATATCTTCGGCACCAGCATCAATCAAATCGAGTTCGAGTTCGTCAAGATTTAATTTGTCGGGATCAAACTTAAAAACGCCTTTGCGTTCAAACAGGAACGCAACAGAACCGGAATTACCCATGCTTCCGCCGTTTTTGGCAAAATGAAGTCGCACATTCGCCACGGTGCGCGTCGGATTATCTGTCGCGCATTCAACGATGACAGGAACACCGTGCGGGGCATAACCTTCGTAGGTCACTTCCTGGAAATCTTTTTCCTCTTTTGAAGACGCCCTTTTTATCGCGGCTTCGACACGATCTTTGGGCATGTTAACACCCTTTGCATTTTGGATTGCAAGTCGCAGCTTAGGGTTGTTCTCAGGATGAGGACCGTTTTGTTTTACGGCAATTGAAATTTCCTTTCCTATTCGCGTGAAAGCCTTGGCCATACGATCAAAGCGTGCGAACATTTTGTGTTTCCGTTTTTCAAATATACGTCCCATAAGTATCTGTTAACGCGTGCAAATTTATAGGAGATCGGCAATTAAGCAAGATTATTGCCTGTTATCGCATCTCAAGGTGTGGCTTCTGCGCGTTTTGCACGCTCCCAGATCACGGTTTGTTGTTTGCGTTGGTGGCGAATATATCCGGCGTATACCGCTGCATTCATCACGGCAAAATAGTATGGAATAAAAAAGCCTTTGATCGTCAGATTCTTGTTCCGCATAAAATAACCCATCAGCGCAAGCGTATAAAATAAAACCTGGAGCAACAGCGCAGTTTGATAGAATGACGTTCCTTCGATTGCTAAAGCGATATTACTGATGAAAATCAACGGTAAAAATAATGGCGCAAGGGTCCAACGCAACACACGGTGTGAAAAGTATTGAAAGCTGAGTACGCCGTATCGGAATGGATTAAGCAGATAACGAAGTTTCGGCATTGCTTGAAATGCGCCGGCACAAATTCTTACTTTTCGTTTCCACTCTTCTTCAACGGAAGCGGATGCTGTTTCTGTTGCGTAAGCTTCCGGTTCGTAAGCAAAGCGATAGCCGCGCGCGTTGATCCGCAACGACATATAAAAATCTTCGATGATCATGTCCTCTGCGGGTTCTTCAAACAACATCGTGCGGATTGAAAACAATTCGCCAGCAGCACCTACGATCGAGTAAACTTCAGCATCTTTCTTTTTCAGGAACGATTCATATTTCCAGTAAGCACCTTCACCAGAACCGGACGCATTATCCTCCGATTTTTTCATGATACGCTTTTCTCCGGCCACACCACCGACCTTTTCATCCTGATAGTGCCTTACCATATTGCGTATAGCTGTATCGTTAAGATAAGTATTCGCATCACAGAATATCGTAATTGGTGTGCTTACAAATTTCATCACCCGGTTCACCGCATGGATTTTTCCTTTTCTTGCCGCTTCATGGAACAGCATAACCGAGGGGTATTTGGCAACAAGAGCGGGCGTTGTGTCCGTTGAACCATCGGTGACAATAAATACGGTGAGTTTGTCTTTTGGATAATCCAGTTCAAGGGTATTCTTTATTTTTTCTTCGATGAAGCTCTCTTCGTTGTATGCCGCGATCACCAGTGTAACTTCTGGTAGTTGATGATCATCGATCTCCTGGAAAGGGAAAGGACTTCCTTTAATCCTGGAAAAAACATAGATAACGATTGCATACCCTACATAGGTGTAGAAAACCGTAAATACACCGCCCCAGAAAATAATCAGAAATAGTTTTTCCATGATTTGTGTGGAATTTAGCCACGAAACTAGCAGTTACATTTAAATTATTGCCAGGATATAGTTAGGATATTTCTTTTAATTTTGCAGGTCTATCGTTGAAAATATGCGTTTTTGGCTTTCAATATTACTTTACCTAACTCCATTTCTGTCCATGGTTTCTTTCGGACAGGTCAGTGATGACGTTGCTGCAACGGATGAAGGTTTTTCGGTAACTTTTTCAGTGACGGCTAATGATACCGATCCGAATGGGATTGATGAAACTACCGTAGATCTTGATGTTGGCACAGTTGCGCAGGAAACACAAGTTAGCACTGCTCAGGGCACATTTGAGGCCGACCTTTCTGGAAGCGTTACTTTCACACCGGCAACGGGTTTTACGGGCGATGTTACGCTCACGTATTCAGTTAAAACGGATTTAGGTGTGGATGCCGGAACCGGATTAATTACGGTAACTGTAAATGCGGTAGTAGCGAATCCTGTAGCAGTCGACGATTATGCGACCACGCAACAAGGTACCCCGGTTTCCATTGATATTATTGCAAACGATACTCCCACAGGGAATATAGATGGGGCATCCATAGATCTGAATCTCCTGCTGCCATTTCAACAAACAACCCAGATTACACTCAAAGGAACCTTTCAGGTAGTTAGTCCGGGTGTCGTACAATTCACACCACTTCTGGGTTTAACGGGGGATGCAACTGTTCAATACCGGGTATCCGACACGGATGATAATGAATCCAATACGGCAACAATAACGGTGGAAGTTATTCCCAACGCCAGCCCTACTGCAAATGATGATGTCGCCACGATTAACGAAAACGAAACAGCCGTGGTATCTATTCTTTTAAATGATACCGACGATGGAACACTTGATGCAGGTTCTGTCGACTTAAATCCTTCATTTCTGGGTAAGCAAAGTTCAAGAGATGTAACCGGTGGTAATTTTACAGTGGATGCATCCGGTATTTTAAGTTTTGTTCCCGATGCCGGATACAACGGTTCTGCTTCGGTAACATATACGGTACAGGATAACCACAATGCTGTATCAAACCAGGCCACCATCACCATCACTATAAATTCGGTTAATCCAGTACCGGTCGCAGCCGATGATGTGGCGTCAACACCAGAAAACACTCCCGTGGATATAAGTATCCTGGCCAATGACACCGATGATACTGGCCTGAATGCAAATTCGGTCGATTTGGATCCGGAAACAGCAGGACAAGAAATTACTGGGAACGTTACAGGAGGTACATTTGCTGTTAGCGCAGGCGTTGTAACATTTACCCCTTCCACTAATTACAATGGTCCCGCGGTTATAACTTATACAGTTCAGGATACCGAAGGAGCTACTTCGAATACGGCATCGATAACCATAACGGTATCTTCAGTAAACGAAAATCCAGTTGCTGTTAATGATGAAGCAACTGCAGATGAAAATACACCGGTTAACGTAACAATTTTATCCAACGATACCGACGACACCGGTTTACTCGTTTCCTCGGTGGATCTTGATCCGGGGACAGCAGAAATTCAAACAACATTAACGGTTACGGAAGGCTTATTTTCTGTCAATGGTTCGGGGATTCTGAACTTCAGTCCTGCCTTAAACTATCATGGAACGGCATCAATAACCTATACCGTTAATGATATCGAGGGCGCAACATCCAATATCGCGACCGTAAAAATAACGGTCAATTCAATCAACGCAGCACCGGTAGCAACTAACGATGCGGGTAGTACAAACGAAAACGAGGTGTTAAGCCTTAATATTCTCGCCAATGATTCAGATGATACCGGGCTTTCCGCGAATTCGGTGGATCTTGATCCGCTAACCGAAAACAGGCAAAGTACAATGGCAGTTACGGGTGGAAATTTTTCGGTGGATGCAGCTGGTATTCTCACGTTTACGCCAACGTTAAATTATAACGGACAGGCTACGGTAACATATACGGTTAATGACCTGGAAGGTGTTTCATCCAACATGGCAACAGTTACCATCACAATCAACGACGTAAATACAGCGCCTGTGGCAACCAACGATTCTGGAACAACAAATGAAGATACTGCAGTTAATATTGATATCCTTGATAACGATACGGATGACATCGGTTTGGACGTAACCACCGTTGATCTCAGTACTACGGAAGCGGGGATACAATCTGTTGTTGTTCTTTCAACAGGTACGTTTTCGGTCGATGCGACTGGAATTTTGAATTACACGCCAAGCCCGGATTTTAATGGCCCTGCTACCATAACTTACACTGTCAAAGATAGCGAAGACGCTATATCCAATGTTGCAACTGTTACGATTACAGTTAATGCGGCAAACGATTTGCCCGTAGCAGGCAATGACGCTATCGTAACCGATGAAGATGTTACTGCTTCTGTTAATGTGCTTAGCAACGACACAGATCCTGATGGTACGGTCAATGCAGCCACGGTTGATATTGACGTAAACACCGCAGGCATACAAAGTATCAGGACCACAACAGCAGGTTCCTTTTCAGTGAGTACCTCCGGACTACTAGCCTTTACACCAGCAGAAAATTACCATGGCGTAAGTAGCATTCGGTATGCTGTACAGGATAATCTGGGTGGTATTTCAAATGCAGCTACCGTTACAATAACGGTGAACAATATAAATGATGCACCGGTTGCAGGCGATGATGCAACTTCAACAAATCAGGGCGTCGCTAAAAGTATCAATGTGCTGACGAATGATACAGATGATGGTAGCCTGGATCCGTTAACCGTTGATTTGGATCCCGATACCGGCGGCATTCAGTCATCACGTGCAACTACCGCCGGAAACTATAGTGTGAGTTCCTCCGGTGAAGTTACTTTTTCACCCGTTGCTACATTTAGCGGCACAACGTCGATTACATATACTGTTTCTGATGATGCTGGTGTTGTTTCAAATCGTGCAACACTCTCTATTGAGGTAATTTATATTAATCAAAATCCGGTCGCAACGAATGATGGCGCGTCAACAGATGAGGATGTACCGGTATCACTCAACGTGGTGACAAATGATACAGACGATGGATCGATTAATCCGGCTTCCGTAGATTTAAATACAACCCTGAATGGCGTTCAATCGACAAATACAACACCGGGCGGGAGTTGGACTGTTGATGCGACTGGTATGGTAACATTTACCCCGAATCTGAATTTCAATGGTACAGCGACACTCACGTACAGGGTAAACGACAATCTCGGCGTAGCTTCCAATCCGGCTACAATTACTATTACAGTAAATGTGATTAATGATCCGCCGGTGGCGCAACCCGATGTAAAAACGACAAACGAAGATATACTGACCACGATTAATATCTTGGCCAACGATACCGATGTCGATAATACCATATTACCTTCTTCGGTTGATCTTGATCCGGTTACTGCTGGAATTCAAAGCAGCGTTATCAAAACAGAGGGAACCTGGACCGTAAATGCAGAAGGCGTAGTAACCTATGCCCCGACTGCGAATTTTTTTGGTACGGCGTTGCTGACGTACACAGTGAACGATAACGTTGGTGCAAAATCAAATGAGGTAGCTATTACCGTTACGGTCACGTCAATCAACGATGCTCCCATTGCATTGAATGATCAGCCATCTACGCCACAAAATGTTACCGTAACATTTAATGTGGTCGCCAATGACATTGATGTGGATGGCACCATCAATAAGGGGAGTGTTGACCTTGATCCCGCAGTGACCGGAAGACAAACGTCGAAGAGTATCACCTCGGGAGCTTTTTCAATTGACAATGACGGTAACGTCACGTTTGTCCCCGCTACTAATTTCAGCGGAAGCGCCGTAATTCAGTACCTGGTAAGTGACAATCTTGGTACAGCATCAAGCCCCGGTACGATTACCGTACTCGTTAATTTTGTGAATAGTGCTCCCGTTGCAAATCCGGATAACGCCACCACAACAGAAGACCAGGCCGTTACATTCAATATTATTGCCAACGACACCGATGATGGAACGATCAATGGTGCAACCGTTGACCTTAACACAGCTGTGGCTGGTGTGCAGAATACAATTACGGTGACGGGAGGTAAGTTCGATGTGAATGGTTCTGGTGTCGTTAAATTTACACCCGCACTTCATTTTAACGGACCCGCTACTGCATCGTATACGGTAAACGATAACATTGGATCAACTTCCAATGAAGCTGTAATCACCGTAACTGTGGACCCTGTGAACGATGCACCTGTGGCTGCGAATGACAATGCCAATACGAATGAAGACCTTGCGGTTACCATTAAAATCCTGGACAACGATACAGATGTCGACGGAACGCTTGACCCTTCATCAGTAGACTTAAATACATCAACGGCGGATGTTGAAAGCACACACACCACAACACAAGGTACTTTTCAGGTAAACACATCCTCCGGCATTGTTACCTATACACCGGCTGCAAACTTTAATGGAACTGCTACATTAACGTATAACGTAAAAGATAATCTGGGATTAAAATCGGGTAACGCAACCATTTCGATCGCGGTAGAAAATATTAACGATGCTCCTTCATTTAATGAGATTAACAATCAGGTAGTCCTTCGAAATTCGGCAACGAAAGCGGTTCAACTCACGGGGATTTCTGCGGGTGTTCAGGAGACTGAACAGATTTTAATCACGGCGCAATCTGATAACACGACGATCATTCCACATCCGACCGTGGTTTACAATGGTAGTGCTTCAACGGCTTCTTTAACGTTTAAGCCACAACTCAATCAATCAGGTACAGTAACAATTACGGTGAAAGCAGTGGATAGCGGATTAACCGAATTCACCCGAACATTCACTATTACTGTGATCGATGCGAGGATCATATCAACTCCAAAACTGACTGCTGTGAACGGCGAAGTTTATGAATATACGATTGAAACAACAGAGATCGATCCTGAAGATTTTGTAATGAGTCTTGTAGCTACGAAAAAACCAACCTGGGCTACTTTATCAACAGTAACAACAACCCCTTCTGGAAAACACAGCGCGACGCTTTTGGGAACTCCAGCAGTCAATGCCCCCGCTTCAAGTGCTGTAACAATCCAATTAAAGCACGGGGCCACGGTGGTTGATGAACAACAATTCACCATTGTTTTAAATCAGCGTCCTGTTGCTGGTGAGATTGAATTTGAGATAAATGAAGATGTGGGTACAGTGCTTCCGCTTGAAAAATTTGTGGAAGCATTTACCGATCCGGATGCGGGTGATGAGCTTACCACAATTGTATTTACGGATTCTCCCGAACATGGGGAACTCCGCTTAAATAATATCGCATTAACGCCGGACCAGATCATTCCAGCCTCTGAGATTGTTAATGTGACCTTTTTTCCTGAGTTAAATTTTAATGGTGAGGATTTCTTCGCTTACAAGGCAGGAGACGGACACCATATCAGCGCCTCCGCAGCGCAGATCAAAGTTGTTATTCAACCCGTGAACGATCCTCCGTCCATCACATTCATAGAGCCTGAGCCGTTTGAATTTGATATCGGGCGGGAATTGGCACAGATTTTTACACCTGGGTTTACAGGAGTGGACGTGGATGAGGATGAGTTGGTGCGCGCAGAAATTGGATTCCGACGCCCTAACTTTGATGAATTGCATGATGTACTTGAATTTACCAATACATCAAAGATCAAAGGTGAATACGATAGTCGCATTGGCATTCTTACCCTTACGGGAAAGGCCACTGCCGCAGAATACTCGGAAGCGATACAATCAATCAAATATAATTTCATTGATATTGAATACGTGAATAACCTGAATACCATCAAATCTTTAGACCGTACCATTTATGTTAAACTCCACGACGAGGTAAGCGCCAGTGAAGAACAGGAACGAATCATCAACCTGGAATACAATTTTATTCCATTGGATATTCCCAATGTTTTTACTCCTGACGCGATTGGAAACCGGATTTGGAAGATCCGCGAAAAGGGCGATACGGATAAACCTTTGTCACAATACGAAGATGCAGTTGTGATGGTGTTTAGCAAACGTGGACAAGTCGTTTTTGAAACGGTAGGTTTTGAAAAAACATTCGACGGTACATTTCAGGGAAAAGCGCTTCCGGTGGATACTTATTTTTATGTTATCGATTTAAAATACGGTAAAGTGCAGTATAAAGGAACTGTAACTATTCTGCGAAAGGCACAATGAGACTGATTATTACTTTAATTGTATTTGTTCTTTTTTCATCAGGATTGCAGGCGCAATACATACCGGGTAGTGCGCAACCTTTTCAATTTGCTTCGTTGTATAACCCTGCATTTACTGGCATAGAAAATTTTGGTGATCTCAAATTCGGTTATCGTTATCAATGGGCCGCATTTAAAGACAATGCGCCACAATTTGCAAACCTCAGCTATACCACGCGGATAAAGCAACCACTGGACCTTAAGGTGAATGCCCTGCGCACAAGCAGAACCGATTTCAAAAATCTTGTACCTAAAGCAAGATTAAATATTCAAGGGTTAGGATTCCAGCTGTTCAATGAAAAATACGGACCGCTGAATAGAACGGGAGGGGGAGTCAATTATGCCATACATTTTCCCGTACGTGATAAAATGTTTCTTGCCGCGGGTGGCGGTCTTTCCATTGAAAACATTCGCTTAGACGGCGATGAACTTTATTTTGGAGAAAACCCGGATCCCGATGAGTTTATGGATTACCTCAAGAGCGGATCAGGGAATCATACTGAGTTGTGGAGCAGGGTAGGACTTCTTTTGTATGGTGAACGATTTTATGTCGGCGCCACCTATTATCCCTGGAATACTTCAGTTGCAACTTCCGATGTTGCATTTAACAATCCGTTTTATAAAGCCAATGCACAGGTTGGATTTGCTTTCCGTTTAAATGAAGATTTTATTCTTCGACCCAGTGTTTTTGCACTCTGGCAAGTGAACGGAAAATGGTTGATTGATTATGCTGCCAAATTTTACCTGCAGGAAAGGGCCTGGTTCGGCTTAACCTACCGCGATATTCAAAGTGGTATTGGCAGTGCGGGATTTAACATCAATGAAAAATTCTCCGTCGCGTATTCATTTGAATTTTCACTCGGCAAACTCCGTACCTTTACCGGCGGAAGTCATGATGTGGTATTATCAATGCGGATAAATAATCTGAAGCGTGTAAATCAATATACATGGTAAAAGGATTTCTTTTTTTATTGTTCACTATCCCGGCCGTTCTGTATGCACAGGTGTGGGATTTTGGTATTCCCGAAAAACTTGCTAAAAACATTAATACAGAATACGAAGAAGCTTTTCCATTATTGACACCCGATGGAAAGACGCTTTATTTTACTCGCGTACTCTATCCTGGAAATCGTGGCGGAAAATTTTCGGGTGCTGATGCGTGGGTTAGTTCGTTTGACGAATCAAGACAGACGTGGGGGCCTGCTTCCAATACGAAAGCTGTGGAAAATGACAATGGTACCAATGCGGTGATCGGTATTGATGCAAAGGGGCAGACCTTATATCTCATGAATACTTCGGCAAATAAAAAGGCCAGTGGAATTTACTTCATGAAGAAGTTGAGCGGTGGCTGGAGTAAACCAGAACTGATACCAATTGAAGGCCTTGATCCGCTGGGGTTCTTAAGCTTTTATGTGTCACCTGATTTTGAAGTGATATTCATTTCAATGAAAGGTCAGGACAGTCGTGGGGAAGAAGATTTGTATGTAAGCTTTAAGAAATCTTCCGGCGAGTGGACCAAACCTAAAAACCTGGGTTCGTCAGTTAATACAACCGGTTTTGAAATTTCTCCTTTTTTGTCAGCTGATAAAAAAAGACTTTATTTTTCGAGTAATGGTCACAAGGGGTTCGGCGACGCTGATATATTTTATTGTGATCGCTTGTACAACACATGGGATACATGGTCTGCACCACGTAACCTAGGTGAAAAACTAAATACCAAAAAATTTGATGCTTACTTTTCAGTCTACGGCGATTCACTTGCTTATTTCTCCAGTAACAGGGACTCGAATTACGCTGATCTGTATAAAATAAAATTGCTTCCTGGTAATGAAGTACTTGCTTTTGGTCAACGTTACCTCACCTCAAACGAGATCGCTCGTGTGCTCGGAGCACAGGTCTCCAGGCGAATCGTGTTCGATGACAACACGGCCGCTTTAACCGCTCCTCAAAAGGAATTACTCTTCTTTATTGCGAATAAGCTGATTGAGAATGATGCGATCAATATTCAACTTTCTGTCGTCGAAGAAAATAACGCTGCGCTATCTGAGGCACGGCTTAATGCGGTCGCAAGCCAACTTAAATCGAATGGCGTTGATAATATCCGGATTCTGTTAACCAACAATGAACGTGTCAAGAAGATCAGTAAAAGCCAGGGTACGATAGAAATTCTATTGTATAAGTAGCTTTGTTGCTGACAGAAGACACAGAAACCAGCGCATAAATCACCGAAGTTAGTGGAAAATATTTCCGTGCATTCTTCCGTGCTTCCCTGGTTTTATGTGACCTGAAATTGTATTAAATCCGGAATGGCTTATAATATTGTTGATTTGCTAACGCAAGCATTTCAAGGTCGCCACGTGAATCACCATAAGCAATGATTTCATCGAAGTCACTGAGTATATAGCAGGCGCGAATGCGTTTTTCTTTTTCTGCGCCATAACAATTGAAGCCACTGATATTTCCAGTAATGCGGTTGTTTTTGATTTCGAGTTGCGTAGCCAGGCAATTCAGTCCAAACGCTGCGCACCACGGTCTCACCCAGTTTTCAGCGGAAGCAGAAATAACGACCACGGTCGATCCTTCTGCGATGTGTTGTTGGATCTCTGCCAATGCCTTCGGACGAATCAACGCAGGAACAACATGTTTACAAAAGACTTCGCTTTTTTGGTTGAATGCATCAACTGTTTCGTTGCGGAAGAACCAACGTAGTACGCGTTCTTTCGCACGGTAATTCGGTATAATCTTTAAAATCATCAACGCCATCCACGGCGACATAAGCAGAAAGCCCATGACAAATTTTACCGTTCCATGGTAAAAACGAATGAATTCAAGAAAGGAATCTTTTGTGGTAATGGTTCCATCAAAATCGAAAAGGACCAACCGCTTTTTCACACCGTGTAAATAATCAGGTAAAAACTTATAATCCAACCTAATATCGTGATCAGAATAAATTTGTCTTTGAAAAGAATGCTAGTTGGAGAGCCGCTATTTTGCTCCACAAATGTAATCTGCAGGTAACGCATGATACCAGCAATTACAAATATTGTCGTGATAAAAAGATGGGTACTCTGGAACCTTTCAACGACGACGGGTGATATGGTGTACATGATATATGCAACGATGATCACTGCCGAAAGTAACGTAAGACAAGAGTTGATAAATTCCAGGTTGTACGACTTCGAAGCCACCCTTACAGAATCGCCAGTTTCAGAACGTATGACCAGGTCATCGCGACGCTTTGCTGTGACGAGGAATAGTGCCAGTAGCAGAATCATAATGGCCAGCCAGTCTGTAATTGGAACATCCACAATTACACCACCGCTGTAGATCCGAATAAGGAAGCCAAAAGCAACGATAAACAAATCGAGGATGGCGATATTTTTTAATCCAAGGGAATATCCAAGGTTTAAAACTACATATCCCGTGAGCAGGTAGAAAAATTGGTCGTCAATGAAAAAGCTCCATGTCAAACCGATTCCGATCAACACGACCATTAATACGCGTGCCAGCGATTCGCTTACTTCGCCTGACGCAATGGGACGTAGTTTTTTACGCGGATGAAGTTTATCGATGTGGCGATCCTTATAATCATTTACAACATATATACCCGATGCCACCAGGCTAAAAGCCAGTACACCGATCAGTAAGCGTTGTAATTCTTCTGTATGAAAAAGGTTACCAGCAAAAAAAGTCGGAACAAAAAGAAACAGGTTTTTTACCCATTGCTTGATGCGCAATAAACGGATTACAGCCTTCATGTTTACCAAATATTCTCTAGGTCTTCCTTTTTATAAGGGTGATTTCGGGTAACGTAAAGTGTTGCTGTATTTTTTCCTTTCAGCATGAGTGGATCTTTGGTAAAGAGTTTTGCGAGCCAGGCAATGGGCATGAGGAACACGAAGTAAATCACACTCAGCAGAATGCGTGAATTGATCCACCCCAGTCCAAGGGCCAGCTTCAACCAGGCCCACTCAATGGCCTTTGCGGCGGGAGGGATGATGATAGAAACAGCACCAATTCCGAAAGCCACTTTCCATAACCAGGCAATATCGAATATCCAGGCAATAGCTGAGAAACCGATTACAATAACCAGTATGGTTTTAAAACGATCTTTGTTTTGCACAGTAATTAAAGCTTAAAACAGTGTATAGATAAACGGTGCAACGGCAGAGCCACCACCAATAACAAGCAAGACACCAATGAAGAGTAAAAGTAAAATGATTGGTGTTAACCACCATTTCTTCCTTTCTTTCATAAACTTGAAAATATCTTGTAAGAAGTCCATAGACAGCGGGTTTATCTGATAAAATTAATACTTAATTATTCAATGTTGTTTAGTTATGCTTGATTTTTTACGATCTCATGTTTTCCTCTTCGAAGCGGGATTTAAAGTGTTAATTAAGCGATTTCCAATCAATACTTTCCATGATAACATACGCACTAATCCAGCGTAAATTCTTCTTTCCAGTTATCTTTTTCCAGCCATTCCGGCTGTTGTTTTTTATCAAAAACAAAATTTCCAACTACTAAGAAATCCATTTCAGTACGCATAAAACAACGATATGCATCCTCAGGTGTGCAGATAATAGGTTCGCCCCGGACGTTAAAGCTGGTGTTCACCACCACACCATAGCCCGTTAATTTCTTAAATTCCCGGATTAATTGATAATACCGCGGATTCGTTTCCTCGTGTACAGTTTGAATTCTTGCTGAAAAATCAATGTGTGTAATAGCTGGCATATCTGAACGCAGGTAGTACAACTTATCCTTCAGCGAAAGGCTGTTGAATTCATCCGGAAGTGTTTTTCGGCGTTCTTTTTTCACGGGCTGTACCATGAGCATATAAGGTGATATCGAATCGTGTTCAAAATATTGTTGACATTCTTCTGCCAGAACAGAAGGCGCAAAAGGCCTGAACGACTCACGGTATTTTATCTTTACATTAAGTTTTCGTTGCATTTCTTCACTTCGTGGATCTCCCAATATGCTTCGTCCCCCGAGTGCACGTGGGCCAAATTCCATACGCCCCTGCATCCAACCGATTACATTTCCCTCAGATAATTTTTGTGCCACATGCGCGCATAATGCGTTAAGGTCATCAAAGTGCAGGGCAGCAGCTTTGTATTTGCGTACAACGGTTTGAATTTCTTTGTCAGAATATTCTGGTCCGAGGTAGGAGCCCTTCATTGCATCAAGTTTGGAAGGCAGCACACGCGGCTTCCCAAAGTAAATATGATACGCGGCCTGTGCAGCGCCCAATGCTCCTCCGGCATCACCGGCGGCAGGTTGAATAAAGATGTCTTTGAAAATTTTTGTGTTGTACGTTTTTCCGTTGGCCACGCAGTTCAATGCCACACCCCCCGCCATACATAAATATTCGGAATTCGTTAGGCGTTTTGCTTCCTCGGCCATTTTAATAACAGCCTCTTCTGTTATTTGCTGAATTGCCAGCCCAAGATTGCAGTGATGTGCTTCTAATTCGGCTTCGGGTCTGCGTGTTTTAAATCCGAATAATTTTTCCCATTTGTGTTCGTGCACCATGCGAAGACCGGTGGCATAATTGAAATAGTCCTGGTTAAGCCAAATCGAACCATCGGGCTTTAGATCCACCAGGTGTTCTTTGATTATTTTTACGTAATCATCAACCTGTTTACTACCAGGAACACCATAGGGAGCCAATCCCATAAGCTTGTATTCACCTGAATTTACTTTAAATCCAAGGAAATATGTAAACGCCGAGTAGAGCAATCCCAGGGAATGTGGAAACTTCAGCTCTTTCAAAATTTTAATTTCATTGCCTTTGCCATGACAAATAGAAACGGTTGCCCATTCACCCACACCATCTACCGTTAAGATTGCGGCATCTTCATAGGGCGACGAATAGAAAGCACTAGCTGCATGCGAAAGGTGATGTTCAGGAAATAAAAGTTTTATTTTTTTCTTATCGTAAGAACCGATCTTTTCCAGTTCTTCATGAATTAATCGTTTAAGAAACATTTTCTCTTTCAGCCATACCGGAATTGCCGTTATGAAGGAAGAAAGCCCCTTAGGTACAAAGGCATAATACGTTTCCAGTAAGCGTTCAAATTTTAAAAGTGGCTTATCATAAAAAGCAATGGCATCTAACTGATCGAGTGAAGTGCCACTGTATTCGAGACAAAATTTAACCGCGTTAGCAGGAAAATTAGGATCGTGTTTTTTTCGCGTGAAGCGTTCTTCCTGTGCAGCGGCGATGATTTCTCCATCTTCGATGATGGCAGCGGCTGAATCGTGATAAAATGCGGAGATACCTAAAATTCTCATAACTTAATTTAATGCAACTTTAAAGATAAACTTTTAATCTGATATGGGTTTCAATGACTGGGCAAGTTTTTGAGCGATTTTCAGATGGCCCTGAGCGTTAATGTGATCATCCAGCACAAAATAATCGTCCTGCAAAAGTACACCCTCGAGTTTAATCGTTTTGATGTTCCATCCCGAATAGGTCGGCGTGTTTGAAAGGGAATCTATCGTAAGCGCAAAACTATCATTGATTCTGTCGTAGTCATCCACCTTAAAAACCAGGATCTGCACGCTGTCTCTGTTGATTTTTAAATGATTGATCACTTCAAAAAATGCCTGGGCTGAGGTTACATCGCTAATAACTTTGGGTGGTTTGTTTAGCAGCTTTCTTGAGACCGCCTTTGTCAGGCCATAAAGGTGCTTTAACGGATAGTAGTCCTCACGTTCATTGATATTTTTACACAAACTGTCATACGTTTCTTTACTCCTGATCGGCAATTTATAGTCGTGCTTTATGAATGTTTCGTTTTCTTCAAAATCATTAGCGTGATATTGGAAAATAATCGCTCTCACATCCGAAAGGTTCAGGCGATTAAAGAGCTTTACCGCGCGGGCGGTACCAAACGACGAAATGCCCGCATTCAGCACGGGTTTTTCAATCGTTTCTTCCAGCAGCTGAGGAAAAGCCTCATCTTGGTTGACACCCCAGCCCATGGCATAGGAGTCGCCCAGAACAACTACGGATGGATTTTGAAGCGAGGCATCATCATCCCGCAAACCGGCCATGTTAATCCTGTTTTCAACGTTAAATTCGCGGTTTTCAAAGAAGCAGGTACCAGGTTTCAGCATGTAGAATAATCCACTATCGTACTGGGCACACGGCGTAACCTGAATGATATTGCGGTCACTGGATTGGTAATACAACCTATAGGGTGACAATAGGAAAGAGGGTATGCTTGAGGGAAAAACAAGCCCGAGAAACAGCAGAAACTCAACTAAGAGTACAAGCGATAAAAAGGTTACTGCGTTAATGAATAACGTTTTCCGGCTTTCAGTTAGGGGTAAAATCACTGTTTTATTGGATTGGCCTGTAATTTTAAGATTTGTAAGATAACATGGACAAACGTTAATCAGCAAAAATGGGTATTTTAAAGGTTAAAATTACCTCATCTGCTCAGAATAAGTGTCCTTTCGTTTATTACCGCATTAATAGACCCAAAAAATAGTTAATTTTGAATTTAATAAAAATCATATCATGGATTTGTTATTGTTAGCGAAGGTTCTTTGGCGTAAAAAGTGGATTTTAATGATAATTCCTATTCTCGCAGGAGCTGCCGCTTATGTATTCACAATGGACCAGATTGATTATTACCGGTCTATGAGCCAGGTTTCTACTGGATTCACCATAAACGATCAGGTTCAGCTAACAGATGAGAAATTTAATATGCGTGATGCGGATGTTAAATTCAGTAATCTTCTGAATTCCATGAAGTCGGCTATCCCGGTAAACCTCGTTGCCTTTCGACTAATGTTACACGATATCGAGGCAGCGGAACCTTTCAGAAATCCTGCGCAACTGAACCCTTCATCGGAGGAGATCAGCACCGTAAAATCCTTTTTAAAAAGCAGGCTGGAGTCTTTCAAGCCACTTGCAACAACTGATCCGGAGTATCCGTTGGTACACCGTTTCTTAAATGCTTACCGTTACAGTTATCCACACATCCGCGAATCGCTGAGCATTGCGCGTGTGCCAAACACCGATAACGTTCAGGTTGACTATATTTCCGATGATCCCAATATTTCAGCTTTTGCAGCAAATGCTTTCGTTGAAGAATTTATTCGCTACAACAAGTCCCTCAGAAGTGAA
>Ga0196965_1000671_pt1 | contig 17003 bp, 18 predicted proteins | sample S1_20metaG_FD_148668 | JGI IMG/M metagenome (GOLD analysis project Ga0196965, IMG submission 148668) | Soil microbial communities from Anza Borrego desert, Southern California, United States - S1_20 | ecosystem: Environmental > Terrestrial > Soil > Desert | place: USA: California | collected... | reverse complement strand
TTCCACTAGAGAGAACTATTTTATATGCTAATTGAAAATTTGAATCTCTAAATTCAGAAAGTTTCCATTTTTCTGCCTCTAACCATTCACGAATTTTACTATCTACTTGATCCCGAGTAAACAATACTCTTCAATGTTTATGAAAATATGATATAAATTTCATGTCATCGGCAATCTCTGATGATTTGACAATTGAAATTATCGAATTTACTATTAGGTTCTTAGCGAAGACGTTGTATTGATCTCTACTCTTGATCGCAATTTACTAAGAAAAGCTTTGAACCAATACTTGTTTTGTCGCAAGGATTATCAGAACTATATGAGGAAGTAGTGGAAATGGTGGAATCGACCTTAATGCCACTATCTCCTAGTAACTCAGGCACAATGTGACTGTATCGAGGATTTAGGTGCAGATGCGGTATTATCTCTTGGTTCTGCATTAGTTTTATCAGGAGACGCGACAATAGAAAAATATGTGCAGCAATCGGTCTTTTAGCATATATCAGAACCCTGCTAACATTATTACATAATGCAAGTGTAAGCGCTTAATCAATTGTCGAAACATTAACATGCTTAGATGTCGATGTTACCGTAGATGATGTTCTTACTTTCATAAGGTAGTCGTACAATTTTTTAGTTTTTTATAAAACGTAAGAGAATTGAGTCAGTATTACATCAGAACTAAGTTCATTATCTAATTTCTTGTAAAATAGGTTAGTGTGTTTCATCTGCTTATATTTCTGTATTTAGATTTATTTTTTTACTTGTATTAAATCGCAAATCAAAATGATCCTAATTTTGGTTCTCCTTTCGATAGTTTCTTTTTCTAATGAAAAACCTTCATTAGCATAGCTATTGTCATCTAGGATAGCAGAGTGTTTACATATTGGTAAGGATGCATGGTAACTTTGTTCTTCTTGTTATGGTGTTGCTGATTCGGAGGAAGGCTTTTTTACTTCCGAAGTATCTTGATTGTCTTCAATACTAGCATCAATGGCTTCTTCTTTTTCATTCGTTGAATCTGTCATTTCCTCATCCTCTTTTTTCTTAAATGTAAACCATTTGTGTTTATCCGCAATATCGTCTTTGACCAGACCCTTTCCTATGCCTGATAGTATTCCCGAAATTATTGGATCAGAGTCTCTAAAAGCGTCGGCTATACCCATTGACGTTCCAATTTCGCCATGGTGAACGCGTCTATTTTTGATATATACTTTGCCTGGTTTTTTTTGGGAATTCCACTTTGATGTTATTAAATCTCCTATGGATTCTCCTATCTTGACAGATTTTTCGTAATTGGATGATGAAGTTGACGAGGTTTTTACATTATCCTTCTCTTCTAAAGATTTATCGTTGTTTGGATCTTTTCGTTTGTTCATGTCATTATTCCTTGATCTTGTAAACTTTCATATTCTTTCTTTGTTATCCTTAGCAATAGTCTATGATGATCAAACTTTTCAACAAAACTTCTTGGTATGTCATATACTTCTTTGTTAACCATGCCTGATTTTTTAATTGCGTTATTTCTACGTATTTTATGGACTTCACCAAGGTTAGCGTCGCCAATTCCTCTTGCCACTTTCTTGATTACATTTTTCCAATCTATGTTATCATTACAAACCATATTTGTTTCTGTTTAACATGGAATAAAAGAATGGATACAATTAAGATTTAATTTTCATCCTCTCATTGAAAAAGTTATTAATCTTCTGCTTATATGAAAAAATATGAAAAAGACCATTGTTATTGGTATTTCATTTATAATGGCTATATTTTCCATTGTTGGAATCATTTCATTAAATGTAACGGCCAAGGAAAAACCACTCGAACCAAATTATACATGTGACGTTATCTCTGGTGGATATCTGAGATGTTGTCAGGCATTTATAACAGATGATGGCACGCTAAAAGATTATTGCACCACCTGCGATAACACTAAACCTCCAAGCAATTGTACCCCGAGAATGGAAAATAATCCACGAGTTGAGACTGGTGAGGATATTGCAACTCCACCAACTGAAGGCATATCAGACGACCCGAAAGCTGGAGACGATCCTAATCCTGGAATTCCATCAACCGGCGGTGTTTCTGACGACCCTCAGACTGGAAACGATGAAGACCCAAGTATCCCACCAACAGGCGGTATAGTTGATGAAAATGACAACAATAGTGGAAGTGATAATGAGAGTCCTGATACCCCAAATAACACCATTCCAAGAAAAGGTGGTAGTAGTTTAGATACGTCAAATCTTAACGAAAACGTGATCGTTCAATAGGAAACATACTCTATATCCATTTTGTTTGTTTTTATTAAGGGTGATTTCAACCACCGGACTGGACAATCGGCTGGAACATAGAATTAGCCATTAGTCTACCAAGTCGTTCAGAATATAAATAAAATTTTTTTAAACTTGATTTCAAGGTTTGCACTCTTTATTGTATATTAGTTATCCGCATCATAAAAGTTGCTTAATCATTCGAGACTGACTCTTCTAACATAGATGTATATCCATCAAAGATAAAACAAACTATGTTGAAGAATTATGGATGGTTTTAGATACTAACAATAATGAATGAGAACGTATGTGTTTCCTAAACTATTCTGTGTCTTTTTCTTCAATATATGCTAATTCGTACAAAGTCCTATCAACTTGTGCGATCCTTGCAATATCATTCATATGTACTATGACCCGTGGATCATTAAGCATCTTTTCAATTGATTCCTTGTCTTCCCATTGTACGTAGCTCATTACCTTTGTTCCATCGAGACTTTTGTGGATTCTTATTGAAATAAAACCATCATGTTTAACCAGTATTTGCATGGCCGCATTCTCGAGTATGCTAACTATTCCTTGCTGCTTGGAAAAGTCGTTAACGGTGAATGTGTTTATCATTATGATACCATTCGTTTCCCTTTGCATTCTGTTAGATATGTATAATTAGTCTTTAACCTTATTTATAAGAAAAAAACTATATTTACAAAATATTAGGTAAATTGTGTGAATACTATTGCTAGTTTAGTAAACATACTAGTAATCTAATACCATAGATATAAAATTTACCTCATTTATCACGTAATTAATAATGACGTAATATGTTTTGTCTTCAATCGAATAATCTGAAAGACTATATGATACATAAATTATTATTTTTGTGAATTTATTCGTTATCCCGATCTATTTACATAAGGTTTTATTGTAAATCTTGGTTTCATGATTTCCAACTAGTGTTAAATAATTTGTTTTTTTAAACATAACATGACAACAGATCCAGTATGTGGAATGACTGTAGATGAAATAACTACCAATTATTCATCTCAACACAACGGAAAGAATATCTATTTTTACAGAGAAGCATGCAAAAATAGCTTAGATAGTGATCCATCAAAATATGGTAATTAACATGTTTAGATTTTGATTTTTCTAATAACAGCTAAGCCATTGCTTTTCTTAATTTTGAAAGAGCTTGATGATAATAACTATTTCAATAAGTGATAGAAATTGGATTGGAAACTATTTAATATCAATTCTGATTTCTACGCATGCTGAACAACAGTTTGACAAAAATCAAGTAAAGAATAAAAATTGAATAAGGGAAAACCTTTTTCATAAATAATAGAATAACAAATATGTGATCAAGAATCCTGCTACCAATGATAAATCTATTGCATAACCATTTTTTTCTCTATATGCTTCAGGAATCAATTCTTTTGATATAAATATCATTAGAGTACCAGCTGCAAAGCCTATGATGATTGACAAGTGTTCTTTAGATAAGGGATTAACAAGATAATAGCCGATAGGGCCTGCAGCGGCGACTAATACAAAGTCACCCAACCACTCTTTAATAACTTTGAACTTTGATAGACCTTGTTCTACCATTAATTTTGCTCCATATAGGGTAGCTGCGAGATTCCCTAGAAACAATGCTATCACTGCTCCTATTAATCCCTGTAGTTGCATAGCAATAATTACGCCAATAAAAAGCGTTTCAGGAACACTATCAAGAATAGTACCAACAATGACATTTTGACTAGATCCATCTTGGATGTCCTTTTGAATCTCTTGTTTATTATCTTTAATATTACCTTCTTTTTTATCTCTGTTATAATGTTGTGACTTCCTGTATTTGGATCTTTTTCTAATATATCGGTTGGACATACTATATACTACTGCGCCAGATATGAATCCTATAATCATAGTTCCAGCATGCCCCAATTTCGTTGATTCTGTAATCAATGAAAATGCTATTGCTGCAAGGAAAATTCCTGCTGCAAAGGCTGAAAAATCACCTTTAATATTTGAAGGATATTTTATTTTTATCGCCACTATTGAGCCGATGATAAAGGCAGAAGCTATTATTATACTCAATATCGCACTATGTGTAATGGATGAAATCTGCCATCCTAGAATTTCGCTAATCAATGTGAATGCGTCAACTATTATATATGTGATATTTTTAATACCATCTATTTTTTTAAGTTAATTTCTATTAGTTATTTAGATGACTAATCTCTCCAATTGAATATCTATGTGCATGAACCCTAAGTGTCTTTCAACGATCTTGTGTCTCAATAATGAGATTCAAAAAAGCAGAATCTGTATACCATACGGAACTTAATCCCCCAGAATAGCGGTTGATTGTAGGAAAGTCACGGGTCTGGTACTATCGAACCAAAAACCAAATTATAGTAACAAAATGGTGAATCATTAGTTTAATACATTGTCAAATTTATACCTTAGAAAAGAAAAAGTCAAATTGTGTCCGTTACTGCGGATACCTTAACATAATGCCATGATATCTCATTATACATTAGTTTCTTCCTTTATTTATTTAGATTAGACCTACAGAGAAGAGAATAAAATGTGACCTATATGACTAGTTTAAAAAGAGCACAGTTTTCAGGGAGTCGTGGCGGTATAATGCCAAATTAGTTCTTTGCCCATAATGTTTAGTATAGTAGTAATATATCACTATAACGTATTTAATATACAAAATAAGACTCAGGGAAATGGATATTTTTTTATTCTTTCTAATTTCTTAAATTAAATATTCCTCCCATATGATTTATTCTTATTCTTACTTAGTTCCTACGACACATATAGCTTCATTCCTCAATCTAATTGAATCTGAATTTTTATCAACATAATTGTTTGCCACTGCTTCAGTAATCGCCTGAAGCAGCTTTTCTCTTCTTTCTTCTGGTTGCTTGGATAACATCACCTGAACTGGAGATGCTGTTTCACATACAAAATTTGTAAATTCTTCTGCTGTCTTAAAGTTAAAGATCATATCATGTCTTTCAATGGTAACATCTTTAAATCCTGAGTTGTTAAAATATTCTTTTAGTAATTTTTCATCAGATAGACTAAATGGACCAGGTGCATTTGGTGGAGGTGGTGGGATATTTGTTTCCTTCATCAATATATTAAATGGCAATGAAATAAAAGGAACCTTCTCAGGAGAAGCCCAAACTGCTGCAGCGAATCTTCCATCATTTACCAATGACTCGTAAATATTTAATAATCCATCTTTCACACTGGGTAAAAACATAAGTCCAAACCTACAAAGTGCTGCGTCAAAAGTTGATGGTGGCAAATCAGCTGTTTCTGCGTCTCCTTCCCTAAATTCTACCAAATCTTGTAGACCCGTAGATTCGGCTCTCTCTCTTGCAACTGACAGCATTTGAGGCGATATGTCTATTGCCAACACATGTCCATTTTTTCCTACTAGTTGTGCTGTTGTTATAGATGGTTCTCCTACGCCAGTGGCTATATCAAGAATCTTGGAACCTTGCTTTATCCTTGCAAGTTCTATCAACCGTTTAGTGAGACTTTTACCAGCTGTCTCAGTTATTTTCCACCACTTTAGCCACCCGTCTGCTACATTATTCCAGCCTTGACGTTGATCTTCCTTAAACTGTGAAGGATCAAAAGTTGACATTATCCTTTTGACTACAAATTCATTGTATATAAAAATGGATCTTTTACAGAAAAATTAATGGTTGGTGAGAAGACCTGACTTAAAACAATCTATAAAGTCATATTAAAACGACTAATGCAGAACTTTTAGACACACAGATTAATATCTATAAAAAGGTAAAAGAAAATTATTTTTTACCCCCATGTAAAAATTCATGCGATTTCCACTGAACCTGCATAGTATAGGGGACTTGATCTCACTAGCGGCACTGTGAGGCTAAGACCTGCTACATACAAAATAAGGTATATGATGATTCTCAAGTTTTCAATTTACTTAAATAATTGTTATTGCTGCAAGTTCTATGAATACTAATACCGAATCAACTTCAATAGATAACAAAAAACTTGAGGAATTTGTCATGAAATCTGTTGGAGATATGGGTAGCAGCATAAGTGCACTGATGATCATGCTAGGAGACAGACTGGGCTTGTATAAAGCCTTGCAACAATACGGGCCATTAACATCAGAAGAATTGGCTCAAAAAACTAATACCTCAGAGCGATATATTAGAGAATGGCTTGCAAGTCAAGCAGCCGCAGGTTATATTTCATATGATGCGACAAATAAGAGGTTCACATTACCATCTGAAAATGCTATGGTTTTAGCAGAAGAAAATAGCCCTGTATTTATTATGGGTGGCTACCAAATTATTAGGTCGTTATTTAAAAACGAAGACAAATTTGCTGAAATATTCAAAACTGGTAAAGGCTTTAGATGGGGAGAACATCACCACGACCTTTTTGAAGGAACTGCAAGATACTTTAAAGCTGGATATCTTAACAATCTAGTCCAGTCTTGGATACCTTCGCTAGAAGAGGTAGAAGACAAACTAAAGAAAGGAGCAAAGGTTGCAGACATTGGATGTGGATATGGAATATCTACTATAATCATGGCAAGATCATTTCCAAATTCGCAGTTTTATGGCTATGATAACCATGCTCCATCAATTGAAGTAGCCAAGGAAAACGCTATAAAAGAGAATGTAAAAAGTAATACAAATTTTCTAGTAGTCTCTGCTTCTAACGAATCTATAGGCAACGATTATGATCTGATATCCTTTTTTGATTGTCTTCATGATATGGGTGATCCACTAGGTGCTCTCAAGTTTGCAAAACAATCTTTGAAAACTGATGGAACATGTATGATAGTGGAGCCTCTTGCGAACGATAAATTAGAAGATAATCTAAATCTAATGGGTAAAATATCCTATGCAGTATCATCAATCGTTTGTGTTCCAAACTCTCTGGCTGACAATGGTCCTGCTTTGGGCGCCCAGGCCGGTGAACAAAAGATAAAGGATCTTGTCTATGAAGCGGGATTTTCAAGATTTAGGCGAGCAACTCAAACTCCTTTAAACGTCGTTTACGAAGCCAGACTCTAAATCATTTATCCCTAACCATTATTTAGTTGGACGAGTGACGTCTAATGATAGTAACCCAAAAATGCATATATGATCAACATTACTAGGTTCTGCGTAATGAGATTACCTATATGAATTTATTTGTAAAACATAGTCTTCAATAAGAGAGGGTGAAAATTTATATATGGAGGACATATCTATTTCCTGTTAGGTTCACATGTAGAACGATATCATTATTAGAACCATTGTACACGATTCTAATTAACAGGAACGGTATCAATATGTGATTGGAGACAAAGTAATTCTAGACTGTCAGTATTATTAAAAAAAATTATAAAAAATATTAGGTAGTTTTTATCAATTTTCTAAAACGTTCCAAGTTCTTTGCCATTTCCTCTTTGTATGTCTCTTCTGTATAACCGTGCACTTCAATACCATGGTTTTTTGCATTTTCAAATAATTCTTCCTCTGTTTCACCATACATTGTATGAGTGCAAACAGGATCTCCTGCATCTTTGCAATTAATGCTTAAAGTCATATGTAGTATGTATATTACAATAAATTAAAGATATCTACTATCTTCCTCTATAGAGAAGAGAAAAGGACAATTTCTCTCATACAGTTATTGTTTAATTGTCTTTGAATTACATACATATTGATTTTAAATGCGCCCTTGTGGATATTCTAATGATTTCCACCGAACCAGATACCAATTGTAGTAACTAGATAGTATATTATCTCTTTTGTATTTAAGGTCAAGAACTGAAAATACTGAATTGTGATAAATGTCAAGTGTATTAAAGCATTGTTTATTAGAGTAAATTTGAAACCTATCTGATAAAAAAAATGCCCTTGGGAATTAAATCAGTTCAGTGGTTATATATCATGCTAATTGATTATTCGTATGAAAAAAGTCCTTTTTGTATTACCTTCTTATGATAAATTAGGAGATACCGGACAAAAAACCGGATATTGGCTTGAAGAATTCGCAAGTCCCTACTATGAATTTGTAGATAATGGTTATGACGTTGTTATTGCATCTCCAAAGGGTGGAAAACCTCCAGTTGATCCAAAAAGTTTACAGCCCGAAAATCAAAGTGAATCTATTAAACGCCTTCAAAATGATCCGGTAGCTAAACAGAAATTAGAAAATACATTAATTCTAAACGAAGTTTCAGATGGCGAGTATGATACCTTGTTCTTACCTGGCGGTCATGGTCCAATGTGGGATTTGTCACAGGACAAAGATTTGAAGCGGATAGTCGAGAGTTTTTACAACAACAGAAAAATAATTTCTGCAGTCTGTCATGGTCCTGCAGGATTGTTACAAGCCACAGACAATAATGGAAACTCTATTCTAAAGGATAAGAGAGTGACAGGATTTACTAACGACGAAGAACACACAGTTAAACTGGATAAGACGGTTCCATTCTTACTAGAAGATAAAATGAAAGAATTAGGAGGCAACTTTAAGAAAACCGAGAATTTTAAACCATTTATTGTCCGTGATGGTCAAATAATAACTGGACAAAATCCTGCATCATCTCTTCTAGCAGCTAAAAGAGTAGTAGAAGTCTTGAAATAATTCCATTCAAGCTCAAATCTATAATAGCCTTGAAAATTACAGTAGGTCAAATCTATCTCAAAATATCTGAACCTCTATACCATAGGGAACTTAATCCCACCGAACTCAAAGGAATTTGAATTACTTTATTAAATAACAAAACTGACTTTATTAAAAATTTATTTAATTAACAGATCCCCGTATATCTAATTGATCCAAAGTCCACAGAATTTTTATTCTGTCTTACTTCCTCATTCAATTCTTTAACTTTTGAATTACTTAAAGTCATTACGTGATCGGATAATAATTGATCTTGTTATCTCTCTCTCTCTTGTATCTTATATTAATCAAATATTCATTGTTTTTATTTCTGTTTCTTAGATCTTCATGATCTCCCTTAACTAAATCGTTATTGACTTTTGAGAGGTTTAAGATGGACGTTGCTTCCAAATGATCCTCTTGGACTTTTTTCTGTTGATATGTTATATGAATTAGAAACTCTAATTATGATCTCAGATGTTTCGAGAAAAATACGATATGTAAATTGGGATCTTTATTATAACAGATTGCACAAAATTGTAAAAGATGAACTTTAAAAGAATACTTGTAGGAATTTCTACAATTAACGAATCAAAGAAGGTAGTAAATCAATCTATTTCTATTGCAAAGAATTGTAGATCGGAATTACATGTAATCACAGTATTTGATATTCCAGACATTTATAGTTCCAAGATTAATCCAGATAAATTGAGTCATATCAAGATAAAGGAACGTGTAGAAAAAATGGAGCATAGGCTATTAGAGATAAAGAAGGATGCTGAAAGAGAAGAATTATCTGTTGTAACAGAGCTAATTGATGAAAATAGACGTCCTGATAAATCACTATTAACGTATTGTAAGGACAAGAAAATTGATTTAATAGTAGTAGGAAAAGGAAGAGGAAAAGGGGAACAGTTCAAAGAATGGATACTAGGTAGTACAGCACTAGAAATAGCAAAATATTCAAATTGTAGTGTCATGATAATAAAATGAAATGAAATGTCTTAATTGATTACATCTACTATGCAACTAATATACCTTGAATAATACTCACTAAGATAAATTCAAATGGAATTATTATGAATTATTGTTTTATTTTATTTATTAGAATCCACTCTTCTAGATGTTGATCTCAGGTTCAAAGAGGTCTTTCTAAAATAATTGTTACAATTACCGCGGATAGTGATAATCGCGTACAATAGGTTAGCGGATTACTAAAATGGCAAACAATTCCTTATTTCTATGACAAATAATTCATTATGCAAAAAACATTATCTGATGTGATTATACTTTTTCTTGATCTTGCAAGTCTATAAGACTATTCAAATTTGTTGCAGAATACTTTTTAAAGAAAACAGAAAGCTTATGATAACAGTCAGAATCTTCAAAAGGAATTAATTCGAGTTGCACTTACGTATAACTAGTATACCTCAATAGACAACTTGATCATCTCGATCATAGTTTTGCTTCAGGCAAATTGCAAATCCAACATGACCACAATCATCCGCATTACAAGTCATACAAAATGGCATACCTTCCCTGTAACCTACTATTACATCTTTGAAGGCACTTTTATCAAACAAAATGACATATTTATTATTAAAATAATCTTTGACTAGAATCAAAGTATCTCCGGAATTTGTATCTCTTGCTATTAACCATTTCATAAATTCTATGGTACCAGTATCAAGAGTGTCCAATTTGGATTTCTTCTCAGACAATTGGGATTTTCCCAATCAATCTTTTGTTATGCTTATTTTTAAAGGATGTGTAGAAATCTAATAAAGATGATCACATTTCTGTGGATTAATTGGTATACGTGATCGTACTGACATTACTATCGATCTAACCATGCATGAGTCGTTTCAAAGGGATTTATCAATACATTTAAACTTTCTTTACTTATTGACTTTCAAAAACCATTATTAGACCGTATCTTAATTAGATGGATGATCTTCGTCTTTGCCTGATTTAGTTGTTGTTGTTTTTGTTTTTGATGGTGTCGTATCGCCCAAATCTGATGCAAATTTGATGGTCTTTCCTAATTTTAAAAAATATGGTGTTATAAATGTAGTAATTATAGTTACTACTCCCAATACCGGAAAAACTGAATTAGATATAGCACCGACATCTTGTCCAGCCTTGACTACGACTAAGGATAACTCTCCTCTTGCAGCAGACATACCTATTCCCGTCCTAAGTGCAGTAGTTATTCCATATTTGGCTATTGATAGAATACCGCTTACTAAAATAAATTTTGAAGAGACCGACACAATAATAAGAATTAGGGCAGGTATCAAAAAGGATGGAACTAGAGATATATCCATGAGCGCACCTATAGAAATAAAAAATAATGCAGCAAACATGTCTCTTAAAGGACTAGTGATTACCCGAGCAACTGAAGCGCTCTTTGCCTCAGCTATAAGAACACCAGCTAGAAATGCTCCAGTTGCCACCGACAGTCCTATAGATTTAGCTAAAAATGATAGAAAGAATGCCAGACCTAGAATTGATATCAAAATCATAGCATAGTCGTTTACTTTGCTTATTCTGTCTATTAAATTTGGAACGAGTTTTGAACCAATTACTAGTGTACCTCCTATGAATGCACCAACAATTAAAATCGAAGTTATGATATTTATAAGAGAGATATCTCCTCCTTGTGTTGCTACTGATTGTAGTATCCCTAATGCTGTAATTGCCAGGATATCTTCAACTATAGATATGCCAAGTAGTAATGTTGTGGATTTATCTCGTATCATGCCAAGCTCTTCTAATACCTTTATTGTAACTGCTGTGCTGGTGATAGATAGTGCCAGCGCGATAAATAATGAATCAAAGTAGGAAAACCCAAGGAATTGAGCAGCAAAGAATGTGATTAAAAGGGTTCCCATAGATTCTACTATTGCCACTATTGCAGAAATACGACCCACCGATCTTAGTCTTTTTATTGGGAAATCAGTTCCAATTACAAATAACAGCATGATTATTCCTAATTCTGCAAAGGCATTCAGAGTATCTATATTATGAATTAATGAGAAAGGAGGTGTATATGGCCCAATGACCATACCTGCAAGAATATATCCAATAACTGCAGATTGTTTCAACTTGAAGGTTATAAAAAGCATTATTGTAGCAATTATCATGATCACTGCAAAATCCTGTACAAGTAATTCCAATGGTGAACTTTCATTCACCTGAGTATTTGGTAGTGTCGAAATGGTATCTGAGGTAGGCGATCCAAATACTAATGATGTGTTCTCAAATCCAAAGAAAATACTAAAGATAATTATATTTAATATAATGATAAAAAGCAATAACATATAACTCACAATTTTGACCAAGATTAGACTTTTTTTGTATGATAATTAAGTTTTTCATTAAGTCAAGAAGTTTGACGTTTGAATTACGGATGTTTATTTAAATATCAATATTTTGTTTCTGATTAACTACATCGTTGTTTTAAATAATTAGGAGAACATCGAGTAGATCCTTACTCAATAAGAAACAAGAGTAATCTGTAAAGAACTTTTGTCCATATCGCCAAATTTATCAGGTTAAATGTAAAACCAATTTAGTCTACGTTAATATTTCATTCACTTTTATTACTTCTATCTTGTTATCCTTCTATTCTCAAACTTCCTGAAAGAATTGCAATAGGGACAATCTTGCTTCATCAGCAGTTATGGGAACAATAGGAGTGATAGGACATTTGATAAATAATAACATAGATTTCGTCAAACTAATACTAATGGGTCCAACTGCGATGCCTGGAGCATTATTAGGGCCAAAGTTCACTAAGTTAATCAAATATAAAGTTTGTAATTACAATCTCTATGTTTTTGAGAGTTTTATGATTATTATCAAGTAAACATGAATCCTTATAGCAAAACTAGGCAAATATTATAGCTTAAATTTAATACTTTAGGATTCAATATAATTCAGATCTTTATGATTATGCGAAAGGAATTTGTAATAATTAGTAAAAATACAGGTACAAATCATAAAGAATACATAAAAATCAAAAAACCTAAAAACAAGAACGGGTCAAATAAGAAAATGAATGACCTACAACAAGGGGTTTTAGCCGTAGTTTTAATTGCTTTTTTCATTATTGTAGCAATTGTAGTAAATACACCAGTATTAACAGGAACATCATTAATTCAATTTCCAGATCAAGAAGAAATTATGATCGAAAATGAAACAGCATCAAATAACACGACTGCTATTAATAATAGTAGTAACAATACAGAATAATAACTGGACAAAATCCTGAATCATCTCTTCTAGCAACTAGAAGAGTAATAGAAGTCTTGAAATAGATCAATTCGGGCTCGAGTTTATAGTAGCCTTGTAAATTACAGTAGGTCAAATCCAACTTAAAACATCCGAACCCTTATACCATACGGAACTTAATCCCACCGAACCCGCTTAGAAATACACACTAAAATATATCAAATTTGGACTACATATAATTATCAATTGCTATCATCTGGATTGTCTCCTTACCAAAATTTTATGCATGCTTTAAAGCCAAAGGATGTTAAAAGACTGTTATTTTTCTACCCGTAAGTTACATAAGATGATATCCATTATAACTTCATGATAAGCGCCTCTTCTGTATCAATTTAATCAAATCTAAAAATTGAAAAATGAATCACCGATATCAGCAAGCCTCCATTCGAACCCTCATAAATAATATTTACCATCTCACAAAAGATTAATGTTTGAGATTAGTTAAGATGCTATCTCGGGTTGCTTTATAGATTGTTGAATTCTAAATTTATCTGCATATACATTCAATTATCATCAGGTTCAAAGCATTTGTCATCCAGATGACGTTAAAAACCGAAAAAAACTTCGATAGATTCGGAGTACAAAAAATCTATCATGATGCAGTTCCTTCAAAAGTTGTTTGTCAAGGAGAAAATGGATGGACCGAAAGATATTCCGAACATGGTTTTAACAGGATTCCTGGAGTTACCATCTGGAGGAAAACATTTCAATTTGATATAAGCGGTTTTTTAGATCAAGAGGTAAGCATATATTTGAACGTACCAAAGTTGAACTCAGAGTATTACGAACATCGTCCTGTAATAGGCCCATGTGCTAGTGGTTCGGGCCTATCTATCAAACTTCGAGGAGGAGGTCACAGTGATAGCGGAAATGGTTCGGCTAGATGCTACATATTTCATTTTGAATATGAAGGAAATAACAATTGCAAAAACTTCCAAAAGGAGGCACCACATCCCAAATATACAAAACACACTATACCCACAAACTTTAATGCGCAAAAATGGATAGGACCAAATAAATGGATTGGATATAAAACAGTAACAATAAATGAGAACGATGGGGTAAGATGTGAGACCTATATAGACTATGGAGGCATTATAGATGGTCAGCCCGCTAACCAATGGAAGAATTGGTATTCAATTTTGGATACAGGTCAGTTCGGCGACCCAAGGAAACCAAAAACAATTCCCCCTTTTAGAACTGCCAATGGTAAATTAATACAATTTCGTTTAGATAACGCCGATAAAGGTACCAAGTCACGATTTGCTTCCGTAAGAGAAGTTCGAAAAATATAAGAATACGACATCCGTAACCCCGGCTAAATAAATAGACATTCAAAAATTCTGAAGTCAAAGAATCTTTTACAAAGACCGATATCAGCACTCCTCCCTCCGAACTCGATCCTTGAATCAATCTCTGGATTCTAAGCTTAAACAGTCTAGTACATTTCAGACACCTATAGTGATTGAGAGAACGAACCCTTATACCATACGGAACTTAATCCCACCGAATTAGATACATACTTTTAGCAATAAAGAAATATTTTTTATCTTCACTTTTTTAGATTCATTGATGAACATAAAGATATGTTCTTTATTGGTTCTAGCAATAACATTAGCTACACCCATTTCGTTCTTGTATTTACTGGAAATTGCTTATTCTCAACAACCACAACAAGAAATAAACAGCCCATTGACATCAGTCGACATCCAAAATACCAACTTGACACTTGGTAAGCCAATTTATGTGGAAAAGTTTGAAGTTCCCATTTCTTCAGATAATGATGATTATGCGAACAACCATGATATCGCCGACTCTAATAACTCCGTGTATTCGTTTAAGGGGAATGGTACGTTAAAAGACCTAGAAATATCTGCTACTGGAAGCGGCATTGTGGTTCCAAGAGATGATGACACGAGTTCTATAACAGGTAGGGCGATATTTATATCCCAAAATGGCAGTGCCAGTTATTCTTTTGAGGACATAGCAAATACTGAAGGGAACATAACACAAAGGTTGGGCTCCGCATTCTTTGATGCCAATGCAACTGGAAACCTGGAGTTCCTCAAAAGTTCCGTAGGGGTTTACGAATCATATGTAGATAATAGTGATGGACAAGGAATATTTGCAATGTGGAATCTAAAAGGTTTTCTAACAGAATAAGAACATGAACACTACCACCACCTTTTTTTATCGTGTCACATGGAACCTAATTTCAGTCGTTCATATGTTGATTTACTAACTTTGAGTGTTAAAACAGGTCAAATTTGTTACACATACCACCGAACCCGATACCTACTTATGAAACAAAATTAGGGACTTGTAATTTCTCTATATAGTTTGAATTCAATCGGTTTTGATACCAAATCTTGAATTTTGGCCCTCAAATCTATTGATTCTTGGTTGTTGTAGTGTTTATCATAAGCTTCATTGCTTTCCCATACCTCATCAAATAATAACTCATTAGGATCTTCGGTCGATACATTAAAAGTATAAGTAACATTACCTTCGCGCTTTCTCGGAGGATTTACTAAAGGTAACAACAAATCTAGTAGCTCTTGTTTTTTTCCTTCCTTCGCATTAATCCGAACTATTACTCTTACTTGATTGCTTTGACTTGACATTTTTACTCCTTTATTTTTATCCTTATATCTTTTAAAAGTTCTCTTACACCAGACGGTCTTGTAAATATAATAACCGGATCAACGATCACTACTGGGTCGCAAGATTTAAGACCCGATTCGAAAATTCAGCGATAGGAGTGCCTTCAATATTCAAAAATCCGAATAATGGTAATTTTGACTTAATTATGCCAAGTTCAGAGCGAGGATTACATCACAGGTTCTTTGACAAGAGCCCTCAAAAATGGAGTGCGTTCAATAAATGGGGAGAAGGTTATACAATTGACGCTACATCCGGCATTGTATCAAATTATAAGAATGTAGAGGTTAGAGCACTAATAGGTGATGAACTATTTCATTTCGTTAAGACTGAGAAAATTACGAAGAACCTGACCTCTTATCTCTCAACCTTCCTATTTGGTCACAAATTTTAAACGATTCTTCCCCGAATCTTGCCAGTTTCCCAGATGACTGAACAAACTGTGTTATGGCAGGTCGGGTAACAATACCTTCTTCCCTCATTTTATCAAAGAGATCAAGGAAAAGTTCGAAGTTATTGTCCAAATATCGATGGACAGTCACTAACCGGTCCAAGTTTCTTAATCGTAGATATTCGTGAAATAGATTAATGACTTCAAAAGAATCTAAATTCAAAGTAATAGCAACATCTACTCTATTCTTTCCATCTTTGATAAGGCGACCAAGTTTAACTTAAATCAAACCTGTAAGAAAACTATGCTTAAATGTATTTATAAGACTCTGAGAATCAATATCTGAACAAAATTGGCTAATAAACCCATTTTCATGATTGTAATGTTGTTTGCATCAATAACTTCACTATTCACTATCACGTCATTATCTTCATATTCCATGGATGGTGTGGAAAATATCGTCTATGGTTCAACCCCTTCTCTACAAGGTGAAGAGAATACAGGTGAAGAGAATACAGGTGAAGAGAATACAGGTGAAGAGAATACAGGTGAAGAGAATACAGGTGAAGAGAATACAGGTGAAGAGAATACAGGTGAAGTACAAAACAATTCGAGTATCTCAGATAATTCGCCCGTGGGAAATGACCTATCTGAAGTCAACGGCAATTCAACATTAACAACCATAGGATGTACACCTGGCTATGGATACG
>Ga0196965_1000670_pt1 | contig 17015 bp, 14 predicted proteins | sample S1_20metaG_FD_148668 | JGI IMG/M metagenome (GOLD analysis project Ga0196965, IMG submission 148668) | Soil microbial communities from Anza Borrego desert, Southern California, United States - S1_20 | ecosystem: Environmental > Terrestrial > Soil > Desert | place: USA: California | collected... | reverse complement strand
TAGCTCCTCAAAGTGACAAGTCCCCATCTGAAGACTCTACCCCATCTGAAGACTCTACCCCATCTAGCAAGCCTTCAACTACTAATACCGATACAGATTCCAATACTGATAGTTCAGATTCAATAGCTCCTCAAAGTGACAAGCCCACAACCACAAGCAAGGTAATTAGTCCATCCAAAAATCCTGATGTTACAAAAATAATATCTCCTAGTAACACCAATCCCGCAGCAAGTGGATAAGGTAAATAAATAGGAGATTCCTTAACGACCTCGGTCTAAATACGAACTATGGGCTTCAAAATCTTTTTTTCATCTATTGCATTTTGATATCTGTCTTACCTGCTTCTTATTGATCACAATTAGAAATTCACTATTTCAGAATTCCTAATCATAACTTAATCATAATTTTTCCAGATCCTCTATCTGACTGATTTTGTTTATATTTTTTCGAAGTTATTTTTTATAACATTATTAACCTCTATCTTTGTCTCAATAGAGGTAATAAGAATAGTTTTATGTAGAGCACCAATTGCTTGTATTTATACTGTCTTTACAAAGATTTCTTTTTCGAAACTCGTCTATTATAACCACTAAATGCTGAAACCAAGTATTCAAAACATTGCCATCGAGATTATAGTTAAAATGTTATTTGGATAGTAACTATAACCTGCGAATATCTTCATGACCTTTATTTCGAGAATGACTAATTGGATTCTTTGATTCAAAAGATCATAAACCATGTGGTTGCACAAAGTGCAACAACAGACTTTGCCAAGTCTTCCATAACTCTACCATTTCAAAATAATTCATAAATAATCATAGATCAATAAATTATTAATTACCACCGGAACTTTGATTTATCTATAACTTTTCTTTTAGAAATAATAGACAAGATTACCGGTTCGAAAATCCTTTATTATTTGAATACCTCTCTAACCATAATTTATGATCGATGAGATCGAAAAAATAATTCTCAGCAATTTAGGGAGAAATGCTCGAATTTCATCCATTGAAATTACTAGGATCCTCAATGATCTAGATTATAAGATCACAGAACGCGCAGTTCGGTATAGAATAAAGAAATTAGAAAACGAAGGTATTATTTTAGGTTATTCTACAATATTAAATCCTGCATACTCGAATGAAAAGGTAAACAAGTTATTACTGATCAAATTTAGAATAATCAGTAATAAAAATGGTCTAGTTGATAGGTTAACGAAGTATTTGAATGAATCTGCATTTTGTGTTTATGCCTGCAAAATTCAAGGCGATTTTGATTTTGTTTGCCATTTAGTTTTGGATTCTACTGATCAATATGATCTCGAAATAGATAATTTCATTTATCAATTCTCTGATTTGATTTCAGATTTTCGAACATTCGACTCTAAAGTATTCAAATTTAATCAGAATCTATCATTTGATGACCATGACCTCGTTACTAGGAAACTTTCCATACATAAGATCCTAAATTCCCTTAACAAAGAGCAAAGTATTGTTAAAAAATTTGATTTGATTGTTGAAAGTATGGTAAAGTATTTTGATGCTGCATTTGCAAGAATTTGGATTCTTGATGATGACCAAGAGCATCTACTTTTAAAATGTAGTGCAGGTATGTACACAGATTGTCAAGGTGAATTTTCTAAAGTCTCAGTATATTCGAGTAAAATTGGTCATGTATTAAGAACTAAAAAACCTGCTATTTCAAATGATCTCTCTAATGATCCACGTATTAAATATCCCGATTGGGCAAGGAAAACTAATCTAAAATCCTTTGCTGGATTTCCTCTGATCTTTCAAAATAGTTCAATAGGTGTACTGGCAATGTTTAGTAAGAAGAGGCTAAAGCCAGTTGATTTCGAACTCATTGAAATTTTTTGCCATGATATTTCAAAACAGCTATCAATTTTCCTAGAGGGCCAAAAATTCTTGTTTAACAATGAACAATAATATACTAAATCAAATAAATGTGGTAAGGAGAATTACATTGAATATCTTTTTATTTATTATTTGCTTGAAGAACTAACCACCTTCATTTTTATCTGACTCATGCTTATTGTCTTGTTTTGTTGATCCAGAGTTCTGATTTTCGCCTTTCTGGTCTATCTTTGACCCTAGTCTGATTAAATATGGTGCCAAAAAAGTAGATACCAATGTAATAGTTCCTACAATAGGTAATATAAAGCCACTCACTACTCCTATATCAATTCCTCCCTTAGCAACGATTAATGACATTTCCCCTCCTCTTGATGAGGAGAGACTTATTCCTGTTTGCATGGCCGTCAGTTTGCTGAATCCCTGGTACCTAGAGGTTAAATAAACAATAGCATATTTTACTACGGAAGTTATTCCTACTAATAAAAGGGCTGGAATGATGAATACTGGAATAAGCGTAATATCCATCAATGCGCCAACGGAAACGAAAAACAATGCAACAAACATATCACGTATAGGCGTTGTGAGAATACTTGTAACTGCATGTGACTTGGACTCTGCTATAAGTACACCTGCGAAAAATGCTCCAACCGCAACCGAAATACCAAGTAAATTAGAAAGATATGCAAATCCAAAAGCCAAACCAAGCACTGCAACTACTAAAACGTCACTTTGATTTGTCCTTGCCACAAAGTCTACTAGCCGGGGAATTGTTCTAGATCCTATTATCAATACTCCAGCTATAAAAATAATTGATATACCAATTGGAATAACGATCTCTGCTATTGATATATTTCCTGTCACGCTTATTGGATGCAATAATGCGAAAATAGATAATATTATAATGTCTTCAATTATTAATATCCCTAAAGTTAGATTTGAAGCCTCCTCTCTAAGAATTTTTAATTCTTCTAAGACTTTCAAGATGACAACGGTACTTGAAACAGATAAGGCTACAGCTACAAATAGGCTATCAAAAAATGAAAATCCCAGGGCTTGCCCTACAAAGAAACCCGCTATTAAAGTACCAATTTGCTCCGCAACTGTAATAATTGTGGCCCTCTTACCTATTTTCTTCAGATTTCTAATAGGAAATTCCATTCCAACTGTAAATAAAAGTAAAATTATGCCTATTTCAGCAAACAAATTTAACACCTCGATATTACTAATGAAACTAAAAGGTGGGGTATGCGGTCCTATAATTATACCTGCACCGATGTATCCCAGAATAAGTGGCTGTTTCAACTTGTAGGAAATAATAGTCATAATTGCGGCTATTATCATAATAGTCGCAAAATCTTGTAAAATTTGAGTAATTTCTATTGCCACAGTAAAAATAAATATATATATTATATAAATAATTGTAATTGTTTTCGAAAAATCCGTCTAGTCTACGGTTGGGATGATTCCTTAAGATCTATTTTTTAGAATTGTGAAAGATACCAGTGTAATTTAGTGCCAACATCACAATCATAACTGTTTAAAATTTTTGAGACAATAAGTACATTCAGTTAGAAAAGGATTTATAGTGTAATAAACATTACATAATGTTGAAATAAAAACAATGAGCAATAGGGATATATTCCCATTTGAGTGGTATAGTAATTTCATCAATAGGTCAAGAGATGACTTCCGACGCAGATTATTTGGATCAGATTTCTTTGGATTTGAGGATATAGAAGACGAGGTCAATAGAGTTTTTAACTCATATAACAATATTCAATCAAGTATATCAAAAGATTTGGTCAGAGAGTATAAAACAGAAGACGGTAATAATGTGAAGGAGGTTGGTCCTATTGTATATGGTTACTCTATGACCATAGGCCATGATGGAAAACTTAATGTTAGAGAGTTTGGCAACGTTAAATCATTTTCGAATAGAGTTCAGGACGGGGGAGAAACATTACGTGTTGGTCCAAGAATAACAACTGAACGTGAGCCTCTTGCAGATGTAAATTCGACTGATAAGGAAGTTAAAGTTATTCTTGAAATCCCTGGAGTCAAGAAGGAAGATATTAAGATAAATGCTAATGATAAGTTCGTCGAGATCAATGCAAATGATTCACAAAGGAAATATCATAAAATAATAGACCTGCCCGCTAATATCGATATTAATACCGCAAGATCTACGTACAATAACGGTATACTTGAAATAACCTTTGCCAAGAAAACAAATAAGAATTCAAATGGTAGAGAAATCAAGATCGACTAATATTTATATACATGCGGTCCATCTGTGAGAATTCCTTTTATTTTTGACTGGCTATAATTTATAACTGATATTTATAATTTTTTAATGCTTTAGTCTCTACCAATAACCAATAACCAATAACCAATAACCAATAACCAATAACCAATAACCAATAACCAATAACCAATAACCATCTTTCGAATTAATTATGTAAATGGTGACTTTGTTTCATAACAAAGACTATATTCCTACAGACGCCATGTATTTATCTAAATATTACTCAAAATACAAAATCCTTATTTGGAGAATAGCCTTGCCAATTTATGAAAAAAGAGGGATTGATAAAAGTTTTATAGATTTATTATGTGAATTTGATATGGAAACAGAACAAGACCTTGATGAGTTAATTGAACAACACGAGGATGAAGAAAATGAAACGAGAGAAAAACTCGAAGAGGAGGAGTGATTCCTAACTTTCTTTTACCTTTTTGTCTTTGATGTGGATCCTTATGCCGTTTTTAAACGACTATTAGTAATTCAGTCTTTTTTAAACCAAAAAATCTTTTTTGTTTCTCTAAAACTGTAGAATATGGCAAAAGATTTGTGAAGAGCTGGTAATTGATTGGCTTTTTTTTGAATGAATCTCATTTCCAAACAAAATATAATCTAATTATGTTTAAATCTAAATTATGGAATTTTCTCACCTTCTGCAGTTATCTTATATTGCTCAACATTTGTAGCACTTACAAAAAAATAAAAGTCTCTTTCATAACCCGGTTTAAATGTAGATGAAGCAGGTGTGATGAACCTACTAGTTTCAGAGAGTGTGTTGTTATTGTTGTCAAGTAACTGTACTAATACTTTGACATCTCGTGTATCAAATGTTGAATTGTTGATAGCAGTGCCCTTTACAAAGATGAGTCCGGTGGGGCTTTCTCCAACCTCAACCTCCCTTAGCTCAAGGTTCAATATTGTATCTGATAACGTGTTAATCCTTCCTTGCTCTTGACCATGAGAACTAGTAGCCAATATACTTGCTCCAATTATAATACCTGAGAAAACAAATGATATTACAAAGAAAAGATATCTGTAGACATTCAATTTTCGATTCTCTATAATTAATCCGACTATACCCTAGATATGGATTGTTATATCACTTTCGATTTTATCACAATAAAATGGCCGAATATTCATCATCTGCGTATCTGCTCTGAATGATTGGCGGTATGGCTGCCTCCTAGGCTTTGGGATCTTCTTCTACTTCAATTATCTGTTCATCTGGATATCTAACAACTTTGATGTTACAATGTTTGCATTCGTAATAGTTAATGTCGTGCCTATGACTAATTGATCCGTTGATCCATATCATCATTTTACCACATCTCAAACAAGACATAGTCATATAAGATTGGAACATACCTAGATATTAAACTCTTTTGTATTGATTTAAAAACAACAAATACAACTTATTTTTTACTTATTTCAAATTTTAACGTTTTATCTATGCTCACTAAGATTTTATCAAATAAATATAAATCGTAAAACCATTAGTCTCTATCCTAATTTAAAACAATGCGTATTGAAAAACCCCCAAAATTAGCTAAATATCATTGCATTTATCGCAATTTTTAATGTTAAGTTGCTACAATATTATCAAGGTCAATCTTTTAGTCTATTACAATGAAATGAGCATATTATATTATGTGGTTTCATGAATTAGGATGTGATATAATATACGCCGCAGGATTTCCCTACCATCACTTAAAATACTATATCTAATTTCTGATGTATCTTAATCTCTTTTTATCGGATATCAATAAATTTACATGTGTCTGGGAATTACGTTGATTCCGTCCCTGGCCGGGCTTTCTAAACTGAATAGTTCAAATTTTGAGTTGCTTTTTTTTCGATTCAGTTTGGTTCGTTGATATAAGGCTATTCATCTTTTATATATAATAAAATTATCTTTGTAAAATTTATATTAAAATTGAATATGATAGAGATCATAATCATGGGTAAAAAAATCAATGTCGCAATAGCTGGAGTAGGGAATTGTGCTTCTGCTCTTATCCAGGGAATTCAATATTATAATTCCAGTTCCTCTCAAAAAGATTCTATTGGTCTGACATCGCTCAACCTTGGAGGATATGAACCAAGTGATATTAATTTTGTTGCTGCTTTCGACATAGCTGAATCAAAAGTAGGAAAAGATTTATCGGAAGCAATATTTTCTCATCCTAACAATGCCTTGCAAATTATTGACATTCCTTCATTTGGTATTAAAGTTGAGAAGGGAAACGTATTAGATGGTGCTGGAAACCACTTTTCAGAAATAGTAAAACTTTCAGACGAGCCAGATACACAGGTTCAAAAAGTTCTCAAAGATACTAATGCTGAGATACTGATTAATTATTTGCCCGTTGGAAGCAGAGAAGCGAGTCGATATTATGCAGAAAAGTGTTTGGAAGCAGGAGTTTGCTTCATAAATGCTATTCCTGTTTTTATTTCTTCAAATTCTGAATGGCATAAAAGGTTTACTGATAGAAGTATCCCGTGTGCTGGTGATGATGTAATGAGCCAGTTAGGTGCTACGGTAGTTCATAAAACGCTGGCAAAATTATGGGTTGATCGTGGAGTATCTATAGATGAAACATATCAGTTGAATATAGGGGGTGATATGGATTTTTATAACATGCTTGACGAAGATCGTTTAGAAGACAAACGAGTAAGTAAAACTTCTGCTGTAAAGGCCATGATTCCCTATGACGTACCAATGAGGATAGGGCCGTCTGATTATGTAAACTTTTTACAAAACGATAAAATTTGTTATATTTATATGAAAGGACGATTCTTTGGAAAGGTTCCACTAGAGATGGATTTGAAATTACGTGTGCCTGATGCTTACAACAGCTCTGGAGTAATGATCGATGCAATCAGAGGAGCCAAAATCGCCTTGGATAGAAACATTTCTGGCCCGCTAGAAAGCATATCTGCATATTGTTTCAAACATCCTCCAGTTCAAATGTCATATTCAGAAGCCAAATCCAATTTTATTGATTTTGTTGCAGGAAAGCGAGAACGATAGTTGACCTGTAATAATTGGCTATATTTTACTACTGGGATTATTTTTTCCGCCTATTTTAGAGTATAGGTTGGCTTTGCTAAGTCAGTAATATCGATCCAGCATTTTGCAATTTTATCTAAACATGAAATACTATTTACCAATGTGATTGAATAGGTTTCATCGATGGGTGCATGATGGTTAAAAGCTATATTTTTTTTTAACTCTGAAATACTGTTTTTAAAGTCTTCGTAGTTTTCAATTACTTTAAAAGCCTTATCTCTGCTGGTACTAATGAAAGCTTCTATCGAATAATGTTGCATTTCCTCTAGAGCATATCCAATTTTTTTAATCAATGTTCCTATATGTTTACCTTGTTGCAGTTCTGACAAATAGGTTACCAATTCGGCTATCAAATCTCCTGCTGTTTCCAAATAGTTAGCAGCTATTCTATAGTCTAACATGTCTATATTTGTAAGATTCAAGTTACTTGCAAGTTTCTTATTCATAATTGCTGTTCTGATGATTCTTACCAAAAGAAAATATTGTCTATCTATCTCATCATCTCTGCTTGCAATCTTGTTTTTTAAATCACTGCTAAAACCACCATTTAATGAATGAATAGTCTCTCTAAACATTCCTCGAATGATGGAATTCATCATGCCTAGAATCTTTTGTATATTTAAGGTCCTCGCATCGATCAAGAACTGGAAACTTATATTAAAACTATTTTCGTCTACTATTTCTAAACCAATTAATTTTCTGGTCGCCTTTTTTATTGTTTCACTTATTTCAAATGAGATCTGATTCTTAGAATGAACATCTATTCTATTATATCCTAATAAATAAGCGCCAAAAATCTTATTTAATATGATTTTAATAATTTTTTCATTATCTTCTGCTTGATCATATGAATTATTCATTTTGGTTTCATTATCCGTATCACCGTCTAATTCAAACACAATTTCTATCTCCTCCTCCTGATAACTTGTATAAATAGAAATAGTATTGTCGACATTGGTTTCTATAGTGACAGCTTTTCCCTTGGATAGTGTGTTTTTCTTTACCCATTCAGTGGGCAAAGATACGAGAACACTACTACCAATCTGTTGTAATATCCTAGTATAAATCGTCATAATAAATTTATATCAATATAAGTATCTTATACTATATTTTTATATTTGTATATCTGATTATCTTTGTTATAGTGGTTATAGTCTCACAGGTCCCTCTTGCAATTACCAAGGCATATAGTCCAGGACATATTACTGGGTTTTTCTCAACCCCTAAGCAAGATAAAGTGACTTTAGAACCCAAGTATCAGGGATCGCTCGGAGCTGGTTTCAGTATAGATGCAGGCATTACCTCTACTGTTAGAGTATTTCCCTCTTCAGCTAAAAATTATGAAATAACATTAAATGGATTTTCAGATTGTGATTTGAAGGTTTCAAAGTTTGTGACTGAGTATTATTTACGTCTGATACGTGAACCAGTTCTGGTATCCGTCGATCATGACTCCACATTACCTATAGGATATGGCTTGGGATCAAGCGGATCTGCAGCGCTTAGTCTTTCTTACGCACTAAATGAATCTCTTGGTACTAATCTTACCAAGGTTCAGGCGGCACAGATTGCACATGAAGCCGATATAGTTTGTAATACTGGAAGGGGAACAGTGATATCTGAATATACTGGTGGACTTGAACTGAGGTTAAGTATGGGGGGTCCAGGTGTCGGAAAGATCTTAAAGACCGCCTTGTCATCTCAATGGTTTGCAGCAATACTTTGTATAGAGCCTATAAAAACAGAATTGTTTTTATCTACAAATCTAAACACGAAAAAAAATCAAATACTAAACAAGATAGGCGAACAAATGACATCACAATTAAGTCATATTAATAGTGTTGATAAATTTTTGGATCTTTCCTACGAATTTGCATCGTTGTGTGGTTTGACTGAAGGTAAATGTAGAGAACCTCTCAGACGACTTAGGTCTGAGGGATATAAGTCTAGCATAGCCTTATTTGGACATACTCTCTTTACTATAACTCAAAAAGACAATTTGAGCCACATAGTTGATATTTTAAAAAATTATAAAGGAAAGGTGATTGTATGTAGGATTGATAATTTAGGTGCTCGATTGTTAAAGAGCGTTGGATGAGAAGAATTGAAAAGAGAAGTAACTATCCCAAACTCGCATCCTAGATATGCTTCGTTAATGGGTCGTGAAAAAATAGTTTCTGGTTACAAGAATGGATTGGTTGCAATAGAGGGGTTGATAGCTCATGGTAGGGGCGAATGCTTTGATTATTTAATTGGTGAACGAACCACCGATTCTGCTAAATTGGCAATAAATACCGCTGCTGCTCAGCTATTAGTTTCTGTGTATCCTGTAATTTCCATCAACGGAAATGTAGCCGCCTTATGTTCTGAGACGGTTTGTTCACTACATCGTTCAATAATAAAGTCAATGTTGGAGATAAATTTGTTTTATTATACTAAAGAGCGAGAAGCATCAATCGCCGCAGAACTTAAGAACTATGGAGTAGATAATATTTTGGGCACTAACCCTGAGAATTTGATCAAAATTCCTGAATTAGAAAGTAACAGAAGATTGGTGGATAGGAAAGGGATCTTTAAATCTGACACCGTTTTAGTACCTCTCGAAGATGGTGACAGAACACTGGCACTTAAAAAAATGGGCAAAACCGTTATCACGATTGATCTAAACCCACTTTCTCGAACATCTTTGACTGCCGATATTACTATCGTTGATAACGTAATTAGGGCCATACCTTTACTTATTGAGAGAATTCAACATCATAAAAAAAACTCAAGCAATGAATATTTACAACAACTAATTAGCCGATTTGATAACAAAAAAGGTCTAAATGATGCTCTATCTATAATGAGTAACAATAGGGTAACTTAAATATAATGATCTGTATTATCAAATCCCATACATTTTCATTACGATACTATTCTATATCTAAGTTGGAACGTGCGCTTTAAGATGAGCCCCAGTATTCGCGATATACAGCAGAAAAAGAAGAAATCTGAAAAAATATCTGTTCTTACTGCTTATGATTTTATTAGCGCAAAGATTTGTGATGAAGCCGGCATAGACATAGCGTTGGTTGGAGATAGTGCCGGTATGGTTATGATTGGATATCCCAATACAATTTCAGTTACAATGGAGGAGATGATGGTATTTTGTCAAAGTGTAGTTAATGGATCAAAAAAGTCACTTATCGTTGCAGATATGCCATTTGGATCGTACCAATTTGATTTGACTTTGGCAGTTACAAATGCCATAAAATTGATAAAGTTAGGTTGCCATGCTGTGAAAATCGAAGGGGGGATTGAAGTGGTCCCATTGATTCAAAGACTAACAGAATATGGAATACCTGTAATGGGACATATAGGATTAAAACCGCAGACCACAATCCTCTGGGAAGGATATAAAGTACAAGGAAAAACATGCGATTCTGCCTCGGCGCTTTATAATCAAGCAATCGAATTAGAAAAAGCAGGTGCATTTAGTTTAGTCCTAGAATTAGTTACAAAAGAAGTCTCAGAAGAGATTACACGATCGCTTGCAATTCCAACCATTGGAATAGGATCTGGACCTGGATGTGATGGACAAGTTTTAGTTTATCATGATTTATTAGGTTTATTCAATAATTTTAAACCAAAATTTGTAAAACGATACATGGAGTCTTTTTCCTTGAATGTGGATGCAGTTAAGAAATACAAGTCTGAAATAAATAATGGCACGTTTCCTGGGGAGGAACATTCGTTTTCTATGTCAGTCGAGGAATTGATGAAATTTACCAAATATCTCTCCGTTTTAAAAAAATAAAGATCATGTTAAAAATAAAATATGACAATAGTGACTGGAGGAGGGTAGAAGTGATTTGAAAAGCGAAAAATCATGCAATAACCTTTTTGATGCAAGAAAAAAAAATAATGCTTGTGATTACCATCCTTCAAAGGATATCAAGGGAATCTTGGGACAAGAGTTGAATAGCAAAAAAATAGTAATATGTGTGACCGCTAGTGTGGCGTGTTATAAGGCTATTGATTTAATTCGTACTTTTGTGCGACATGGCGCCGAAGTCTTTGTAGTAATGTCGAAGGCTGTCGAAAAATTTATGAGCAAAGATTATTTTCTATGGGCTAGTGGTAATTCAGTAATATCAGAACTTTCTGGTGAATTAGAACATGTCAGAATGGCTAATTATAATTCATCTGATCTTATTGTAGTCTATCCATGTACAGCAAATACCATAGGCAAGTTTGCAAACGGAATAGATGATACACCAGTAACTTCAATTTTATCTATAGCGTTGGGAGCAAAAATCCCTATAATCATTGCACCTGCAATGCACGAAGCGATGTACTATAATCCAATTATAAAATCTAATATCCAGAAGCTAAAAAGTTTTGGTATCATATTTTCTACACCATTGTTAGAAGAAGACAAGGCCAAAGTTGCTCCAATTGATCTAGTGTATTTACAAAGTCTTGATCTTATTAAATCGATTAATAACAACAAAGTTAATTCTATCAATCTACATACTAATAGCCAATGGAATTTTTTTTGTAAGAATTCTACTGATATGCTTTCACACTTGGAAGAAAAGAACTTGTTATCCTACTTTAGAAAGAAGAAAATTTTGATTTCTGCAGGCAGTACTATAGAATATATCGATCCAATTAGAATTATTTCAAATACAAGCTCGGGGAAAATGGGCCTGTCATTAGTTAAGAATGCATTGAACTTTGAATTAGACGTTACCATATTAAAAGGGATGACTCAAATTGATGATGAATTTAAAAAATTCTCTAAGCGATCTAATCCTCCTCTACTAATTGAAACAAAAACCTCAAATCAAATGGCAGAAGCGCTTTCAAGTGAGATGGAGAAAAAGAACTATGACATTGTCATATTGGCAGCCGCTGTTGCAGATTTTAAACCTAGTTATTCTTCTAGTGAAAAAATTCCTACGGATAATGATTCCATTGATATTAAGTTAGTTCCGACTATCAAGATTATTGACACTGTAAAACATATTCAAAAGGATACGTACCTTGTTGCATTCAAAGCAGAGTATAATACCGGTTATGATGTGTTACTTGAGAAATCGTGGAAGAAATTAGTTCAGTCTGGAGCGGACCTGATAATTGCCAACGACATAGGACCTACTCAACCCACAATCGGATCTGATTTTAATAAAATACTTGCATTGGATAGGGAGCGTAATTTTTATGACTTTCCTCTTCAAAACAAAAACGATGTCGCTGATAATATTTTCAGATTAATTTACCTAAAACTTACCAAAAAAAATAACCGTCCTCGTTTATAATGTCGTTCTAATTTTATCGTAAAGTTTGGGTATACTTCTAACCTGAACAATAACTATTAAAAATAAAATTATATAAAGAGCAAGAAACAAGAACCATTATTTGTCTTTAAGCACTTTATTGGACCGTAAAAACGATATATTAGTTATGCCTGGAGTTTACGATGCGCTAACTGCAAAGATTGCAGAACACGTCGGATTCGACGCCATTTTTCAGACTGGGTATGGAACGTCTGCATCGATGCTGGCCTTGCCTGACTTTGGTTTTCTGAGTATTACAGAGACCTTAGAGACCGCTCGTCGAATAACTAGAGCAGTTGATATACCGCTAATAGTAGATGTCGACACAGGTTATGGTAATCCATTGACCGTTGCAAAATTAGTAAATGACTTACAAAGAATGGGAGTTTCAGGAATATTTCTTGAGGATCAGGTGTGGCCAAAAAGATGCGGACATATGAGAGGCAAGGATGTTATAGCATCAGGAGAGTATATTCAAAAGCTCAAATCTGCCATTGATGCAAAGAGAAAAGATTCAGAATTTCTTATTGTGGCAAGGACCGATGCTGCAGCTCCATTAGGGCTCGATGAGGCCATTAAGCGAGGACAATTATACAAAGAAATAGGAGCAGATATCGTTTTTGTCGAAGCTCCTCATTCTATCGAAGATATGAAAAAGGTGTCCAAACAAATAGATGCTCCATTAGTCGCTAACATGATAGAAGAAGGTATTACTCCTAATTTAACATCAACCGAGCTTTTGGATTTGGGTTACAAAATTGCTTTATTTCCACTTTCGGGTCTCTATTCATCGACTTTTGCGATTTATAATACTTTTGATACTTTGAAACGAACTGGTACTACAAAATCAATAAAGGATAAAATGATTAAATTTAAAGAATTCAATGAGCTAGTTGAACTTGACAAGTATATGGCAATGGAAAATAAATATGCATGATTCTTATATTTACTATGGGACCACTAAAGTTGATTGAATTTTTAATTGAATAAGATTTTATTATTTTCCACTTTAACAGTTTTTTTTGTAACTTGTACAATTCGTGCCATACCTACATATTTAAATTACCCTTATCCAATTGGGTATGACTCTGTTAATTATTATTTGCCGTTTTTGTATAACATGTATGATGGTAGAATCGATTGGACTACTTCTTATCCTATCTATTTACTAATTGTGACTTTTACTTCCCAAGTACTTTTAATTGATCTGTATACATCGTTTAATTTAATTAATATTATTTTATACGGAGTGTTGGGCATCTCCATATTTTTCTTATTCACACATATAATTAGAATTTCTTCTCTACCAAGTATGTTATTTAGTATTTTTGTTTTACTTCAATTAAGTGTTTTACGTATATCTTGGGATTTATACAGAGACCTTTTGTCCATTAGTTTGCTTAATTTCTGTTTAATATTGATAAATTTGACATCACGGAATTACAAAAATTATTACCATTCGATAGTATCATATTTTCTGATCTTTTGCATGATATTGATATCGGTGTTCGCAGATCGGATGATTTCATTACTTCTTGTTAGTACCACATTTGTATTTTCTATCGCCTTTAAGAACAAGTATTTATTTTCTATCTCTTCTCTGTTCATTGTATTATTCTTTGTATATTTTGTTACCTTTGATAATATAACAGTTTTTTCAATGGAGTCAAATATCGTAGATACTCTTATAAATCCACTGTATGATTTGAATTCTTATTCTACCCTAGAGATTCTTGTGGTCTTTATTTCCTTGTATGGAATACTTTTACCTTTTTTTATTTTTGGTTTTTTATCCAAACTTTCCTCTTTCTTAATTCTAAAGATACCAACAATTATAACACTTGTTTGTTCCTTTGTATGGATTATAGTTCCGAATTATGAGTACCTAGTTCCAGAACGCTGGGTTATAATATCCGGAGTATTTATCTCCATCTTTGCGGCATATGGCTTTTCGATCATAAATTCATTAGTCAAGTCAAGCCATACAAGACAAATTACATTGATAATATTTTTTTCATCATTTATGATTTATGGTTTTATTTTTATTCTTTCTTCATATGAAACTACTGCAACAATACCGTCTTTATTTCAAGATCTGACTCACTTTGTCATGCCTGTTGTTATGTCTACGAATACATTTGATATACATCAAAGTAAAAATATAGTTCAGGTGATTGATTGGATTAATGATAATACGTCAAGTTCTATTGTTATTGGATCGATTCACTGGCGGGGATGGTTCTCTTTATTTTTGGATAACTCTCATATATTCAAATATGAGGAAAATATTACAGATGATGACGTATTGAAAAATTATACTACTGTTTTAAGTAATATAACAAGACCTGTATTAGTAAAGGAGCATCTCAAGTTGTGTAATTACCATCCCAATGATCGAAATTCAAACATAACTTCAGTAATTTTGGTCTCAAGTAATGATGATCTTGACATGAATTTATCGAGTCTTGAAATTTACACATCAGGACAATTCAATGTGTATAATCTTAGTAAAATACTTTGCTGGGACTCTCAATTACAAAAGACCAGATAACTGTTCCTTACTTTCTATATACTTTGAGAATTGATTTTATCTTTCCAATTTGATACTGTCTCAAAAATTCTCTGATTTGTTTAGGGTACATACTATCATAGCCGGTTTCTTTTGGACGGTAGAAAATGTAATGGTATATCATGTATAAAGCACCCAATCTTCCGATAGGTTTTCCACTAACAAAATATTTCAAAAACCTTCCAAATGCAAAAACAGGATGATAACCGAGCGTTCTCATACTTGCCCCAAATTCATAAAAGTGATGGTTTTGACCGAGTTTACGGGTATGCTCAAACCTGGCTTCCTTTAGGATTGAATATTTCATTTGACTTTTTAAAGCTGTAATTAAAACAACTGATTCATAGCCCATTTTTTCAGGATAGAGATTATGAGTATTATTAAAAAATGTATTTCGCACAAATCTGCCAGCGCCATGAGGTTTCTCATACTTATTCTCATCATAAGATCCAGAAACTATCGCTAAATCCATATTGTTATCCATTAAGGAAATAATTTTTTTAGCATAATCGGGTTCGTAAATAGTATCATCCGTTCCTATCATATGATAATCGGTAGATTTCAAGTTATGCTCTCTTGAATAACATATAGCCTTATTCCAATTCTTCACAATTCTGGTAACATCATATCCCATGTCTGGATTGGTTATAACAAACAAATTCTCTATTTCTTTTGTTATCCTATTTAATATTTTTGGGGTATTGTCAGTAGAGCCATCGTCAATTGTTATAATATAGTCAGGTTTTACCGTTTGATTATGTAATGAAAGAATTGCCTTTTCGATTGTACTCTCTGAATTTCTACATGTTACAATTACATAATAACTCCCCATAGGTTAAAAAAAATTGGTAAAGATATAAAGGCTTTTGCGATAAGTGGAAGGAGAGAAGGGAGAGGAAAGACAGAGGAGCATGTGCGACCAAAGATTATCTTTTTTATAGTATAAGAAAATATGTAGCAATTTTTCGACTAGGCTTCTTTATAGGCTTCGAATATGTTATTCTCATAGTTTTCCCATAATAAATTACTACGTGCAAATTCATATATTTTTACTCTTTTAGAATATAACTCCTCCATATCAATCAACAAATCTTGCAATTTGTGCCTTAGGTCTTCATAATCTAAAAAAGATAGACAGTGATTTCTTAAAGTATCAAAAACAGGAACAAATCCAGAAGATGAGATTACATATAGACCTGCATGTGCATATTCATATGCTTTATTGGGGCTAATAAAAATATGGGACCAGTGTTGTCTAAATGGTATAATTCCTATCGAATGATTCTGCATTTGTTTATACATCTCCGTTCTATTTAGGAATCCCAGATACTCTACATTTGCGGTTGATAAACTATCCCACCCTATTATGTATAACTTTCCAATATTCTCATTATCAAATAAATCAATAAATCCATCAAGGTTCCTGTGTATAGATTTGTTTGGCCCAGTTGGTTCAACACCTGCATAAACTAATGATTTGTATTCATGAAACACTGGTTTTGAAATCCACTCTATTTCACTGTATAGTGGAAAATTTGGAACCAGGTACACCTTCTTTCCCACCTTCTGAAGATCCTTTACTATGGTATCTGAAACTGTAATTGTGGGAGTAGAAGATACCAAATCTTTTTCTAGATTTGACCAAATCCTCACGTATCGTGATTTAAGGAAATTTCGTAAATATTTTTCTAATATTGATTGGTTGGGTGTGGACTTTGAATTTTTGATAGAATAGTTTTTAGTTTTATCTGCTTCAAGCTGTCTTTTTAGATAAACAGACCAATATTCATGGTTATCATAAACAACAGGATAAGTATCAATCTCCTTGGCCATTTTGGCTGAAAATACATTATGAGCATGAATTATGTCAGGTCTA
>Ga0196965_1000669_pt1 | contig 17032 bp, 10 predicted proteins | sample S1_20metaG_FD_148668 | JGI IMG/M metagenome (GOLD analysis project Ga0196965, IMG submission 148668) | Soil microbial communities from Anza Borrego desert, Southern California, United States - S1_20 | ecosystem: Environmental > Terrestrial > Soil > Desert | place: USA: California | collected... | reverse complement strand
GATCTTCAGGTTCCCCTGCCAACCATTGATATGTCAGTAACTATGCGTGATTTATCAGGCTATAAAGAAGAAAGAGTTGCGGCTTCAAAAATATTGAACGGACCATCCTCAAAAATAAATGCAGACAAACAAACTTTGATCAATCAGTTGGAAGAGGCTTTCTATTTCAGCATGGTGGTGTCTTATGCACAAGGGTTGGTACTATTGAAAAAAGCTTCTCAGGAGTACAATTACAATTTGAACCTGGCTGAAGTAGCAAAGATCTGGAGAGGCGGCTGTATCATAAGGGCTGCAATGTTAGAACCTATTCGTGAAGCTTTCCACAAAAATCCTCAACTGCCAAACTTAATGGTAGACTCTTATTTTGCAAACGCCTTGAACAAAGCCCAAACTGGCATGAGGTCAGTGCTAAAGGCCGCTGTAGAAGCTGGAATTCCTGCGCCTTGCTTTATGACGACGTTAAGTTATTTTGACGCATACAGAACAGAGCGTCTTCCAGCAAATTTAATCCAGGCTCAAAGGGACAAATTTGGTGCACATACATATGAAAGAATAGATGCAGAAGGATCTTTTCATACTGCCTGGAATCAATAATTTAATTTTAAACAAATCATTATAAAAATGGCGCTTTATGCAGCGCCATTCTTCAAATAAAATCTACCCGATGAAGTCAGCCAAAAAACCAGGACCAACTATAATTGTAATATTCGGTGCCATTGGTGATTTAAGTAAAAGAAAAATACTCCCTGCTTTATATAATTTATTCCTTGACAACTGGCTTCCTGAAAAGTTTGCCGTAATCGGAGTAAACCATCATCCCAATACAAATGAGGAATTCAGGATCAAGATGAGGGATTCGGTGGATGAATTTTCCCGTACAGGAAAATCAAAAGAGGAAGACTGGAAAGAGTTTTCTTCATACTTGTCATTTCAAACCGCTGACTTCACCGTTCCTGAAGCTTATACTGAATTGTGTGAAAGAATAGGTAAAATAGAAAATGAATGGGGCCAAAAAGCCATTAAATTATTTTACTTGTCTGTATCCCCGAGTTTTATCGAGCCGATTTCCAGGAATATTGGTACTTCAGGGCTGGCGCAGGATTACAAGTATACAAGACTGATCATTGAAAAGCCTTTTGGCCATGACTATGAAAGCGCCCAGGCGCTGAACAAAATGCTTGGCCAGATCTTTTATGAAGATCAGATCTATAGAATTGACCATTATTTAGGAAAAGAAACCGTTCAGAACATTTTAATTTTCCGTTTTGCCAACGCGCTTTTTGAGCCTATCTGGAACAGGAATTATATCGAGAATATCCAAATTACAGCTTCTGAAGATGTAGGATTGGAAGGAAGAGGAAATTACTACGATAAATCCGGAGCTTTGAGGGATATGATTCAGAACCATATTCTCCAACTTCTGTGCCTTGTCGCCATGGAGCCGCCTACTTCTTTCGATGCGGATGAGATAAGGAATAAAAAAGTAGATGTACTTAAAGCGATCCGTAAATTCTCAAGCGAAGATGTTCATAAATATACCGTAAGGGGACAATATGGACCGGGTTGGATCAAAGGAAAAGAAGTTCCCGGTTATAAGGAAGAACCAAGAATAGCTGCCGATTCCAATACCGAATCCTATGCTGCAATAAAATTTTTCATAGATAACTGGAGGTGGCAGGGCGTTCCTTTTTATATCAGGACAGGAAAAAGGATGCCCGAAAAAAGCTCCATGATCACCATTCAGTTTAAACCTGTTCCACACCAACCATTCCCTTCTGAGGCGACTGACAACTGGAAATCAAACAGATTGGTTTTGAGTATTCAACCAGAAATGTTGATCCGGTTGAGCATGCAGGCAAAAAGTCCGGGTTTAAAAATGAACCTTAATCCTGTGAATATGGATTTCAATTATCATGACGAATATCCTGCAGGAACCCCGGAAGCTTATGAAACCCTTTTGCTGGATGCCATGATTGGTGATACCACCTTGTTTACGCGTGCTGACCAGGTAGAAGTAGCCTGGGATGTTTTAATGCCTATCATTCAGGAATGGGAATCTAAAATCCATCCTGATTTTCCAAATTATGCAGCTGGAATGTGGGGACCGGAAGATGCGGATGCTTTAATCGCTCGAGATGGATTTAGCTGGAGCTCTCTACCATCATCTTTAAAAGATTCTAAAAAATGATCAGAGTATTTGAAACCGCAGAAGAACTGAGCAAGGCAGCAGCCGAATTGTTTGTGGAAAGTGCTGCTTCTGCCATTGACAAAAAAGGAAAATTTCTCGTTTCCTTATCAGGGGGGAGTACCCCAAAAAGGGCTTTTGAAATTTTGGCCCAACCTGAGTTTAAAGAGCAGGTCCAGTGGGACAAAGTGCATATTTTTTGGGGAGATGAAAGATGTGTTCCTTTTATTCACCCCGACAGCAATGCAGGGATGACTTTCAAAGCCTTGCTGGATCATGTGTCAGTTCCTTCCGAACAGATCCATTTGATTAAAGGAGATATTCCTCCGCATGATGCCGCTTTAATCTATAATGAACTACTGAAAAAATTATTTAAGGATTCAGAAACTACTTTCGACCTTGTCTTTTTAGGAATGGGCGCTGATGGACATACTGCTTCATTATTTCCTCACACCCCTGTGCTGGAAGAGGTAAGCCATTTTGCCAAAGAAGTTTATTTAGAGGAACTGGGAAAATTCAGAATTACCATCACAAAAAATGTTATAAACAAAGCGGCCAGAGTTGCCTTCCTTATTGCGGGAGAAAACAAAGCAGAAGTATTAAAAGAAGTGATGTATGGCGAAAGGAACTATAAACAATATCCCTCTCAATTGATCAAACCTGAAAACGGCGAGCTTATATGGCTGGTTGACAAGGCTGCTGCACAAGCGATCGGCTAGTCGATCTTTATTCGTAAATTGGTTGAGGTATGAGGTTCGGGGACGTTCACCTGAAACTTCTCCTTTTAATTAGCACATTAGCGCATGAACTGATTATCGCATCATCACCGTTTCCTATAAAATCAATTCGAAAAATAACTAGCGATCCGGGATAAAGATTTAATCCGATTACAACTTTCCATGTTTATAGGCTTCTCAATAAAAGCAATGACATTTTTATAGGTCGTTGCTTTTTCTTTATCCTTAAGAGTGGTAGATGAAGAAACTATCACTACATGAATTTGCTCTGCAAATTCGTAATTACTTATATTCTCCAAAAAATCCCAGCCATCCATTACCGGCATATTGAGGTCAAGAAGAATAAGATATTGCTTGTCTTTTTTATGGTTATTTAAAAAGTAGTCCAATGCAGCCTTTCCATTGAAAAAGCTTATTGGATTTACTGAGATTAAGCTTTTTTTTACCCAGCTTTCATGAATCAAAACCAATATTTCATCGTCTTCAACAATCAGTACTTCCAGGGTCATTGCTTTTATTTTCTATCTGTTCAGTTTTTTTAACTATACTTCGAATTACATCGTCCAACTCATGTGCTGAAGAAAGTATGTTTTTCATGATCATTTCCTTGCCTATTCCTTCTGTTAAATCATAATTCAACAAATTTACCAATCCCATAAGACGCGCCAAAGGCGCCCTTACAACATGAGACTGCATCCATGCAATCTCCCTCATCTTACCATTCTGATCCTCAATTGCTTGTATATATTTAATCCGTTCACTTATATCTATTGACAGGATCAATCTTGCCCTTCTTCCTTCAAAGTTGATCTCATTGCTTTGAACATCTACATAAATAATTTCTCCATTTTTCTTTAAATGCCGGAAAGCGCCTTTATAGTAACCCCCTGTTTTTCTATTTAAGGTTAGCACTTCCTCCAGTATTTTCAAATCCTCCTCAGGACGAATGTCTTTAATTGTCATGGATAGGAATTCATTCCTTGAATATCCATATTGCCTAATAGCAGAATCATTTACATTTAAAAATTTATAGGTTTCCACATCATATACCCACAAAGGAAGCGGGCTAAGATGAAACAAATCGCGGTATTTCTCTTCAGACTCTTTTATCTGAAGATTAATGCGTCTTCGTTCAATACTGTATGCGATACTCTTGAAGAGCTGTGTAGCTGTTAATTCATCTTTGAGCAAATAATCTGATATTCCAAATGAAAGGGCTTTGATTCCAAATTCCCTGTCCAAATATCCGGTTAAAACAATCACAGGAGCAAGCTCTGATAATTTCACCACTTCCCTCACCAACCTTTCCCCGCTTGCATCGGGGAGAGTAAGGTCAAGAAGAATAACATCAAAATGTAACTCTTTTCCAAAAACCTCTTTTGCTTCATTTAATGTTTTTGCATGATGGATTGCAGGCGTCTCAAATTCCTCTTTAAGGTAGTCCTCGATTAAGACAAAATCTCCCGGATTGTCCTCTACGATTAAAAGCCTTATGTCTTTTGCCGAAAAGGTCATATTAATTATTGATTTTGGTCGGCAATTGCACTACAGTTACCCAGAAGTTTTCAATGGAAGTAACCACTTCCAGAAAATCATTTAGTTCTACCGGCTTTGTAATATAACAGTTTGCATGGTTTTGATAGGATTGAAAAACATCCTTTTCGGCGGAAGAGGTGGTAAGCATAATAACAGGAATATGTTTAAGCTTGTCATTGGACTTAATGTTCTTAAGCACTTCATGTCCATTCATTTTAGGAAGATTAACATCCAATAAGATGAGATCCGGAGTGAGTTCGTTTTTATATTTTCCATTTTTCTCCAAAAACTGAATGGCTTCCCAACCATCTTTGGCAATGGATATGGAATTTTGAATTTTACCTTCGTGAAGCGCTTCAGTGGTAAGAAGAATATCACCATCATTGTCTTCTACCAGCAGGATATGTATCGGTTTCATTCGTAAATGTATTTAATTTTAAAGGTACTCATGGAACCATCCGACATTTTCATGGCTTTTTGTGAAGCATTGTTACAAGATGGTTTCATTAGATAGGTTTGAGGTATGATGTTCGGGGTTAGGGGAAGCTAACTATGAACTTCTTGTTTACTTTCATTAAATCGTTTATTTCCATAAGATTTTGGAATGTTTATATAATTAACACATTATCGCGTCAATAGACGACTATCCTTAAAAAGGCTATTTTTTAACTGTAAAATAAAATACACTCCCTTGTCCTGCAACAGACTCAACCCAAATTTTACCATGATGCCCTTCAATTATTTTCTTACATATTGCCAGGCCAATACCTGTGCCTGAATACTCGTCCTTATTGTGCAGCCGCTGGAATATAGCAAATATTTTGTCATAAAACTGAGGTTCGATGCCGATCCCATTATCGGCAACGGCAAATTGCCAATGATCTTTAGTTTCTATTGCACTGATCTCAACAAAAGGAGTTTCACCGGCTTTCTGATATTTTAATGCATTACCTATCAGGTTTTGAAAAACTTGCTGGAAAGGAGTCCTTGCGACATTAATGGTTGGGAGATTTTTCCATTCAATTTTAGCTTGCTTTTCCTTTCTCAGGGTTTGATTTAATTGTACCACTTCCTCTACCAGTTTATTCACATCTACAGCCTCAAGTTCATATTCTTTTCTTCCCACTCTTGAATATTCAAGCAGATCTAAAATAATCCTTCTCATTCGAACCGCTCCGTCTACAGCAAAATGAATGTATTGCTTGGCTCTATCATCAAGCTGTTCTTTGTATTTCTTTTCTAACTGCGTAAGAAAACTGGTTACCATTCGTAAAGGCTCCTGTAAATCATGCGAGGCGATATAAGCAAATTGTTCCAGGTCCTCGTTCTTCTCTTTTAATGAGGCCATTGTGTGTTTTAGCTCTTTATTGAGCTTTTCCTGCTGACCTTTCTGTTCTTCTATGATGCTTTTCTTTTCATTAAGATAAGCTTCGGAAATAACGCACATTATAATATCGAAATAACGATTCATTCCCCTAATGATAGCCAGAATCTCCGATTGCTTTCTTGACTCATCGGCACTAAGTACATCCATAATATAATTCCTAAGCAGGGTAATGAGTTCATACCACATATAAAACTCCACCCCTTGTCGGGCGTAGTTTTTCCCCAAATTAACCTGGGACTCAATATAAGGCTGCCAATCATTATTAAATATGGCATTATATTGCAATTCTATAGCAGTGCGTCTTATTTTCTCCAGGCTATTTTTTGGCATATTGCGAAGCAACAAACCAAAAACAGGATGGTCTTTAAGGTCCCTTTCCATCCATTCATTAATATCATTCTCCCGTTTCTCGTAAAAAGAGAAATACATTCTCATGGTGTCCAGTTCATCTTCACTTAAGGATGAAACCAAATGGTTCTCAAGATATTTATAAAAATTTTCCATTTAATGTTGAACTCTTCCTCATTTCTTTTTGTGGGAAAACACAATATAAAACTAATATTGTAAATATGGCAAGAACGCTTTGACTTTTTTTAATAATTGATATAGGCTGAAATCATTAATTTTTCTTATAAAATATAGTGATCAGCAGTAAATGTAGCGTGAAAGACCCTAAGAGAAAGTAGAAAATGTACCGCTCTGCTCAACTAAAAATGTCGTTATCCGACCAAAGTTTGAAAGTATCTCATTGTGCTTACCTCTATCACTACCCGTTCTAATATAGGTAAGGTTTTAGGGCTAACCAAAAGAAAAAGCCCTGATCTACTTCTCTGAGTATTTTTCATCCTAAGGAAAACATTTTTATTCAACCTGCCTCTTTATTTTTCTTTAAACATAAAATCTTCTTAATTTCGGCCCTGAAAAGGTAGCCGTTCATCGCTCAAATATGAACGGCTTTAAAAGGGAATCCCGGTGTAATTCCGGAACTGTCCCGCAGCTGTAAGCTCCTTTAACCAAAGCCAATCTTTGAGTCACTGTTCGGTAAAATGAACGGGAAGACCGGCCGAGGGGAGCAAGTCAGAAGACCTGCCTTTAAGAACAATACTCAAAATGCTTTCGGGAGAAAAGCTTAGAGGCCATGAAAAAAACATCTATAACAATTTCAGGTGCACCGGAAAGAGATTTTCCGCTTGCCAGGATTTTCTACTACTTTCTCAAGCCAAAACTTTTTGGGGTTGTTCTTCTTTCATTTTTCCTGTTTTCAGAAAAACATGCAACTGCTATCAGGGCCAATGATTTATTAATTAATCACCCTCACTTATTAAGCTTAGAAAAAGTATTTAACAATCATTAATCAAATCAGAAATGAATTTTAGAAACACATTTAAAGAAGCATCTCAAATCCTGATCATTTGCTTTCTTTCCTCTTTAAAAGTATTTGGTCAAAATGAACCATCAAAAGATTCTGTTAAGACATACCGTATTGAGGAAGTGGTGGTGACGGCCACCCGCGCGCCTATTGAGAAAGAAAAAGCGCCTCAAAATATTGATGTTATTACTAACCGTGACTTAAAACTGACCGAAGGACAAGAGTTTACGGATTTATTAAAAAAGAATTCATCGATTAATATAGTCCAGTATCCGGGCCTTTTATCGGGAGTAGGCATCAGGGGTTTCAGACCGCAAGTTTCCGGATTAAATCAACGGGTCTTATTACTTGTAGACGGACGCCCTGCAGGTACTACGGTTGCTTCCACTATAAACCCGGCAAATATTGAGCGTGTTGAAGTTTTAAAGGGACCTGCTTCTGCTTTATATGGAAGTCAGGCAATGGGAGGAGTAATAAACATCATTACTAAAAAATCGACCGGAAAAATCAACTCGAAGGTTTTTGCTGAATACGGTTCCTATCAAACCCTTAGGCTTGGGGGAACTTCAGGAGGAAATATAACACCCAAGCTGGATTTTGATCTTTCTTTTAATTTTTATGACAGAAATAAAGATTTTAAAATAGGTGAAGGCAATATTTTCAGGGATATGCTGGCAGCTAATAATGCTGAAAAATTCTATTTTGACGGGACCACAAAAAAGGAAGACGACAAACGAGGCGATGGCAGCCGAAGGGGCTATACTAAACTGACTTACGGAACCGGAAGTATTCGATTGGGTTATCAAATTAGTAAAGATCTAAGAGTAGATGTTAAAGGAGAAAAATTTATGGCAAATGATGTAGAATCTCCGGGTGACATTACTTTTGGAAATTTATATCCCGGATTAAAGGACCTGGATAGGAATTCAGGAGAAGTGCTTGTTTCGGGAAAGGTTAAAGACCATAATCTTTCTTTTAGGGTTTATGGGGCAAATGAAATCACCGGATACAAAACGATCCTTGAAGCGCCTGCTGCACCCTATCTGTCTTTTAAAAGTATCACAGAGTGGGTAGGTTTTCAATTAAAGGATATTTATCAAATCGGGGAGCAGACCTTTATTCTGGGAATTGACCACAATAATGCAACTTCCAAATCCAGGGCTTATTCTGATGCATCCACTGAAATAGCGCCCTATTCTCCAAATTATTCCTACACTTCATCTGGTATCTACCTTCAGGCACAATTGAAATTCTTTGAAAAGTTATTTATTAATGTGGGAGAACGTGTAGATATAATAACTTATAATGTTAAGAAAACACCGCTGCTAGATAATTATAAATCTGGCAAAGAGACCAATCCTTTTTATAGTCCAAGCCTGGGTGTTCAATTTGAAGCTTTAAGATCTTTACGGGCACATGCTACTATTGGCCGTGCTTTCGTAACCCCTGAAGCTTTTCATGTAGCAGGATATTCCGTTTTTGTTTCGCCTGACGGCGCAGCAGTTTCTAAGGGAAATCCTGATTTAAAGAATGAAAGCAGTTGGACCTGGGATGCGGGAGTACGCTTTAACAATGCAGCCTCAGGAATTTCAGCAGATGTAACTTATTTTTCTACCCAGGTAAAAAACAGGATTACTTCCAGAACAACCGTACCTTCAGTGGTTGAAAAGACAGAAAACGGAGACACCATTAGGTCCTATACGTCTTATATCAACGCAAATGAAGCCGAAATCAGAGGACTGGAATTTGAAGTGGGGTATGATTTGGGCGCTTTGACCAACTACAAATATTCCCTACGATTGTATGCAAATGCAACCTCCACACTCAAGGCAACAGAAATTACTATTTCTGAAAACAAAACCACCGAGTCAGACATCTATAACGTACCTGGGTTTACTACTTCTTTTGGGATAGATTATAACAGTTTCAAAGGATTGAACCTTCGATTGTCCGGGCGATACGTGGGCAAAAGAAAAGACCTTGATTTTAATGATCCGGGATATCCCGAAATTCGGTACCCCGATTTTATGGCTACGGACTTTTCTGCCTCTTATACTTTAGCAAACAAACATACCCTCACTTTGTTTGTTAACAACCTGACAGATGAAAATTACTATGAAAAAAGAGGCTTTAATATGCCGGGAAGGAATTACAGCGTGCGTTATGCTCTTAATTTTTAAAGATCTTGGGTTTCATAACTGACATCCAGTCTATTTGGAATAGTCAGACGATTACTAAACTCTTGGAGGTTTTGAACCACGCCGAAGGATAAAATTTACATCAAAAGAAAAAGTGTGTCCGTTTCCTGAAATAAGAAACTAAAACACACTTTTAAATTTTAAAAATTATTGTTTGGATAATCTGGAATTAACCACCTCATCATTATTAAAGAGTTTGATGATGTATAGGCCAGCCGGATATTTATCTGCATCGATAGGAAATGTATGTTTTCCTTTTTCAAGGTATTCGTTAACCAATACCGCTATTTGCCTGCCCAATCGATCATAAACTACTAATCGGGTAGGACCTGATGAAGCGAGATTCGCCTCGACAACCGTGCTGCCGTTGGTTGGATTTGGAATACTTTCAACGGAACTTGGCTCAAGACGAGCGGAAGAACATGAACTTACTAAAATCCATGCATCTGTCCAGTAAGTACCTGTGCCCGGACCATATGCCCACGATGCGCCGTTGCACCATCCTGAATAAGGATCGGGCTTGCATTGATAAAGGCTGCCATTATTCTGCACCTGACTTCCGGCTATATATCCTCCATTTTCAACATATTGAGGTTTACCTGAGCATGATCCGGTAAAACCATTTACCGTTATTGACTTCGAAGCAGAAGTAGTGACAGCGCCTCCGTTATCGGTTGCTCTGGCTGTAATCGTATAAGTTCCTGCAGCAACATTCGTCCAGCTATAGCTATATGGGCTTGAATTGTCTGTTCCCAATAGCTGGCTTCCGTTATAAAAAGCTACCTGTGTGACTTGACCGTTGGCATCAGAAGCATTGGCAGTAATTATTACTGAAGCTGGTGCAGAATAAGTTGAGCCATTAGCAGGAGCGCTTAAGCTTACCGCAGGAGGAGTATTACCGGAAGTGGTAGAGAATTGAATCCAGTTAAGGTTAAATCCTCCGGCGCTTGCATAAATTCTTAAAGTTTGATTTCCTGCATTTAAACTCACATTGGCACTTAATGTAGTCCATGCCTGCCAATTACCGGTAGCAGCAACTCCTGTTGTTGCCAATGTTGTCGTGCCAGACCTAAGTTGTATACTTCCGCCGCCACTTTCACTTGCCACTCTGTAGTTTACAGTATATGAGCCGGAAGTCTGAACATTTACCACATAATCCATCCAGTCTCCGGCGTCTATCCAACCTACATTTTCGCCCGCGCCATCATCTGTGGTTGATTCTTCCTGTACACCATTCATTGCAGTGTAACTTTCTGATTCTATCTTTCCTGGAATGGTTTGCCCTGCCTGAACAGTGTTTACTGTAATTGTAAAAGTATGCGTACTGGTGCATCCACCGGCATTTGTATGTGTAGCCACGTAATTGCCCCCTTGATTGGCCTGGATATTGTTTCTGCTGATTTCTCTTGTGGTAGCTGTAAATCCATTTGGACCAGTCCAGCTCCACGATCCTCCGGTTAGTGGCTGCGGCCCCAGGGTTACAGATCCTCCTGCATTCAAAGTAGCCGTGGAAGTTTGCTGCCAGGTACCTCCATTTACAGAAAGATAAGGTGCAATGGTTGTTGGCGTACAGGTAGTGCCACCTGTAAATTGGATCCAGTTAAGGTTAAATCCTCCGGCACCTGCGTAGATTCTTAAAGTCTGGGTTCCTGCTGTCAGGCTAACATTGGTTGCGTTTACTGTGGTCCAGGCTTGCCAGTCTCCGGTAGAAGGTACACCTGTGGTTGCAAGTGTAGTTGATCCTGATCTCAACTGAATACTGCCTCCGCCATTTAAGCTTGCCACCCTATAGCCAATGGTGTATGATCCTGAAGTTTGGACATTCACTGAAAAATCCATCCAGTCTCCCGTATCTATCCAGCCCACATTTTCCCCTGCTCCTTCGTCAGAAGTACCTTCCTTTTGCACCCCATTCATTGCGCTGTAACTTTCCGCTTCGATTTTGCCAGGGATTGGCTGGCCTGTAGTGACACTGGAGACGGTAACATTTATTTGAGATGAGGTTGTCTGTGCATTCCCATTGTCGGTCGCTACAGCAGTAATGGTATAAGAACCTGCACTTACATTTGTCCAATTATAACTGTAAGGTGTAGAGGAGTCGGTTCCTAAATGTTGACTTCCATTGTAAAAAGCTACAGAACTAACAGTGCCATTGGCATCCGAAGCAGTGGCAGTAATATTGATTGTGGCAGGTGCGGTAAAATTAGCGCCATTTGACGGGCCTGTTATGCTAACTGTAGGTGGAGTATTTGTATTTCCACCGGGAAAATCATCCGCAGGATTAAGCATTTTATCCCTTACCCAAGTACCTGCAGGCTTTAATTGTGCGGTAGTCCAGGGACCATTAGGACAAGTGCCTGTTTGCCATACAGCGCCTGATCTGAAGTCGTCAGAAAAATTCCAGTTTGTCCAACTGATCTTTTTGGCCCTCATCAAGTCAATGTACTTCTGGCTCATAGTAAAATTATTTGTACCATCGCCTGAAGCAGTTTGGGATCCCCACTCTGTTACAAAAATTGGCAATCTGTCCGAAGCATAATCAAATTCATTATAATACAGATTGTCGTGACTGGCCGCATAGAAATGAAAAGTATACATGAAATTGGGATGATTAATAGGATTGTTTAAAATATCCTGTGTGCTTCCTCCATCAGATACCCCGAGAGAACCCCAGCCGTGTGTACCACATAGAATTACGGCATCCGAATCAATTGCCCGGATAAATGGAATCATTTGGTCAGCATATATTTTAATTCTGTTCCAAGTGACGTTGTTCGGTTCATTGGCGATGTCATAAATAATGTTGTTTTTATTTTTATGCGCATTGGCTATGTCTGTGAAAAATGCCTTAGCATTTGCCAGATTGTCGTTAGGATCGCCAGGCGTTAACTGATGCCAGTCCACCAAAGCATACATACCCCTTGAAGTTGCCTTTTCTATAAGAGAATTTACTTTAGCCGTGTAACCGGCAGGGTCAGTTTCATAACCTCCCTCCTGCACATAAAGAGAAATACGCAGTACATCCGAGCCCCAGTCGTAAGCAAGGGCATCGAGCGCTGCATCGGGAAGGCATTGATAATACCATTGGATTCCATGGGTACTCATTCCCCTTAACTGAATGGGGTTTCCATATTGGTTACAAAGTTTGTTTCCAATTACCTGTAATTGACCATTTTGAGAAACCGGCGTTTGGGCTTGAAGGCTTCCCAGGGTTAGTAAAATCAGTAAAAAAGAAAATAGGTGTTTTAATCCACTAAATTGTTTAGGTGTTTCCATATTGATTTAAATAAGGGTTAATAATTTTGACTTTTGTTTAGTTAATAATTGACTTTGTAAAATCAGGTCCATCTTTAAACAAAATCATTACAACTTTTAAATATTTACACTCCTAGTAGATTTTTCCATTCACTTTATTATGAAAATGCTTAATGTTTTAAGAAAAATAAATCTTTCCGAAACTTATGAATTTTAATAACTGGTAAAATAGAATAAATCAATGGTAACTTAGGTACTACAAACCATGGAACTAAAAAAACGGTCCTTTTTATTTGTAAAGAGATGAAAATTAAAGGTTTTTAAAGCTGGAGTATAACGCTTCGTTATCAACAAATACAGGATAAATTATAAAAGGGAGGGATTTTAATTGCTTTCTGTTGCTCTTTGATATCAAAAGGAGTTGGAGGCCAACTTTAAGTCTTCAGGTCTGGTTCAGACCATTTTATAATGATCAACATATTGAATACCGAATGAACAAAGCACAAAAAATCTTGAAGGAGATTACGTAAAGATAATGGAGTTCAATTTTTAGTCAATAATCAACACTTCCCACTTGTTTATATTCTTATTTGCTTTTTTGTTCAGTTCTATTCTTTCCAAAACCCTTTTCTTAAAACTCCAGCAGGTATTTCTTCTTAACTCAAGCCGGGAAGATAGCTCGTCAATGGTCATTTTGCCGCCTGAAAAAGAGCAATGATAAACAATATAAAAAGCCTTATTTATAGGAAATCGCAGGGAATGGAATAAGGTAGAATTTGTAACGGATTCTATGTAAGTGCATCTGCTGCACCGTCTGGAGAGCAGTTTATTTAGTTGTATAAATTTGGAATTTCCACACTTTCGGCACTTGTACCCATTGGCCCATTTGAGCTCCTCGAGGTACTTGAGGCAGGCATGTTCAGAAGGAAATATTTTTTGAAATTCTTCAATGGAAACTTCTTTCGCCACAATACGAGCTTTGGTTTCTTCTCCCACTTTTTTATTCAAGTGCCAGTTTTCATAGTCGAGCTTTGAGTTCATCTTGTTTACTTCTGTCATCAAAATTTCGAGCTTGCTATTGGCTTCATTCAGCTTTTCTTTTTCCTGTTGAAGCAATCGGGTTCTTTCCTGCACCTTCTTTTCAAGTTCCCGGTTAACCTTTGTCTGCAAGGCTTTATTCTCTTCCAATTGATTTATAATATCATGCTGAGCCGCATCCTTCTCTTTTTTGATAAGATTATATTTATCGATAAAGGCATAAGAAAAAATGATGGATTCTAACAGAACGCCGTAGTTGAAACTATAAACAGTGAAAATATTGGAAGGTAATATCCCGTACCAGGTTGACCTTGTGACGAAAATACTGGCCAGCAGAAAGGTTTGTCCAATAATAAAGAACCTGTTGGAAGTGGCGCCTTTATAATACCCGTGAATAGCTATCCCATAAACTAATGACAGCGGCACAAGAAAAAAGTAGTTGATAAGTATACTCGGAACAATCTGCGTTACCTCAAGAATTAAATCGACTAGGATCAGTACGATAATGGCTTGATTGAATTTCGGGTAATTGGACCTGATATTGATAAAATATTTTGCATAAAAAATAAAACTGAGCAAAAACAAAAACCAAATCCACTGCGTGCTGATATAGGGATTTAAAACCGGACTTTGAGACCACAAATACTGAAAGCCCAAACCATCCCCTTCAAGCGAAATGAGCACACAACTAAAAATATAAAAAATATAAAATAAGTAGGCCTTTTCTTTTGAAGTAAAAAATAACAGAAGGGTGTATACGATCAGGAAACCAAGGATACCATAATAAAATCCTAAAGACGCGTACTCTGCAGTAGCATATTCGGTAAAGAACTCCTGCGTCCTTATTTTATATTCGAAGCTTGCCTCATTGTCAGACTCCACCCTGAGGTAAATGGGATAAGTTTTGTTTCTAATCAGCGGAACATCAAAAATAAAGTTCTTGACCTTGTATTTTCTTTTTTTGAAATCATAATTCTGCCCGGTTTTATATACTTCAACACCACCTTTTTCGCCGGGAAAATAAATTTGAAGACTTTGAGTGTGCAAAGAAAGCACTTCAAATACCCACTTTTGATCTACAGAAGATTGATTATTTATATAAACCCTTATCCAATAAGCGGAAGAACCATTTTTTGCATAAGGATAATCCACTGAATTGCGTTTAAAATTGTCCTTAAAAGAAGGAGCGCTTATTTCTTTAATGGTAAGTGTCCCGATCGTGTCTTCAAATATTTCAAGGTAATCGTTTAAAAAATATTCACTTTGTGTCCTTAAAGTAAGCAGGTTAGAGGTAAAACTTTTGAAATTGATGGAGAAGAATATGAAGAATACAAAAGTTATATATTTTAAACGTTTCATTTTCAAATCTGAATAGACACTTTTCTGTTACCCAGACAATTTAAAGCTTTGATTTAGCATCTCAAAAAGATCAATAGCTGAATCAGCTAACGAAGTATTGATGACGAGTAACGATTTGGGTCATCCTGAACTTGTGTTTCAGGATCTTCTTTAGTTAGAGTAGATAAGATTGAAAATGAGAATGATTTATTAAAGGCTGAAAAATAAATTCATCCAGACGGTCTATAGCGTTAGTAAAGACTTCTTATCGAACCACATTCTATCATTCACTCATTCTCACACGCTCACATTCACTCATTCACTAAAAATACGTGGCGCACTTTTCAGGAAATAAATTGATCCTGTAATTCAATAAAAACTCATGAGATCCTTTGCTATGTTTGGCAAGGCTTGAAACAGTCAGGTCGTAAGCATAACCTATCTGGAAATTTGGATTTAACTGGATTTGAGCCAGGAAACTCATTGAATCACTGCTTCTATAGGAGTATCCTAAAAAAATAAACTCTTTTAATATAAAAGTAGAATTAAGGTCCATACCTAATGGCGCCCCTTCTTCCATTCGAATTAAAGTGGAAGGCTTAAATTTCAGATCAGGACTTAAAGGAAAAAGATAGCCCGCCGTCAACAAATAGTATCGGGCCTGACGACCAATGGCATCAAGGTCTTTTGGCAATACGGAAGACTTTATAATATAAGGAACGGAAAACCCGACATAAGCTTTATTGGCGACATAATAATATAAGCCTGCACCAAAGTTCGGGCTCCATTTGTTATCACTTTGAAATACAGGATCACCCGGATTCCGGATGTTCAATTTATCATAATTGGATTTTAAATTATTAAATCCGCCCTGCACACCCATTGACAAAATTGCTTTCCTGCTTACCTTGATTTTATAGGAATAACTTGCGTAAAGATTGAGATCACTATGAACGCCTATTTCATCCCTCATAATAAATATTCCCAGCCCTACGCGCTTCTTCTTAGTAGATGAATGTATGCTTGCCGTTTGTGTATTGGGAGCGCCTTCAACACCAACCCACTGTTTCCTGTAAAAAACTGTGGCGTTTAATATGTTCTGGCTTCCGGCGTAGGCAGGGTTAATGGCAAGACCATTGAACATGTATTGGGTAAATACGGACTTTTGCTGTGCATTTATTTTGAAAGAAATGGAAAAAAATCCGATGATAAAAAGGCTAAATGAAATGAAAAATATTTTTAAGTGATTCAGCACTGTTTATGAATTAAGCTTTTTTTCACTGGTGAATACAATATTAATTCATTTTTAGGATTAATAAAAGATTTTTTTTCAATATTTTAATACGTTAAAAAACATCACTACACTTGGTTTCCAATTGAATTATGCTGGTTTTCCAGGAACAGCTTTAGATGTATCCAAAAAAAATAAGGCTTAAGTAGAACGAAAGCCTTATCTGTATTAAATAGGTTTTTAGGGAATTATCTTAACAATTCGATGAAACCTGCTTTAGGTTTTCCTCCTTCTCCGGTATCTACCAAATAATAATAAGTACCGTCAGGAAGCTGATTTCCGGTAGTGTAAATGCCTTTATTACCGAAGCCGGCAAAGTATATTGTTTCATTATCATATCCCTTTCCTTCATAAACTAACGCTCCGGCACGGTTATAAATTTTTACCGTATTGTTAGGAAAAAGATTAATACATTCTATTTCAAAAATATCATTGCTGCCATCACCATTAACTGAGACCCCATTATATACAAAGTAATCCACACCTATTTTTACTTTCTTTGTGGTCGCACATCCTTCCATGGTTTCAACAGTTACATCAAACTCTCCATAAGGCATTCCGTAATTCACGTCACTGTTAAACTCGGCTGTACCGTTGGTTATTAAAATGTTCGAAATTCCAACAGGCTGGATCCAGGTAATTGATGCCTCGCCATTGTTTTGATTACAGACTGAGTTTTTTGTAAATACCTCAAAGTC